>Ga0153982_1000007_pt1 | contig 308686 bp, 272 predicted proteins | sample TSGA066MetaG_FD_104743 | JGI IMG/M metagenome (GOLD analysis project Ga0153982, IMG submission 104743) | Attine ant fungus gardens microbial communities from Georgia, USA - TSGA066 MetaG | ecosystem: Host-associated > Fungi > Mycelium > Unclassified | place: USA: Georgia, Alexander Wildlife...
CCTGCCAGTAACACAAAAATAAAAATTGCAGCTTCCACAAAGCCAATCCAGCCGCTTTCACGGATAGAAGTTGACCATGCGAACAGATACAGCGCTTCAACGTCGAAGATAACGAAGAACATGGCTACCAGATAAAACTTGGCAGACAGGCGCAAGCGGGCGGTGCCGACCGAGTCGATACCTGATTCAAACGGCACGTTTTTAGATCTCGCGCGTGCGCGACCACCTAAAAACCAGCCGCCGACGAGCATCAGGCAGCACAGGCCAATGGCAACAATAAGAAAGATAGCGAATGCCCAGTGATGAGCGATGATTTCAGTGGATGTTGACATACTCATTGCTTACTCATCAAAAGTAGCGCCAAATTCTCTGCTCTTTTCGGCAGATGAACGCCACATCGATTCATGGGGAGGAATAAAAAAAACCTTACAATCACTGTGAAAAACCATTTTATACAGCTAATTGATGGGGTTTTTTACTCCTTTCTATAACCTTTTGTCAACTTTAACAAAAGTTTCCTCACATTATTTTACACCACTCCAACTTCATTAACATAAAGTGCTATTTAGACCAATTTCGATCGCATCACCGGTCATTTTTAATGTTGTTGAATCGTGTCCGTAGTGAAGTAAAAAAGATAATACTCGTCTATTTTGACAGGAATTCACCCAGATGCCTCCCCCTAAATGGGAGTATTTTCTTGATCTGTGACACGCTTTTGTTAATTCACCATAAAAAACAGCAACAATTTCTCTAGTTTTTTAACATGGGAACAATGAGTAACGCTGCCGCTTATTTTTCAGCCTGGTGTCAGGCCGTTTTTTTACCATCTGATTTTGTTAAGTTTTAGTATAGCAAATGACAGAAAACGGCAATATTTGCATAAAAAAAGAGCCGCTGGATGTTTTTTCATCACCAGTGGCTCTTTTTTACACTTACATTTTAAAACAATTTTTTGTAACGGTTACTCAAAGTCACCTTCAACAATCAGAGAATCATCTCCCCCTTCAGGGGTAAACTGATTGTATTGCCAAGGATTTTGATACGTTTGCATCGACTTAAAGATAACTTCTGCCAACTCATTTTGCGTGGACGGATCGCAGCACAACAGATACTCAGTATCAGGCAATGGCGGTAATCCGTCGGCGGCACCCAGTACGCGTAAATCAGGACTCATCATTTCAACAGGCCGCGCAGTGACGCCGAGCCCTGCTTTTACCGCCGCGCGAACCGCAGGTAATGTTGAAGCGACATAAGCGAGACGCCACGGGATCTGAGCAGCATTTAATGTCGCCAGCACGATATCGCGAAACGGACTCGGATCGTCCAGCAGAACCAACGGTACCGGTTCGCCTTTTTGCAGAATATATTCAGCAGCGCAGTACCAGTGCGTTGGCGAGGTACGCAGATTCAGACATTCAAAATCGCCAGGACGGTTGGTAGTCACGACCAAATCCACTTCTTGCGACTTCAGCATATCCACCATGTAGGCGTTACGCTTGACCCTCACATCCAGCGCAAGCTTCGGATAAACCGAACTTATACGGTTGAGCAGGAAAGGCAGTATGGTATCGGCAGATTCATCAGAAGCACCGATAGTTAACACTCCCTGAAGATTATTAAACATTAATGATGAGCATGCCTCATCATTAAAGCGCAGTATTTTTCTGGCATAACCCAACAGTTGTATACCGTGTTCGGTTAGTAGTTTGTTGCGCCCATGGCGCGCGAACAACTCTTTCCCCACGAGTTGCTCAAGACGCTGCATTTGCTGACTCACCGCAGACTGAGTTCGACATACCGCAGCTGCCGCAGCCGCAAAGGTATTCAGGTCGGCAACAGCAACGAAGGTTCTCAGCAGATCGAGGTCGAGGTTAATTATCGGACGATTTGCATTTATCATAGTTTTTCACTTACTCGCGGGTCATACCGGGTTAATGCTGTGCATTGAGAATCAAACAACTCCATTTGTAATGTGCCTCCCTCGCAGTTTCGCTTAGTGTAACCAAGTGAAAATAAGGATGTATTTGGTTTAACAAACGAAACAATTCTCTTTCCATGCTATTTTAATTCCTGTGACATTCATCGGAATATAGCAACGAGAAAGAGCCGAATTTTTAGCTGCTGGATGATTCTGACTTATGGAAAACATGTAAATTTTGTAAATTTAGAAAAAGTTAAAGAACAATAATTTACACATTAAAAACTAACTTTTCAGTGCGTTAGGAACAACCAACAAACATTTGAATTATCTTAAAATTCAGAACACTACCATTTCATGAGACTTATCTTAACCTAAAACCACTATATTTATAAGTGTTATCGTGAATAATTCCAGATAACATGATGTTATGTGAGAGCAGCGGTTTTGCTATTATTGGCCTATTCAATTTAATGCCATTTAAATATTAAATAATAATTAATTAAGAATTTTTCAATTCATTAATTATGCTTAACAATGGATTGACACTGTATCACGGACGTATCAGACCGATAACAGGCCTCGCAGATAAAGCCTCAGTATTTTCGAATAACCTCTTCAAGCTTAGACGTCCGTGACATTTCGCTTTACAGGCTTAACTTTTTTGGACCAGACAAATCACTACACACAAACCTACAAAACAAAACATAAAACCAAGAAGCAACTAAAACACAGATTATTACTCCATTATAATTGTATTGTTTAGTTGTTAACAGTTAATTATAAGTTCATTACTTTTCAAAATCTTCTACTAAAGACCCTTCAAAACTCACCGCCGTGGGAGTACATTGTGCTGGGCTGACTTCCATGGCAGGGAGTGGCATTCACAGCTAAAAAGGTCAACGTTCATGTCCCCCATTGAAAAATCCAGCAAATTAGAAAACGTCTGTTATGACATCCGCGGCCCGGTTCTGAAGGAAGCAAAGCGCCTGGAAGAAGAAGGCAATAAAGTGCTGAAGCTGAATATCGGCAACCCCGCGCCATTCGGGTTTGAAGCGCCAGATGAAATACTGGTGGATGTGATCCGCAATTTGCCAACAGCACAAGGATATTGCGACTCAAAAGGCCTATATTCCGCCCGTAAGGCGATTATGCAGCATTACCAGGCCCGTGGAATGCGCGACGTAACCGTGGAAGATATCTATATCGGCAACGGCGTTTCTGAATTAATTGTGCAGGCTATGCAGGCATTGCTGAACAGTGGGGACGAAATGCTGGTTCCTGCACCTGATTATCCGCTGTGGACGGCGGCGGTATCGCTCTCCGGCGGTAATGCCGTGCACTACCTGTGTGACGAATCATCAGACTGGTTCCCGGACCTGGATGATATCCGCGCCAAAATTACACCCCGTACGCGTGGGATCGTCATCATCAACCCAAACAACCCAACCGGCGCAGTTTACTCTAAAGAGCTGCTGATGGAGATTGTTGAGATTGCTCGCCAGAACAACCTCATCATCTTTGCGGATGAAATTTACGACAAAATTCTCTACGACGACGCTGAACACCACTCCATCGCTGCAATGGCGCCGGACCTGCTGACCATCACCTTCAATGGCCTGTCAAAAACCTATCGCGTTGCCGGTTTCCGTCAGGGCTGGATGGTGCTGAACGGACCGAAGAAACATGCTAAAGGGTATATTGAAGGTCTTGAGATGCTGGCCTCTATGCGTCTGTGTGCCAACGTTCCGGCACAACATGCCATTCAGACCGCGCTGGGCGGATACCAGAGCATCAGCGAATTTATCATACCTGGTGGGCGTCTGTATGAACAACGCAACCGCGCCTGGGAACTGCTCAATGACATTCCCGGCGTTTCCTGTGTGAAACCGCGCGGCGCGCTGTATATGTTCCCGAAAATTGATGCTAAACGCTTCAACATTCATGACGACCAGAAGATGGTGCTCGACTTCCTGTTGCAGGAAAAAGTACTGCTGGTTCAGGGAACGGCGTTCAACTGGCCGTGGCCGGATCATTTCCGCATTGTCACGCTACCGCGTATTGACGATATTGAAATGTCGCTGAGTAAATTTGAGCGTTTCCTGTCAGGGTATCGCCAGCTGTAATTAAACAAAGGCTGTCGGATGAATGACGAGTATTTGCATCTGGCAGCCTTCTCTGCGCAAAATGACTCTTAGGTTGCCATCATATAAGGGTCGTTATGAAGCAGAGCCACTTTTTTGCCCACCTCTCCCGTTTAAAGCTCATTAATCGCTGGCCGCTGATGCGCAACGTGCGCACTGAAAACGTGTCTGAGCATAGTCTGCAGGTTGCCATGGTTGCCCATGCGCTGGCCGCGATCAAAAACCGTAAATTTGGTGGTCAGGTTAATGCTGAGCGTATTGCCCTGTTGGCGATGTATCACGATGCGTCAGAGGTGCTGACCGGTGATCTCCCTACTCCGGTGAAATATTTCAACTCGCAGATTGCTCAGGAGTATAAAGCGATAGAGAAAATTGCCCAGCAAAAGCTGGTCGATATGGTTCCCGATGAGCTGCGCGATATTTTTGCCCCGCTGATTGATGAACATGCCTTAAGTGAAGAAGAGAGATCGATTGTTAAACAGGCCGATGCCCTGTGCGCGTATCTTAAGTGTCTGGAGGAACTCTCTGCCGGTAACAATGAATTTCTGCTTGCCAAGACGCGTCTTGAAAAAACGCTGGAGTCGCGGCGCAGCGAAGAGATGGACTACTTTATGGACGTGTTTGTCCCGAGCTTCCACCTCTCATTAGATGAAATCAGCCAGGATTCTCCGCTATAAACGCATTCCCCAGTGGCGACGAAGGCATCCTCGTCGCCATCCGGCAATAAAATCAAAACGGAAACAGCATCGGGATCATTACCACGCACACCGCCATCACAATGATAGTAAACGGTACGCCAATCTTCACAAAATCGCTAAAGCTGTAGTTGCCAGGCCCAAGCACCAGCGTGTTTACCGGCGAAGAGACGGGTGTCATAAAGGCTGCGGATGCCGCCATCGCAATCGCCATTGCAAAAGGATACGGCGAAACGCCCATCGACTTTGCAGCCGCCAGCGCGATTGGCGCCATTAGCACCGCCGTCGCGGTGTTGGAGATAAATAACCCGATAGTCGCACACAGCACGAACAGACAGCCCAACATCATATACGGGCCATACCCGCCACCGATATCCATCAGCCCTTTCACCACCAAATCGACACCGCCGGTTTTTTGTAAAGCCAACGCGAAGGGCATCATCCCGACAATCAAAATAATGCTTGGCCAGTGAATCGCTTTATAGGCACTTTCGGCATCGATACAGCGAAATTTCCCCATCAGCAGACAGGCGATGATCGCGGCCACCGTATTGGGAATTTCATCAGTGAGCATCAGGGCGACCATCAGCACCAGACAGAAAATCGCATGCGGTGCCTGGCTATGCGCCGGAGAAGCTTCACTGACTTCCACAGGCATATTTAGCACGACAAAATCACGCCCTTTTTGTCCCAACAGTGTGATGAGCTTCCAGTTGCCTACCACTAATATGATATCGCCCATCAGCAACGGCTCATCCACCACCGCTCCAGCCAGTGCCGTACCATCGCGCTTCAGCCCAACGACATTCAGCCCGTAACGAGTACGAAAAGCAATTTCCCGTACCGTTTTGCCGATCAATTCCGATTCAGGGATCAGAGATATCTCGGCCATCCCTACATCAAGCGCCTGCTCGGAGAAGTATTCGCCGCGTAGTACCATCGGTTCCAGAAACTGTTCACTGCAAAATTCACGCAGGTCGACATCGGCCGCGGACATATCAATCAGCAATACGTCACGGGCACGAAACTCAGAAACCCCGTTTACATCGACTATCACGCGACGAAAGCGACGCCAGCGTTCCACACCAATCACGTTTGCCCCGTAGCGCTCACGCAGCTTCAGGTCATCCAGACGCTGGCCAATCATAGGAGAACCGGGACGAATCGCCAGCCGACGCGCGCGCCCGGTCAGACGATACTCTTTAATCAGATCGCGAAAGGTCCGCCGTTTCCAGCCGTCTCCCGGCTGCCTGGAATCTTCTCCCTTGAGCATAAAGCGCATCAGCAGCATATAAATTATGCCGAGTACCAGAACCACCAGCCCCAGCGGGGTAACGCTAAAAAAGCTGAACCCGTTAAGTCCTTCACGTAACAGTTCACTGTTGACGACCAGATTCGGCGGCGTCGCTACCAACGTCATCATGCCGCTTATCAATCCGGCGAAGCTCAGCGGCATCATCAGGCGCGAGGGGGAAATTTCCATACGCATGGAAACGCTTAAGACCACCGGGATAAAGATGGCGACCACGCCGGTCGAACTCATAAACGCCCCGAGCCCGGCAACGGTAATCATCAACAACACCAGCATTTTGACTTCACTGCTGCCGGCTACCTTCACTAGCCAGGCACCCATTACTGTCGCCACGCCGGTGCGCACCAGGCCGTCGCCAATAATGAATAAAGCCGCTATCAAGATAACGTTAGGATCGCTGAATCCGGAAAAGGCTTCTGTGATGCTCAATGTTCCGCTCAGAACAAAGGCAATAATGACCAGCAAAGCGACCGCGTCCATACGCACTCTGCCCGTTGCAAACAAAACGACGGCAATCGCCAGCAATGAGAGAACCCATATCAATTCACCGTTCACAACATATCCTTGTTAAATGAGAGGGATGGATCGATTCTGCCATAAAAAAGCCCCAACAATCTGGGGCTAAATCATGATCAGGTATTTCTTACGACGACCACATTTCCGTTGGGCTGTTTGGTCACAGAAATATGTTCCAGACTGGTCAGAGAAAAATCGACCTCATCCAGACGCGGCGTGTCCACAGGCGCGTTGAGCGCTATCACATGACACCCTGCAGCCAGTCCTGAAAGCACCCCTGCGGGCGCATCTTCCACCACCGCGCATTCCTGTGGCGCAAGACCCAGAAGCTGGGCGCCTAACAGATAGGCGTCTGGCTCGGGTTTGCCTCTTTTTACCCGCTCGGCGGTGACAAACACTTCAGGTGCGGGCAGCCCCGCGACACGATGACGCGCTCGTGCGACCGGCATGGATCCCGAGGTCACAATCGCCCATGGAATACCCGCTTTATTGAGGTGGTTGAGTAAATCAACCGCTCCCGGCAGCGCAGTGATCCCCGCGGTTTCCGTCGCTTCGATCTGCTCCAGGCGGGTGAATTCCGCGGCGATCTCAGCCTCAGATTTGCCCACCATAAAGTGTCGCAGGGAGGTAATGGCCTGCTTGCCATGAATAAAGCCGAGCACCTCGGCGTGATCGAGGCCAAAACGATCGGCCCAGTTGCACCACGCGCGTTCTACTGCGGGTAAGGAATCGACCAGCGTTCCATCCAGATCAAACAGAAAACCTTTGCACTGCACGCTCGCCCCCTCAGGCATTAATGATTTGGTTAATTTCATTCGCGCTCAGGTGATACTGGCGCGGGCAAGAGTGCCAGACATTGAGCATACGCTGATATTTTTCCCACATCGGGGTCTGGGCGTTGAAGCCATGCGTACCCGCATCAAAGTGGGTATAACGCCCCTCCACATTGACCATAAAACGTACATACCCAAGGAAACGGGCTTCCGTTGCGGCGTCAAAGCCAAGGAAGGTCACGCGGCGCTCATCAATAGCCTGCGCGTCCTTAAGATTAGTCCAGGACACATGTAATGCGTGATACATCTCCATAATATCGATAATCGTACGACAGGTTTCTTCCGTCAGCTCACCAAACTCACGATCCAGCTCGCGCATCTGCAAGCCGTAACCGCGTTCAATAATCGTCTGCAAACGACGATAACGCTCGGCGTTAGTGGGATCGAGCATAGTCATCATTTTGTACTGATTAGACAAAATCAGACGTTGAGCGTTGGTCATTTCCATTTGGGACTCCTGTATCACTACTACTGCGATGAAAAAAAAGAAGGCATCTTGTGCCTTCTTTTATATGCGTAATCAGGGGTCAATTACAAATCATCAAGGAAAGTTTTATCCAGTTGTTTGAAAGCGCGCTTAAGCGTGTCAGCCAGCGCCTGATAATCAGGCTTTCCTTCTACCGGAGTGAGCGCCTGTCCGGCCTCTTGCAATTTACCCCGAACTTCGTAGAACCAGTTGAGTATTGAAGGCGGCAACGGCGTTACAGAACGTTTACCCAACCACCACATGCCCTGCATCGGCAGGCTAAGCGCAAACAGCGCAGTCGCCACGGCCGGTCCCAACTGTCCCCCTAACGCAATTTGCCAGCATAAGGTGAAAACGGCGACAGGCGGCATAAAACGGATCGCGTAACGCGTCATGCGGATCACGCGGTTCTCTACAAACACGGGCGCGAGGCGTTTTTCCATTGGCCACGTCTTCGCATAGTGCTGCCCCCGGCGAAACAAGCTAAAAAAATTGACGGAACGATTATCCGGTGTCGACATGGTGGTTACCTCAACTTCACATATAAAAATTAAAAAAATTGTGCAAAACAACAACTACAAGGGACATCGTTCAAAACATTTTGTCTTTGATACCCACATTCAGGTATCCTGTGCCGGCCTGTAAGGCCTTTAGTCCATAATCATTGAGTCGTCAAATTGACACATAGTATGCCATTGGCTGAAAAATACGCAAAATGACATAGACTCAAAGGTATTTATTCCATCGTGCCCAAAAAGACTATGGCGCATGATGTTAATCATAAACGTCGGTGTCATCATGCGCTACGCTCTATGACTTCCTGACGTTTTTTTAGCCACGTATCATAAATAGGTACTTCCATGTCGAGTAAGTTAGTACTGGTTCTGAACTGCGGTAGCTCCTCACTGAAATTTGCCATCATCGATGCAGTAAACGGTGAAGAATACCTCTCTGGTTTAGCCGAATGTTTCCATCTCCCAGAAGCACGTATCAAGTGGAAAATGGACGGCGGTAAACAAGAAGCGGCTTTAGGTGCAGGCGCCGCTCACAGTGAAGCGCTGAATTTTATCGTTAATACTATTCTGGCACAAAAACCAGAACTGTCTGCTCAGCTGACTGCGATTGGTCACCGTGTTGTTCACGGCGGCGAGAAATACACCGGCTCTGTAGTTATCGACGATTCTGTTATTCAGGGTATCAAAGACGCAGCCTCTTTTGCACCGCTGCACAACCCTGCACACCTGATCGGTATCGCAGAAGCGCTGAAATCCTTCCCGAATCTGAAAGACAAAAACGTGGCTGTGTTCGACACCGCGTTCCATCAGACTATGCCGGAAGAGTCTTACCTCTATGCTCTGCCATACAGCCTGTACAAAGAACACGGCGTTCGTCGTTACGGCGCGCACGGTACCAGCCACTTCTTCGTCACTCAGGAAGCGGCAAAAATTCTGAACAAACCGGTTGATGAACTGAACATCATCACTTGCCACCTGGGCAATGGTGGTTCTGTCTCTGCTATCCGTAACGGTAAATGTGTTGATACCTCCATGGGTCTGACCCCGCTGGAAGGTCTGGTGATGGGTACGCGTTCCGGTGACATCGACCCGGCGATCATCTTCCACCTGCACGACACCCTGGGCATGAGCGTTGACCAGATCAACAAAATGCTGACCAAAGAGTCCGGCCTGCTGGGTCTGACCGAAGTCACCAGCGACTGCCGTTATGTTGAAGATAACTACGCGACTAAAGAAGACGCTAAACGTGCAATGGACGTTTACTGTCACCGTCTGGCGAAATACATCGGTTCTTACACTGCGCTGATGGATGGTCGTCTGGATGCCGTTGTCTTCACCGGTGGTATCGGTGAAAACGCAGCGATGGTTCGTGAACTGTCTCTGGGCAAACTGGGCGTTCTGGGCTTTGAAGTTGACCACGAACGTAACCTGGCCGCACGTTTTGGCAAATCTGGTTTCATCAACAAAGAAGGTACCCGTCCTGCGGTGGTTATCCCAACCAACGAAGAACTGGTTATCGCGCAAGACGCGAGCCGTCTGACTGCCTGATTTCACACCGCCAGCCTAGCTGGCGGTGCTGTTTTGTAACCCGTCTACATCGACGGTAACGAAAGAGGATAAACCGTGTCCCGTATTATTATGCTGATCCCTACCGGAACCAGCGTCGGTCTGACCAGCGTCAGCCTTGGCGTGATCCGCGCAATGGAACGCAAAGGCGTTCGTCTGAGCGTCTTCAAGCCAATCTCTCAACCGCGTGCCGGCGGCGATGCGCCAGACCAGACTACCAGCATCGTCCGTGCTAACTCTTCTCTGCCAGCCGCTGAGCCACTGAAGATGAGCCACGTTGAATCTCTGTTGTCCAGCAATCAGAAAGATGTGCTGATGGAAGAGATCATCGCGAACTATCATGCGAACACTAAAGACGCTGAAGTTGTACTGGTTGAAGGCCTGGTCCCAACCCGTAAACATCAGTTCGCGCAGTCTCTGAACTACGAAATCGCGAAAACGCTGAACGCAGAAATCGTCTTCGTAATGTCTCAGGGCACCGATACCCCGGAACAGCTGAACGAGCGTATTGAACTGACTCGCAGCAGCTTCGGTGGCGCGAAAAACACCAATATCACCGGCGTAATCGTTAACAAACTGAACGCACCGGTTGATGAGCAGGGCCGTACTCGCCCGGATCTGTCCGAGATTTTCGACGACTCTTCCAAAGCGAAAGTGATCAAAGTTGATCCGGCTAAACTGCAAGAATCCAGCCCGCTGCCGGTTCTGGGCGCGGTGCCATGGAGCTTCGATCTGATCGCAACGCGTGCAATCGATATGGCGCGTCATCTGAACGCCACTATCGTTAACGAAGGCGATATCAATACTCGTCGCGTGAAGTCTGTGACTTTCTGCGCACGCAGCATTCCGCATATGCTGGAGCACTTCCGTGCAGGTTCTCTGCTGGTGACTTCCGCCGATCGTCCTGACGTGCTGGTTGCAGCATGCCTGGCTGCTATGAACGGCGTGGAAATCGGTGCCCTGCTGCTGACTGGCGGCTACGAAATGGACGCGCGTATCACTAAACTGTGCGAACGCGCATTTGAAACCGGCCTGCCGGTATTCATGGTGAATACCAACACCTGGCAGACCTCTCTGAGCTTGCAGAGCTTCAACCTGGAAGTTCCGGTTGACGATCACGAACGTATTGAGAAAGTTCAGGAATACGTTGCAAACTACATCAACGCTGACTGGATTGAATCTCTGACTGCGACCTCTGAACGCAGCCGTCGCCTGTCTCCGCCAGCGTTCCGTTATCAGCTGACCGAGCTGGCACGTAAAGCCGGCAAGCGCGTTGTTCTGCCGGAAGGCGACGAGCCGCGTACCGTGAAAGCGGCGGCTATCTGTGCTGAACGTGGTATCGCAACCTGCGTACTGCTGGGCAACCCGGATGAGATCAACCGCGTTGCGGCCTCTCAGGGCGTTGAGCTGGGCGCTGGCGTAGAAATCGTCGATCCTGATGTGGTTCGCGAAAGCTACGTTGCTCGCCTGGTCGAACTGCGTAAAAACAAAGGTATGACCGAAACCGTTGCCCGCGAACAGCTGGAAGACAACGTGGTTCTCGGTACCCTGATGCTGGAGCAAGACGACGTTGATGGTCTGGTTTCTGGTGCAGTTCATACCACCGCGAACACCATCCGTCCGCCGTTACAGCTGATCAAAACGGCACCGGGTAGTTCCCTGGTGTCTTCCGTGTTCTTCATGCTGCTGCCGGATCAGGTTTACGTTTACGGCGACTGCGCGATCAACCCGGATCCGACTGCAGAGCAGCTGGCAGAAATCGCGATTCAGTCCGCTGAATCCGCCATTGCTTTCGGTATCGAACCGCGTGTAGCAATGCTCTCCTACTCCACCGGTACTTCTGGTGCAGGTAGCGACGTAGAAAAAGTTCGTGAAGCCACGCGTCTGGCGCAGGAAAAACGTCCTGACCTGATGATCGACGGTCCGCTGCAGTATGACGCCGCCGTTATGGCTGACGTAGCAAAATCCAAAGCGCCGAACTCTCCGGTTGCAGGTCGCGCTACCGTGTTCATCTTCCCGGATCTGAACACCGGTAACACCACCTACAAAGCGGTACAGCGTTCTGCCGATCTGATCTCCATCGGGCCAATGCTGCAGGGTATGCGCAAGCCGGTGAATGACCTGTCTCGTGGCGCGCTGGTTGACGACATCGTCTACACCATCGCTCTGACCGCGATCCAGTCTTCCCAACAGCAGCAATAATCTGTCGGGGGGTGCCGGATGTCTTATCCGGCAACACTTCTGCTCATCAAACCGGAAATAGATGATATTTCCGGTTTTTTTATACCTGTTTTTCCCGTTGGCATATTCTGAAACATTTGCCAGGATGCGCTGCATCAATGAATAACTATTCTCCTGTTTGCATACTTATCCTCTTTTGCATTGCAACAGGGATAGTCTTTCATGTCAGCAGTAACAGAAACACAGCCAGCTAAAAAATGGGCAATGCCCGATACGTTGGTGATTATTTTTTTCGTTGCCATTTTAACCAGTCTGGCGACATGGGTTGTTCCCGTCGGGATGTTCGACAGTCAGGAAGTGCAGTATCAGGTTGATGGACAAACCAAAACCCGTAAGGTGGTCGACCCCCATTCTTTTCGAATTCTGACCAACGACGCGGGCGAAGAGCAGTATCACCGGGTGCAGTTTTTCACCACCGGTGATGAGCGCCCGGGCCTGATGAATTTTCCGTTTGAAGGGTTAACCTCCGGCTCCAAATTCGGCACTGCCGTCGGCATTATTATGTTTATGCTGGTGATTGGCGGCGCATTCGGCATCGTTATGCGTACCGGAACCATCGATAACGGCATCCTGGCGCTCATCCGCCATACGCGAGGAAACGAAGTCCTGTTTATCCCGGTGCTGTTTGTTCTCTTCTCATTAGGCGGCGCAGTGTTTGGCATGGGGGAAGAGGCGGTCGCCTTTGCCATTATCATCGCACCGTTAATGGTACGGTTAGGTTACGACAGTATCACCACCGTTCTGGTCACCTATATTGCGACTCAAATTGGATTCGCCAGCTCATGGATGAACCCGTTCTGCGTGGTCGTCGCGCAGGGGATTGCGGGCGTGCCGGTGCTCTCTGGTTCCGGTTTGCGTATCATTGTGTGGGTGGTTGCGACCCTGATAGGGCTGACCTTCACGCTGGCCTATGCGGCGCGCATCAAAAAGAATCCGCTTTTGTCCCGGGTGCATGAATCCGACCGTTTCTTTCGCGAACAGCAGGACGACGTTGTGGAACGACGCTTCACGCTGGGCGACTGGCTGGTGCTGCTGGTGCTGACCGCGGTAATGATTTGGGTTGTCTGGGGTGTTATCGTCAACGCGTGGTTTATTCCTGAGATCGCCAGTCAGTTCTTCACTATGGGTCTGGTAATTGGCATCATCGGCGTGGTCTTTCGTCTCAACGGCATGACGGTCAACATCATGGCCTCCTCATTCACTGAAGGCGCACGAATGATGATTGCCCCTGCCCTGCTGGTCGGTTTTGCCAAGGGCATATTACTGCTGGTCGGTAATGGAGAAGCAGGTGAAGCCAGCGTGTTAAACACGCTGCTGCACAGCATTGCCAACGGCATCAGCGGGCTGGATAACGCCATCGCGGCGTGGTTTATGCTGCTGTTCCAGGCGGTGTTTAATTTCTTCGTTACTTCCGGCTCTGGTCAGGCTGCATTGACCATGCCGTTATTAGCACCCTTAGGCGATCTGGTTGGCGTGAACCGTCAGGTTACCGTACTGGCCTTTCAGTTTGGCGACGGATTCAGTCATATTATCTATCCTACGTCGGCATCGCTGATGGCAACGTTAGGGGTTTGTCGGGTGGATTTTCGTAACTGGCTGAAGGTAGGCGCCACGCTGTTGGGACTGCTGTTTATTATGTCCAGCGTGGTGGTGATTGGCGCACAGATAATGGGTTACCATTAAAAAACGATTGCCCGGCCTACACGATTTTTCGACGCTGTAGGCCGGATGAGCAGATTTTACTCAGCTTCTTCCTGCTTTTCGGCTTTCGCCCCTTCATTCTTGGCGTTGCGGGTCATCCACAACGCCAGGGCTTTCAGTGAGTCCGGCGTAAATTCGTCGCAGCGCGCGGTAATTTCTTCCGGCGTCAGCCAGCAAACTTCACTAACCTCTTCTTCCTGAAGCGCAAACGGTCCGTGGGAAACACAGCTAAACAGCCCGCCCCATACGCGACAGTTCTGGTCTTCAAAATAAAACTGCCCATGCTCGGCAAACGGCACGCCCGCAATCCCCAGTTCCTCTTCCGCTTCACGGCGCGCTGAGTCCAGTAGTTGCTCGTCAGCCTGCACAACACCGCCAGCGGTGGCATCCAGCATGCCGGGCAAAAAATCTTTTGTCTCAGTACGACGCTGAACCAGAATTTTGCCCATACCATCATGCACGACGATATACGTTGCACGATGGCGTAAGCGTTGCGCCCGCATTTGTTCCCGGCTGGATTGTGCAATGACTTCGTTGTCTTCATTGACAATATCCACCCATTCCGTACTTGCCAAACGATGCTGTTCCACCATCAGGAAACCTTCTTTTTTCTTGCGCTCTTACGGCGCGTTTATGTTTGTGGGGTAAATTACGGATTAATCTCGACCTGTGCAATAACACTTTGATCATTGAGTGCCATTACGCTGAGAACATTATCATCCAGAATCCCGTAACTTGCCGCAAAGCCCCCTTTCGGGATACTTACCGAGCCGGGATTGAAGTGGTAAACATCCCCTCGACGCTCAGCAACGGGCAGATGTGTATGTCCATAAACCAGCACATCTCCCACATTAAGTGCCGGCATATTTTGCGGGCCAAAAAGATGCCCGTGCGTCAAAAAGAGTCGCTGGTTTTCTGTCAGAATTTGCTGCCACGGCGCGGTCATCGGAAAATGCAGGAGCATCTGATCCACTTCGCTGTCACAATTGCCACGCACCGCGATAATCCGCGCGGCCAGCGCATTCAACCGCTCAGCAACCTGCGCGGGCGCATAGCCTTCCGGGAGCGCATTACGCGGCCCGTGGTTTAAAACATCACCCAATATCACCAGCCATTGCGCACCGCTTGCGGCAAACCGTTCAAGTACGCGTTCCGTGGCTGGCAACGAACCATGAATGTCCGATGCGAACATCAGTTTCATCACTCACTCCTCGTTGAAAAGTACCTTGTAATGATACTGGATTACGCCCTGTTTATCAGCAGGAACGCTTCGCTGAAAGCGCGATAAAACGCTGGACTGAAGCGCGCTGCCACTGGAAGGCGGCATATTCTGCAAGCACTTCGGGAACCTCATCGCCGTTAAGGACCAGACGATTAAGCATTAGCGCTAAATCGCAGTCGGCGATACACCATTCACCAAATAAATTCTGCTTACCGTGGCTCAATAAATGGCTCGCAGTGGCGAACAATTTCTCCGCACTGACTTTACCCGCTTCACTTAACGGACCTTTCTTCACGCCAGCAAAAACTACCTCCGTTGAACGTTCTTCACGGATAGGCATCAGATCGCTGCGGATCCACGCCTGAACCTGGCGCGCCCGTGCGCGCTTTTGCACATCGTATGGGTAGATACGCTCCCACTGCGGCGGCGCAAAACTCTCTTCCAGGAACTCAGTAATCGCTGATGATTCGCTCAGCTCGAAACCGTCGATTTCAAGCACCGGCACGCGCCGCGTTAACGCATACCCTTGCCATGAAGGTTGCAAGTGTTCACCGCTGTTGAGATCAACGCTTTTCAGCGTAAAAGGCAGTCCTTTCTCTTGCAGAGCGACATAAACAGACAGCACGTAAGGGGAGAAAAAATTGGCATCTGACCACAGCGTAATTGCAGATTTGCGCATAATGTCCTCTGAAATGTATTGGCTTGCCTTCAAAATATAGAGTCTTTCTCTCACTGTCACTTGATGAAAACTCACGCACGCCAACAGGCTCTATACTTGTTATGACCCGGTTCATGACAAAACGGACGCTGAAAATGATCGATCTCTATTACACACCATCGCCAAACGGTCACAAAATCACGCTGTTTCTTGAAGAGGCGCAGCTGCAATACCGTCTGATTCATGTCGATATCAGCAAAGGTAGCCAGTTTCACCCTGATTTTCTGCAAATCTCACCAAACAATAAAATCCCGGCCATTATCGACACTGCCCCGGTGGACGGCGGAAGCCCCATCAGCCTGTTTGAGTCCGGAGAAATTTTACTCTATCTGGCGGAAAAGAGTGGGAAGCTGCTGAGCGGTGAGTTACGTGAACGCCACACCACGCTACAGTGGCTTTTCTGGCAGGTCAGCGGCCTCGGACCCATGCTGGGTCAGAATCATCATTTTAGCCACTACGCCCCACAAACGATTCCCTACGCCATTGAAAGATACCAGGTTGAAACCCAGCGCCTGTACAACGTAATGAATAAACGCCTGGAAACGTCACCCTGGCTGGGAGGCGATCACTACAGCATTGCCGACATTGCCTGCTGGCCGTGGATCCACGCCCATCAGCGTCAGCGCATCGACCTCGACAACTACCCGGCGGTCAATAACTGGCATGAACGCATCCGTACGCGTCCCGCAACGGCACGCGCCATGCAACAAGCACAGAGTGAGAAGCGGTGACGCGATTCGGTTCTCGTGTATCATGCAAAGGTTCATACATGGAGGAAACCTGCAATGTCACAACCTGACGCAATTATTCGTATAAAAAACCTTCGTCTGCGCACTTTTATCGGCATCAAAGAAGAGGAGATCCTTAACCGCCAGGATATCGTCATCAACATTGCCATTCACTATCCGGCAGACAAAGCCCGTACCAGCGAAGATATCAACGACGCGTTGAATTATCGTACTATCACCAAGGGTATTATTGCCCACGTGGAGGGTAACCGCTTCTCATTGTTAGAAAAATTAACTCAAGATGTGCTCGATATCGCACGCGAACATCACTGGGTCACTTATGCTCAAGTAGAGATAGATAAACTTCACGCATTGCGTTACGCCGACTCCGTCTCCATGACGCTGAGCTGGCAGCGCTAAAACATAACCCGGGAGGCGACATGCAGATTCTGATTACCGGCGGTACTGGCCTGATTGGCCGTCATCTGATCCCCCGATTGTTGGAACTGGGGCATCAGATAACCGTAGTGACCCGTTCTCCTGATAAGGCGCGTCAGATTCTCGACTCCCGGGTTACGCTGTCCAAAGGGCTGGAAGAGCGGCAAAATCTCAATGATATTGATGCCGTCATTAACCTTGCCGGAGAGCCGATTGCGGACAAGCGCTGGAGTGCCCAGCAAAAGGAACGCCTGTGTCAGAGCCGCTGGGTCATCACGCAGAAGCTGGTCGATTTAATCAATGCCAGCGAGACGCCGCCCGCAGTGCTAATCTCTGGTTCCGCTATCGGTTACTACGGCGATTTGGGCGAAGTGGTGGTCACAGAAGAAGAGCCGCCGCATAACGAATTTACCCATAAGCTGTGCGCCCGCTGGGAGCAAATTGCCAGCACTGCGCAAAGCGACAAAACCCGCGTGTGTATGCTGCGTACCGGCGTGGTGCTGGCCTCTGCAGGCGGTATTCTGGCGAAAATGGTCCCGCCGTTTCGTCTTGGCTTAGGCGGACCAATTGGCAACGGGCGCCAGTATATGGCGTGGATCCATATTGATGATATGGTCAACGGAATTCTCTGGCTGCTGGATAACGATCTGCGCGGTCCCTTCAATATGGTTTCACCGTACCCGGTACACAATGAGCAGTTTGCCCACGCGCTGGGCCACGCCCTGAACCGCCCTGCCATTCTGCGCGTTCCCGCCACCGCGATGCGGTTGCTAATGGGCGAATCTTCAGTGCTGGTTCTCGGCGGGCAGCGGGCCTTGCCAAAACGCCTGGAAGCGTCCGGTTTCGCGTTTCGCTGGTACGATTTAGAAGAAGCGCTGGCGGATGTCATCCGATAACCCCTAAGCGCTATTCACCGTCGCCGTTGTGGTGGTAAGGTTATAGACCAGATTTCTGCAATGGCGACGTTATGGCGATAATTTCGACTCCCCGACTTACCCTCTCTTCATTTCAGTTTTCTGACTGGTCATTTTTCCAGAAACTACGTGAATGTCCTGAAGTCATGCGCTATATGGGCGTCATCGCTCCGGTGAAAGATACGCGTCTGTTATTCGCCAGACGCCTTGCCGCACAACACACTTTCGTCATCCGCGAGCATAACAACCCGACGCCGCTCGGCGATATTGGTCTGCAAATCAGCCATCTCTACCCGCACGAAGCCGACCTCGGCTACGCCATCATGCCACAGGCTCGGGGAAAAGGTATTGCCAGCGAAGCCGTACGCGCGGTGTGCCAGTACGCCTTCGAGCACGTGGCCGTCACAGCGATAAATGCTTATGTCCTGGCGGATAATAAAGGCTCAATACGGATTCTGGAAAAAACGGGGTTCGTGCGTACGCAGGTGCTGGAAAAGGCGTATGAGATTGATGGTATCGCCTACGACGACTGGGTTTATCGTCTGGAGTGCGACGCGCTAAAATCCCAGGCCCGGAAAGCGTAGCGCCTCCGGGCAGGTGACTTACTTCAACGAACCTTTGAGGAACTGCTGCAAACGCGGGCTTTGCGGATTACCAAATACCTGCTCCGGATCGCCCTCTTCCTCAATCTTTCCCTGATGCAGGAAAATCACGTGCGTGGAGACATGACGGGCAAACCCCATTTCGTGGGTCACGACCACCATGGTTTTTCCCTCTTCGGCCAGTTTTTGCATAATGCGCAGCACTTCACCCACCAGCTCCGGGTCAAGCGCCGACGTGGGTTCATCAAACAGCAACACTTCCGGTTCCATCGCCAGCGCACGGGCAATGGAGACACGCTGCTGCTGACCACCAGACAGATGCACCGGATATTTACCCTGAGCGCGCTCATCAATACCCACTTTCGCCAGATACTTCACCGCACGTTCGCGCGCTTCCTGCTTGTTCAGCCCCAACACCTGGATCGGCGCTTCCATCACGTTTTCCAGCACCGTCATGTGACTCCACAGATTAAAGTGCTGAAAGACCATCGTCAGTCGCGTGCGCAGCAGGCGCAGCTGATTTTTGTCAGCAACCTTAAGCTGCCCGTCTTTGTCGCGTACCAGACCAATGTTCTGACCACTCACCACAATCGACCCGGCGCTCGGTTTCTCGAGAAAGTTAATGCAGCGCAGGAAGGTACTTTTACCGGAACCTGACGAGCCAATAATACTGATAACATCACCCGCATTGGCCTGTAGCGATACCCCTTTCAGCACTTCATGTTCGCCGTAGTGCTTATGTAAATCGATAACGTTTAATTTATTTTCAGGCATCGTGTTACTCGAATCATTTGGAGGAGACATGCTGCAACCAGCGCTTTTCCGCTTTACGGAACAGACTGATCAGGACATACGAAATAATCAAATACAGTACAGCGGCAATACCGAAGGCGGTAAACGGCTGATACGTTGCCGAGTTGATATCGCGGGCGATTTTCAACAAATCAGGCACCGTGGCGGTAAACGCCAGCGCCGTGGAGTGCAGCATTAAAATAACTTCATTGCTGTAAGCCGGCAGCGCAATACGCAGCGCGGAAGGCAAAATAATGCAGCGATACAGTTTAAACGACGAGAAACCGTAAGCGCGCGCGGCTTCAATCTCACCATGAGGTACGGAACGAATAGCCCCGGCGAAAATCTCCGTGGTATAGGCGCAGGTATTCAGCGTCAGCGCCAGCACGGTGCAATTTAGCCCACTACGGAAAAACGCGTTGAGGAAGTCTGTGCCTTTGACTATCTCCAGCGTATACATCCCGGAATAAAACACCAGCAGCTGGACGTACAGCGGCGTCCCACGAAAAATATAGGTGAACAGCCAGATGGGAAACTGGATAAATTTGTTACTGGAAACACGACCAATCGCCAAAAACAGCGCCAGTATCCCGCCCATCACCACCGACGAAATCAGAAGCCAGAGGGTGATCGCCACGCCAGTGTAGCGATATCCGTCGGTCCACAGCAGGGACTTCCAGTATTCCTGAATAATCTCAATCACAGGTCAGCCCTCTTCACACCCACGGAATAGCGGCGCTCAAGGTACAGCAGCACACCATTAGAAACAGTGGTAAACACCAGATAGATGACCCCGCACACTACGGCAAAATAGAACGGCTCCCAGGTACTTTTCCCGGCAAGCTGAGTGGCTTTCACCACATCTTCCAGACCGAGCAACGAGACCAGCGCCGTGGCTTTAAGAATGACCTGCCAGTTGTTGCCAATACCCGGTAAGGCATAGCGCATCATCGCCGGGAACATAATGCGGCGAAATATTTGTGAACGGGTAAAACCGAATGCCGTCGCAGCTTCAATATGGCCTTTTGGCACAGCCATAAATGCGCCACGAAATGTTTCGGTAAAATAGGCTCCGTAGATAAACCCGAGCGTAATAATACCCGCGACCATCGGATCGATATCAATCTGGCTGATACCGATTGCATCGGTAAGGGTATTCAGCGCGATTTGTAATCCGTAAAAGATGAGCAGCATTAAGACCAGATCGGGCACGCCGCGGATAAGCGTTGTGTACCCTTCGAAAATAAGCGCCAGCGCCCGGCTTTGCGACAGCTTTGCTGACGCGCCGACAAGGCCTATCAGAACCGCCAGTACCACCGAGCTGAGTGCCAGCTCCAGCGTAACAACTGCGCCCTGTAAAATAACACCTGAAAAGCCATACAACATGCTGCCTGTCCTGTCGTGTGTGGTGGAGTAATAAGCCTCTTTTGATTTCAGACAAACGGTTAAATGCCGGATGGCGGCTTTGCCTTATCCGGTCTACAAAATCGCTGTAGGCCGAATAAGCGCAGCGCCATCAGGCATAAATTCAACACGTCAAAAATCTACGGGCTTTATCAGCACCTGCGGTGATTAACCGCCATAAACATCAAAATCAAAGTACTTTTTCGCGAGCTTCTCGTAAGTACCGTCAGCGCGCATCTCGGCAAAGGCTTTGTTCAGTGCTTCGCGCAGTTCGTTATCATCTTTGCGTAGCCCCATACCGGTACCCACACCGAATAATTTCTCATCTTTTACAGACGGGCCGCCGAATTTGTAATCTTTACCGACCGGCTGTTTCAGGAAGCCTTCGCTGGCCGCGACTTCATCCTGGAAAGCAGCATCAATACGCCCGGCGGTCAGGTCAGAATAGATATTGTCTTGCCCCTGATAAGAGACAATTTCAATGCCTTTTGGCGCCCAGTGCTCGTTGCCGAAAGTTTCCTGAGTCGTGCCCTGCAGCACGCCAACACGTTTACCTTTCAGCGACTCAATGGTCGGCTGAATAGCAGAATCTTTAGCGACAACCAGACGCGAGTCGGCTGCATAAAGCTTGTCGGTAAAGGCGATTTCCTGCTGACGTTTTTCAGTGATGGAAAGCGAGGACATAATCGCATCGATTTTCTTCGCTTTTAACGAAGGGATAAGCGCGTCCAGCGGGTTTTCCACGAAGGTACATTGTGTATTGATTCGTTTGCACAGCTCTTTAGCCAGATCGATATCAAAACCGACTAATTCACCCTGTGCATTTTTCGATTCGAACGGCGCATAAGTAGGATCAGTACCGATACGAATTTTTTGCGGAATGGCTGCAAATGCTGCGGTAGCACTGGAGAAAGCCAGGACCAGAGAAAGAGACAACACCAGTTTTTTCATAACTATCCTCAACAGACTGTCTTTTATAGGGGATCTTTACAGGACCAGGTGCAGTTATCGTGCCATTAACCGGGCCGACAAGGCAAAGCATTCTACCCTGTCGGCGGTATTTATTTGCATGAAAAGCGCTTAAGTATGCACTCATGCTTATTAAGACAGCGACAAAAGCACCAAAACAGTGCACTGAATTTATTATGCACCGTAATGGTTACCCGCAATGGTGCAGTCCATTCCCCATTGCGGCGTATTAATCGCCGTAGACATTGAAGTTAAAATACTTGCTCGCCATTTTGTCGTAGGTGCCGTCTTTGCGCAGTTCGCCCAGCGCTTTATCGAAAGCCGCTTTCAGCTCTGCATCATCTTTGCGCAAGCCAACCCCGGTACCGTCGCCAAAGTATTTTTTATCTTTCACTGAAGGACCGGCAAAGGCGTAGTCCTTACCAGCAGGCTGCTTCAGGAAGCCTTCGCTGGCCGCGACTTCATCCTGCAACGCCGCGTCCAGACGACCCGCTGTCAGGTCAGAATAGATGAGGTCCTGGTTGGCATAGGCCACCACATCTACGCCTTTGCTGCGCCAGTTGTCATTAGCATAGGCTTCCTGAGTAGAGCCTTGCAGTACGCCAACATGTTTACCCTTGAGGGAGTCCAGAGTCGGCTGAATTGGGGAACCTTTCGCGGCGATCAGACGTGAGTCTGCTGCGTATAGTTTGTTTGAGAACGCAATCTCTTGCTGACGCTTCTCAGTGATAGAAAGCGAGGAGATGATGGCATCAATTTTTTTCGCTTTCAGCGACGGGATCAGCGCATCAAAGTCGCTGGCAACCCAGGTGCATTTGATCTGCATGCGCTTACACATCTCATTTCCCAGATCAATATCAAAGCCGACAAAGTCGCCTTTAGCATCTTTAGAGGAAAAAGGTGCGTACGTTGTATCTGTACCAATACGAACCGTCTGCGGAAGTGCTGCGTAGCTGGCCGCGGTTGCACAGAGTCCTACCAGCAAAGACAAAGCCAGAACCGTCTTCTTCATACATAACCCTCAAGTGGCGTAATTTTATTATGTTTTACGTTGTGTTGTGTGTTTGCAGACTTTTTCATGCAGGTCTTATGCCATTTTCGCGTCGATGAGGATATTCGACGTTAAATATGTTAATAAAACGTTGCAATAATGTCCTGATTTTGAAGATAGCAGGTCTGACGGTTGAACCGCAGCGTTTCGTTGAGTTTTAACGAATTAAATGTTGAGGATATGATCGCGGTTACAAAATTGCCCTGAAACAGGGCAACGGATGTTTCTTTGCACGCTAATGGAACGGCTTACGCCCCTTGCCAGCGGGTGAACAGATCCTGTGGAAGCGTGATATCAAACTGGTCGAGTACGCGGTTAACCGTTTGATTAATCACATCATCGAGCGTTAGCGGGCGATGATAGAATGCCGGGACAGGCGGCATAATCACCGCGCCGATTTCTGCTGCCTGCGTCATCAGTCGCAGATGCCCCAGGTGCAGCGGCGTTTCACGCACGCACAGCACCAGTGGTCGGCGTTCTTTCAACACCACGTCTGCCGCACGGGTAAGCAGCCCATCAGTGTAACTGTGGACGATGCCTGAAAGCGTTTTGATTGAACAAGGCAATATCACCATTCCGGCGGTCTGAAAAGAGCCGGAGGAGATGCTGGCGGCGATATCGCGCGTATCGTGATTTACATTTGCCAGCGCCTGCACGTCGCGCACAGAGAGGTCCGTTTCCAGCGCTAGCGTCTGCCGGGCAGCAGCACTCATCACCAGATGGGTTTCCACATCAGTAACGTCACACAAAACCTGCAGCAGGCGCACGCCGTAAATTGCGCCACTGGCACCGCTAATCCCTACAATGAGTCGTTTCATTTTTTCGCCCTTGCTTGCTTCAGGGCTGACTTTGCAGGTTTTTATGCGCAGTTGCAAGTCAGTCCACTCTATGTGTCCTGACCTGCAACAGAACATTACCCTTCGTTATGCATCTCGAGGTTTTCCGCTTCGTTCTGACGCAACATTGCTTTGGCGTCGTCATTACGCAGGGAATCAAGGAAATCGAGATATTGCTGGTCGACATCTTTGGTGACGTACACGCCGTTAAACACTGAACATTCAAACTGCTGAATATCCGGGTTCTCAGCGCGGACCGCTTCAATCAGATCGTTCAGATCCTGGAAGATAAGACCGTCTGCGCCGATTATCTGGCGAATCTCGTCCACTTCGCGACCATGAGCAATCAGCTCCGTCGCCGTAGGCATATCGATACCATAAACGTTTGGGAAGCGAATTTCCGGAGCCGCAGAGGCCAGATACACCTTCTTCGCTCCGGCTTCACGCGCCATCTCGATAATCTGTTCCGAGGTGGTACCGCGCACGATGGAGTCATCCACCAGCAGCACGTTTTTATCACGGAATTCCGCACGGTTAGCGTTCAGCTTACGGCGCACGGATTTACGGCGCAGCTGCTGGCCCGGCATGATAAAGGTGCGTCCCACGTAGCGGTTTTTCACAAAACCCTGACGGTAGGGCTTACCGAGAATACGGGCAATTTCCAGCGCGATATCGCAGGAGGTTTCCGGAATCGGGATCACCACGTCAATGTCCAGATCTTCCCACTCACGAGCAATTTTTTCGCCAAGCTTGGTACCCATATTTACACGGGCGCTGTAGACGGAAATCTTGTCGATAAAGGAGTCAGGACGCGCGAAGTAAACGTATTCAAACAGGCACGGATTGCTGACCGGGTTATCGGCACACTGGCGGGTAAACAGCTGACCTTTTTCAGTGATATACACCGCTTCGCCAGGTGCAACATCGCGCAGGAATTCAAAACCCAGCGTATCCAGCGCTACGCTCTCGGAGGCCACCATATACTCGGTACGACCATCCCCGATATCGCGTTTACCCAGCACCAGCGGACGGATACCGTGAGGATCGCGGAAGGCAACCATGCCGTGGCCGATAATCATCGCCACGCAGGCATAGGCGCCGCGGATCTGGCGGTTAGTTGCCGCAATAGCAGCAAAAATATTATCGGCTTCCAGCGGATAATGGCGGAAGTTATCCAGCTCGCTGGCGAAAATATTCAGCAGAATTTCAGAGTCTGAAGTGGTATTGATGTGGCGGCGCTTTTCTTCAAACAGCTTTTTACGCAGCTCATGCGCATTGGTCAGGTTACCATTGTGGGCAAGTGTAATGCCATACGGTGAGTTGACGTAAAAAGGTTGAGCTTCGGAGGCGCTGGAGCTGCCAGCCGTTGGGTAACGCACATGACCGATGCCCATATTGCCCTGCAAACGCTGCATATGGCGCGCTTCAAAAATATCGCTCACCATTCCGTTTGCTTTACGCAAGCGGAAGCAGTTGTTGGCATCAATGGTGATGATACCCGCGGCATCCTGACCACGATGCTGGAGCACTGTTAACGCGTCATAAATCGACTGGTTTACCGGCATAACACCGGCGATACCGACAATACCGCACATACGTCTTTTCCTCGTTCAGCAACAACCCAAAGTTTATACTTTGGGCAAGAAACTTGACGAGCTTTGCAGATAGTCAAAGAACCATCTGATGATGAAACTGAACTGCGGGATCAACTGCGACTTGCTCCAGTCTTCACTTTTCGACAGACCGGTAAAAGTATCGAGAAAGAACAGTATAGCAGCGACGATCAGCGCTCCTCGCAGAGCACCAAAGCAGATCCCCAACACCCTGTCGGTACCCGACAGACCTGTTTTCTCTACCAGTTGGCCTATCACAAAGTTAACGATAGCGCCGACGATAAGTGTCGCGATAAACAGTATCGCGATAGCAATCCCATTTCGAACGAGTTCGTCTTCAAAGCCCGTAAACCAGACAGACAGGTAAGTGTAGTAATGGCTGGCGACAAAGAAAGCACAACCCCAAGTCACCAACGATAATGCTTCACGAACAAAGCCACGGATCAGGCTAACCAGACAGGAAAAACCAATCACCGCGATAATGGCGTAATCAATCCAGACCATAAGTGTCCCACGATTTAACGCCCTGTCGTCCTGTTCGGGGCGCATTCTAACAGAAAAAGAAAACGTTTGCGTAGGGATTTCCTTTCCACGCGTAAATAAAAATGGCGCTGAAAAAATCTTCAACGCCATACCGTTTTATGCCTCTTCGGGCACTGCCGGATAGCGGTAAAAACACCCTATCCGGTCTGAATTAAGAGCAGCGCCGTGAACAGCACAATCCCTTAATTAGGGGTGTACCCCATCACGACGCCACTCAGACCAGAGAGCTTCTGCAACTCGCCTAGCGAGTTCTTCAGCTTATCTTTAGAGGCGTCAGGTCCGACGAGAATACGTGTTATTTTACCCTGCACCGGCGTTGACGGGGAAGTATATACCCGGAAGCCCGCGCCACGAAGTTTACCCACGATCTCATTGACCTTATCCGCATTTTTCAACGCACCGAGCTGTACAACGTACGCTTTGCCGGTCGGCGCTGGCGGTTCCTCAGCGGCCGGTTTCGGCGCTGGAGTCGGCACAGGCGTCGGAGCGACGGCAACCGGCTGCGGCTTCGGTTTGGGTTTCGGCTGTTCTACAGGCACGGGGACAGGATCAAACTCCGCGCTGTTTGCCGTCGTCAAACGTGACGGATCCAACGATGGTGCGGCAGCATCACCCGCGCGCACCTCTTCTGCCGCCCCTTCCGGCGGCTGCGTCGGCAGCGCCTGCGTGGCTGCAGGCATCATGTCGGGTTCATCGCGATCGCCGGGTTTCGGCACCAGCGGGATCGCCGCAAACTCATCCTGATAATGCTTTTTCTGCCCGTCAAGCAGCCCGGGGAGCACAATCACCCCCAGCGCGACCAGCACAATTGTGCCGACTAATCGATTCTGAAACTTACTCGCCACCGCTTCTCCCCACGTCTATCACTTCCATGACATGTGCGACAGTGTGAAACGATCCACACACCAACACGGTATCTTCAGGCTTCGCCTCCGCTAGCGCCGCAGACCATGCCTGCGCCACGCTGTCATAGGCGTCGCCTTTGCCCAGGTGCTCCAGCAGTTGTTCTGCAGTAGCGCCACGCGGCCCTTCCAGAGGCGCACAGTACCAGGCGTCAACCACGCTTTTTAACCAGGCTAACGTACCGGCAATATCTTTATCATGTAGCATACCGATAACCGCAAGTACACGCCCGCTTTTCACTAACTTTTTCAGACGGCCGGTCAGATACTCCGCCGCATGCGGGTTATGGGCAACATCAAAAATCACCCGCGGCGACTCGCTCACAATCTGGAAACGCCCCGGTAAAATCGCCTGTTCAATACCATCACGAATGGCCTGCTCGCTGACGTTAAGCCCGCTTGCGCGCAGTGCGGCCAGTGCGGTAGCGGCGTTAGGTTGGGGGACCTGCGGCAACGGCAGATGCGCCAACGTGCCGTGACCGTCCGTAAAGGACCAGTCGTTCTCCGTAACCTCATAGCGCCAGTCCACGCCGCAGCGTTGCAAAATCGCCCCGCTCTCTTGTGCAACATCGGCGATGGTGTAAGGCATTTCCGGCTCGCCGACGATAGCCGGTTTCTCTGCACGGAAAATTCCCGCCTTCTCACGACCAATGCTTTCGCGATCCGGGCCCAGCCAGTCAGTATGGTCAAGCGCAATGCTGGTGACCACTGCAACATCGGCATCCACGATATTGGTTGCGTCAAGGCGACCGCCTAACCCAACTTCCAGGATGACGACATCCAGTTGGGCCTGTTTAAACAGCCAGAGCGCCGATAACGTACCGTATTCAAAGTAGGTAAGGGAAATGTCACCACGCGCGTCTTCAATCTCAGCAAACGAGGCGGTATGCGCTGATTCCGGCAGTTCACGTCCCTGCACGCGTACGCGTTCCGTGTAGCGTATCAGATGCGGCGAACTGTAAACGCCAACTTTATAGCCTGCCGCGGTCAGCACAGACTCCAGCGTACGGCAGGTTGTGCCTTTCCCGTTGGTTCCCGCCACCGTAAAAACAAATGGCGCGGGTTTCAACACACCCAGTTTTCGCGCCACCTGACTTACGCGTTCCAGGCCGAGATCAATGGTTTTACTGTGCAGGTTTTCCAGATAAGAAAGCCACGATGCCAGGGGCGACGCGGCTTGAGGAATACGTTTATTGTCCATGATGGCTGTAGATTCTTTACGTTGAGAAAAGCAAAAGGGCAGCACCAACCGGCCTGCCCTTTTTTACACGTTGTTTTTCACGTTGCAGACGCGTTGGCTGTGCTCGCTCACCCGAATCACTTACCTGTGTAAGCTCATCGGGATCAATGCTCTTATCGCCTGCCTGCAACCCGAAACCCATAGAGTAAACTATCAGGCCTCAGATTCCTGCTCGGGAACCGGAGGTACCACTTCACCTTCACGCGGCTCATCCGGATTCGGCGTAGGAAGATTCATCAGCTTCGCCAGAATGCTTGCCAGTTTCAGGCGCATTTCCGGACGGCGGACGATCATATCGATAGCGCCTTTTTCAATCAGGAACTCGCTACGCTGGAATCCCGGCGGCAGTTTCTCACGTACAGTTTGCTCAATAACACGCGGACCAGCAAAGCCGATCAGTGCTTTCGGTTCTGCAATGTTGAGATCGCCCAGCATCGCGAAGCTAGCAGAAACACCGCCCATTGTTGGGTCGGTCAGTACAGAAATATACGGTAAACCGCGTTCCTGCATTTTCGCCAGCGCGGCAGAGGTTTTCGCCATCTGCATCAGAGACATCAGCGCTTCCTGCATACGCGCCCCGCCAGAAGCGGAGAAGCAGATCAGCGGGCAGTTATCTTCCAGCGCCTGCTCAACGGCACGGACAAAACGCGCGCCGACCACAGAGCCCATGGAGCCGCCCATAAACGCGAACTCGAATGCAGCAGCAACGACCGGCATACCGTGCAGCGTGCCTTTCATCACCACCAGCGCATCTTTCTCGCCGGTTTCTTTCTGCGCAGAGGCCAGTCTGTCTTTGTACTTTTTGGAATCACGAAACTTCAGCACATCTTTCGGCTCAAGTTCGCTACCTAGTTCCACAAGAGAACCTTCATCTAACAGGCTATGCAGGCGATTGCGCGCCGACATGCGCATATGATGGTCACACTTCGGACAGACCTCAAGATTACGTTCCAGCTCAGCACGGTATAAAACCTGACCGCAGCTATCACACTTGGTCCACACCCCTTCAGGAATGCTTGCCTTGCGGGTGGGAGTAATGTTGCTTTTAATTCGTTCAATCCAGCTCATTGGTGACCTTTCTGCCTGAACCCTAGTCAGCTTTGTTATAAGGGGCGCATAATGCCATTTTTGCCCCTAACAGACCATGAATGTTGCACATTAAAACATAACAGCCCGAAACTTTGGATAAAAAAGTGGTCGAACCGCTGAGTTACTTTCTATTTTGCAGCCCGTGACGCAGCGCGTTTATGGCGAATCACTTCAATTATGCCCGGCAATACGGAAAGGACGATGATCGCCACAATCAGTAATTTCAGGTTTTCCTGAACGATCGGCAGATCGCCGAACAGATAGCCTGCATAGGTGAACAGCAATACCCACAGCAACGCGCCTGCGACGTTATACATCGCAAAATGACGGTACGACATGTGTCCCATACCGGCAACAAACGGTGCAAACGTACGCACGATAGGCACGAAACGCGCGAGGATAATCGTTTTGCCGCCATGACGCTCGTAGAACGCATGGGTTTTATCCAGATAACTGCGGCGGAATATTTTAGAGTTCGGGTTACTGAAGAGTTTTTCACCGAACAAACGGCCAATCGTGTAGTTCACCGCATCGCCGATAATCGCCGCCACAATCATCAACATCACCATCAGATGAACATTGAGATCGTTAGTTGGCAACGCAGAAAGCGCGCCAGCGACAAACAGCAGCGAGTCTCCCGGCAGGAACGGCGTCACCACCAGCCCGGTTTCACAGAACAGGATCAGAAACAGAATCGCGTATACCCAGATACCGTATTCCGCAACCAGCTCCGCAAGGTGCACATCAATGTGCAGGATAAAATCGATAAGAAAGTAAATCAGGTCCATAGTTTTGCCTTTATACGACTCAAATTAGTCCGCCAGAAATAGCGGGCCCATAGGTGGTTTTGGCAGGTCGAACCGTTCCGGGTAATCTACCGCAACCAGATACAGCCCTTCCGCTTTCGCCGTTGCCGCTGCCAGCGTTCTGTCCTTCGCCGCTAACAGTTCTGCTATCCAGCTCTCCGGCTGGTTGTTGGCACCTACTTCCATCAGGCTGCCGACAATATTCCTGACCATATGATGTACAAAGGCATTCGCTTTAATATCCACCACCACATATGCACCAAAACGTTCAACGTTAATGTGCATCACGTTACGCCAAGGTGTGCGCGACTGACACTGCACCGCCCGAAACGATGTAAAATCATTTTCGCCAATCAAACACTGGGCCGCTCGATGCATACGCTCAGCGTCCAGCGGTTCATAGTAATGGGTTACCCCTTTACCTAAAACCGCAGGGCGCAACCGATGATTGTAGATGATGTAGCGATAACGGCGAGCCGTGGCGCTAAATCGGGCATGAAAATCATCGGGTACAGCTTTCACCCAGCGCACAGCAATGTCACCAGGTAAATTCGCATTTACCCCCAGTGTCCAGGCCGCATCTTTACGCTGGGCAGTGGTTTCAAAGTGCACGACCTGCCCTGTGCCATGAACGCCCGCATCCGTGCGTCCCGCACAAAAGACAGTGATGCGTTCATTCGCCACCTGAGAGAGCGCTTTTTCCAGTTTTTCCTGAACGCTACGCACTTCGTTCTGGCGCTGCCAGCCATAATATTTGCTGCCGTCATACTCAATGCCCAGCGCAATTTTATGGGTTGACAGCTGTTGCAGGTCAGACATTAGTACAGGTACTCCTGCACCAGTTTTTCCGCAATTTTCACCGCCATCAACGCGCCACCAAAGCGCACGTTGTCTGCCACAGACCAGAACTGAACCTGTTCCGGGATACCGTAATCATTATGCACACAGCCAACTGAAAGGTGCGGAGTACCGGACGCATCGCCAACCTGCGTCGGGAAATGAGTCTCTTCCGACAACACGACGTCCTCACCGCGTGAAAACGCATCACGTGCTTCTTCCGCCGCCAACGGACGCAGGGCTTCAAAATTCACCATCTGCGCGTGACCATAAAATACCGGCGACTGCACGATGCTGGCGGAGATAAGCAGCCCGTCATCCTGCATAATTTTGCGCACTTCATCGACGATACGGCGCTCTTCGCGCACGCTACCTTCGCGATCCGGCAGCAGCGGCAGCATGTTGAACGCCAGCTGACGGCCAAAGAAATCGTCATCGTCAATCGGGATGCCGTTCAGTAGTTTCGCGCTCTGTCCGGCAAGCGCATCTACGGCTTTTTTACCGTGAGCGGAAGCGGAAATAATATTGGTCACCGTAATACGTGACAGCCCGCCGTCATCCATTAGCGGCTTCAGCGCAGACAGCAGTTGGCTGGTCAGGCTGTAAGGGACCGCAATCACATTGCGGTTGCGGTAATCCGCCAGTACGAACGGGTTAACGTCCGGAACCACCAGCGGAACGTCCGGCTCAAGCGCGAACAGGCCACTGCTGTCGATAACCAGGCAACCGGCATTGGTCGCTTCTTCCACCCATGCGGCGGTGGCTTCAGCGCCCGCAACAAAAAATGCCAGTTGCGCCTGCGTCCAGTCAAAGTCTGCAACATCCTGAACAAGAACCGATTTACCGTTAAAACGCAGATGCTCACCCGCGCTTTCATTACGCGCCAGCGCATAAATCTCACCGACCGGGAACTGACGTTCAGCCAGCGTATCGAGTAGGGCTTCGCCTACGGCGCCCGTTGCGCCCAGAATGGCAATATTCCAGCCTTCAGACATGGTGATTTACTCCAGAAAGACATAAGCGTCCCTGTCGCATTATTCGACAGGGAGCATTAAGAAGACATTAATGTGCCGGGTGATAAACAGCGTTAAAACCCAGCTTACACAGCAAGGCAGCAGCCGTTGCGTCGTCACACATCACGTATAAAGACGACCATTCACGGCGCTCAAGATAATTTTTACGCAGCTTATCAAACTCACCCGGAATTCCAGCGACTTTACGCAGCGGCGCATCATCGCGGCGCACATCATACACTAAATGCACCAGCCTTTTCAGCGTTGGCTGATCTAACGGGCCATGCAGAGTGATACGACCGAATTCCGGTGCAGGTAACAGGGTATTGAGCGCAACGTGTTGTTCGCGACCAATAAACTTGCTAAAAGCCTCAAAGACCTGCGTGGTGCCGCGCGCTTTTCCTTCCAGGGTATACCCGGCAATGTGCGCCGTGCCGATATCGGCTTTCTCCAGCAATGCCACATTGAGATCCGGCTCCCCTTCCCAGACATCCAGCACGACGCTCAGCGACTGCCCGGCATTCAATCGGTTCAACAATGCCGTATTGTCGATGACCGGCCCGCGGCAGGCGTTGATCACAATGGTGCCCGGCTTCAGTCGGCTAATCAGCGCATCATCTGCCAGGTGCAGCGTTTTGTACGGTCCGTCTTTAAACAGCGGTGTGTGGAAAGTTAGCACATCAGCCTGTTCCACCAGTTCGTCCAGCGAGCGGAAATCTCCCTCGTCACCGCGATCGGCCCGCGGCGGATCGCACAGCAGCGTGCGGATCCCCAGCGCTTCCAGACGCGCCTGCAAACGTCCGCCCACATTGCCCACGCCCACAATGCCTACGGTACGATCGCGTAACGCAAACCCGTCGCGCTCTGCCAGCATCAGCAACGCTGAAAAAACATATTCTACGACCGCAATCGCGTTACAGCCGGGCGCTGCGGAAAAGCCGATCTTCGACTGCGCAAGCCAGGCTTCATCCACATGGTCCGTGCCTGCGGTTGCCGTGCCGACAAATTGAACCGGTTTTCCGCTAAGCAGTGATTCATTTACTTTCGTCACCGAGCGCACCATTAAGGCATCCGCATCATCCAGTTCGGCAACGGGAATCGGGCGACCGGGAACCGCTTTGACCTCCCCCAAACGACTGAACAGTTCGCGGGCATAGGGCATATTTTCATCAACGAGGATTTTCACGTCTTTCGCACCTGTTTGAGAACGAGAGTTAACCGGGCAAGTGTGCCATAATCTCGCCGCCAGGCATACTGCGAGACCTGGTCAGCACTGATTTAAGGAACAGAGATGATGCAGCCCATTTCAGGTACACCCGCACGCCCTCCCGGCGAAGGCCAAAATGCCCCTTCTGCTGCGGGTGAACAACCGTTATCCACGCAACAACGTACTGTGCTGGAACGACTGATTACCCGTCTGATTTCACTCACCCAACAGCAAAGCGCCGAGGTGTGGGCCGGAATGAAGCACGATCTGGGCGTCAAAAGTGATACGCCGCTGCAATCACGTCACTTTCCTGCCGCGGAGCAAAACCTGAATCAGCGGCTGGGTGTTGCTCAGCAAAATCATGCTAATCGTCAGGTTCTCTCACAGCTCACTGAATTACTGAGTCAGGGAAATAACCGCCAGGCGGTGAGTGATTTTATCCGTCAGCAGTATGGGCAAACGGCGCTCAGCCAGCTCACGCCTGAGCAGTTGAAGAACGTGCTCACGCTGCTGCAACAAGGACAGCTTTCTATACCGCAACCGCAACAGCGCCCGGCCACCGATCGTCCGTTGTTACCCGCAGAGCACAATACGCTGAACCAGTTGGTTACCAAACTGGCGGCGGCCACGGGAGAGTCAGGTAAGATGATCTGGCAGTCGATGCTGGAGTTGTCTGGCGTAAAAAGCGGTGAGCTGATCCCCGCCAAACAGTTTACTCATCTGGTCACCTGGCTGCAGGCGCGCCAGACGCTCAGTCTGCAAAGCGCCCCGACGCTACAAACGCTCCAGGCGGCGCTGAAGCAGCCATTAGAGCCGAATGAGCTGACGGCAATAAAAGAGTACGCGCAGCAGACGTATCAGATCCAACCACAAACGATTCTGACCACGGTGCAGGTGCAGGACTTGCTGAATCAAATCTTCCTGCGCCGCGTAGAACGGGAACGCGAGCTAAACGATCCGCGCCATCTTCAGCCTATTTACAGCCCGTTCGCGCCGATGATTGAAACGGTTAAATCTCTGTCGGCACGACCGGGACTACTGTTTGCCGCGTTAATGATCGCATTAGCCATTTTCTGGCTGCTCGCTTAACCTTTGCGCAGCGTAAGCAGCGTCACAACAATCCCCACCACAGCGGATATCGCTCCGGCAAGGAATACCGAGGGATAACCATACGCGGTGGCCAGCACCCCGGCGACCGGGCCGCTTATGCCGTAGGAGATATCCTGAAACGCGGCGTAACCGCCCAGCGCCGTACCGCGAACCTGCGCGGGCACTCGCTTCACAACCTCTACGCCCAATGCCGGGAAGATAAGCGAACACCCTGCCCCGGTTAATGCCGCCCCGAGCAGCGCAATCCATGCTGATGGGGCCTGCCACAGCAGAATCAGCCCCGCGGTTTCAACCAGCAAGGAGACAACGGCTACCTTCACGCCGCCGAACCGGTCCGGCATCCAGCCAAACAAAATGCGCATCAGCACAAACGCCCCGCCAAACGCGGTCAGGGTGAACCCCGCCATCGTCCAGCCGTTACTGACAAAATAAAGTGAAATAAACGTACCGATCACCGCAAAGCCTACGCCCTGCAGCGCCAGGCCCAGGCCCGGTTTCCAGATAAGCCCTACCACGCTCCATAACGAAGGGCGTTCTCCTGCATGAGCAGGCACTTTGCGAACGGTGCCGTTGAATGCCCATGCCAGCAGCGGTAATACCATTGTCGTTCCCGCCAGCGCCGCGAAGCCAAAGTGGCTGTGGATCAGCAAGCCCAGCGGCGCACCGGCGGCCAGCGCACCGTAAATCGCCATCCCGTTCCATGACATCACCTTACCCGAACGTGTTGGGCCGACCAGCCCCAGCCCCCAGGTCAGCGTTCCGGTGAGCAGTTGGCTTTCGCCAAAACCGAGGATCAAACGCCCGACGATTAACAATGCAAATTTTACAGGGACAGAGACAGGCAATAGCGCGGCTAACAACCACGCCGCGCCCGCCAACCCACAGGCAAACATCCCCTGTAGCGCCGAACGCTTGGCACCATATTGATCGGCTAAGCGCCCGGCGTAGCCGCGCGTTAATACCGTCGCCAGAAACTGTACGCCTACGGCGATACCAACCATGGTGTTGCCATAGCCCAGCTCCTGATGCACAAACAGAGGAATAACGGGCAAAGGTAGACCGACCGTCATATAGGTCAGGAAAACTGCAAAAGCGATACGACACAGCGAAAAGTTCGCCGAAGGTGTTTTTTCTTGTTGGGTTACAGCTGTCATGCGTTACTCCAAAATGCAGAGTAAGGCGAGGAATGTCCACGCCCCCTCTACCTGACTTTCAGGATTAAGGTGCGTTGGATAACGTTAAACGCTTACGCATTATCAAGATGATAATGTTGAAGTTGGAGTCTGCCCGTGAGCCACTAAATTTGTCAACCCTGAAATCTCACCAGGTCGGTTCGCGGTAAAGACGACTTTTCGTCGAATAAAAAAGGAAATACCGCATCAATTCCTTTTGTGCCAAACAGTCCGGTCACCTGCTTGCGCTGCCCCAGCGTTAGCAGTCTGAACATCATATCCCAGATCTCTTTCGGTTCCGCTTCCTGTACGGAACGGCTCTCTAAGGCCAGCACCTTTTCAGTTTCTTTCAGGTAAGGACGGACATACAAAGGGAAAATGGAGATATGGAACTCCTCAGCCTTTGATTTAACACGTTTGCGCTTCACGCCCTCTTTGCCCTCACTGTACATGTTTAAACGGGAACGAACCGCAGGCGCGCTTCCTGGAAACCCCGGCAATTCAAGACATTCCTTTACCGTGAACCACTCTTTTGCCATTAGTTTCTTTCCTTTCTGCCTGTGGAATAAAAAATATTTTTTCTTTTGCGCGAAATTTCAGTTTTATTCTGGCAATATTCCAGTGACCAAAAAGAAAGTTACATTCTTTTGTTTCTCTGGTTTATACCCTGAAAAATATCGGCGCCGATAACACATTTCCTTAGGATTACAGAATGGAACACAAAAGCCAAGACTGGCATCGTGCAGATATTAAAAGTGCACTGGAAAAAAAAGGAATCACGCTCAGAGATCTTTCTCGTGCGGCTGGATTATCACCCGATTCACTGCGCAATGTGTTTACCCGAAGCTGGCCCAGAGCGGAACAGATCATTGCGCAGGCGCTCGAAACCTCGCCAGACGTGATTTGGCCATCACGCTATCCACGCCAGCAGCCAGAGGATAAAACAAGTAATACTGAATATTAAATAGATCACTCGTAATTTATCGAGCATATAAATCAATAAATACCCCAGCTTAATATATTTAGAATATTAATAGCACTATTTGCCATTTCCGATTGCGTAAATACTGTTAAAGCATCACGTAATTGCTATTACGTATGTTATTAACAGGAGTCGTTATGAGTTGGGATAAAAAGGTGGCGGTCAATTACGCCAAATCGCACGCGAGTTCACATTCACAAGGGCGCTGCGCGGAATATACCCGCAAAGCTGTTCAGGCAGGCGGCGTTACTCTTGGGCGCACTTACTATGCAAAAGATTATGGTCCGATGCTGAAAAACGCCGGTTTCAGCGCTATTGGCGCACTTGAAGAGCCGCGCGAAGGGGATGTCATCATCATTCAACCTTATGCTAATGGAAACCCGAGCGGTCACATGGCGATATATGACGGTCATGACTGGTATTCCGACTTCAAACAGCGAGACATGTGGGCCGGTCCGGGTTATCGGACCGCAAAGCCGTCATACACCATTTACAGGAAGAAGTAATGAAAGCCTTTCCACTGATTGTTCTCGTCCTGCTGATTTGTGGCTGTACCCCTTCTCACCGTGACAGCACGCAGGATGTGAAACAGTTCTATCTTTCGTGGATGAAGAACTACACTCAGGATCCGGATACGCCCCGCGAAACATCAGCATTACTGCAACGCTATGTCGCCAAAGAGGTTATCGGGCGTCTGGCGCTGATTGATACGCTTTATGAGCAGGAGATCGTGCAAGCGGACTACTTTATGTATGTGCAGGATTACGCACCGGCATGGATCCCGCTGTTGCGGGTTGGACAGGCGCAGCCATTCCTCGGCGGTGAAAAACTGAACCTGCAGTTAGGCACTGAGTCAGCCCCTATTCAACTGGAGGTTTATACCCGTTGGGAGGAAGGACGGTGGAAAATTTATCGTGTCCGGGACGCGGGTCGTCATTACGAGCAGCCCATTTACAATGCCGGAGAGATTACGCGAGCCAGAGCATGGTCCGCTGAGATCGCGCCGGAATACGGAAAAATGCCGAAGTAAACACAGTAAAAAGGGAGCCTGTTGGCTCCCTTTTTTCGTATTCAGTCTGAGACTTACGCCTTCAGCTTACGCATAACCAGCGTAGCGTTGGTGCCGCCAAAGCCGAAGCTGTTGGACATCACGGTGGTCAGCGCCTGCTCGGTCGGTTTGGTCACGATGTTCAGACCTGCCGCCTGCTCATCCAGCTCTTCAATGTTGATGCTTGGCGCGATAAAGCCATGTTCCAGCATCAGCAGAGAGTAGATAGCTTCCTGCACGCCAGCCGCGCCCAGTGAGTGACCGGTCATCGCTTTGGTTGCGGAGATTGCCGGGCTGTTATTGCCAAACACTTCGCGGATTGCGCCCAGTTCTTTCACGTCGCCTACCGGAGTCGAGGTACCGTGAGAGTTCAGGTAGTCGATCGGCGTGTCTACACCGTGCATCGCCATCTGCATGCAACGTACTGCGCCTTCGCCAGACGGAGCAACCATGTCTGCGCCATCGGACGTTGCGCCGTAACCGACGATTTCCGCATAGATATGCGCGCCACGTGCCAGAGCGTGCTCCAGTTCTTCAACCACGACCATACCGCCGCCGCCAGCAATAACGAAACCGTCGCGGTTTGCGTCATAGGTACGGGAAGCTTTTGATGGATCGTCGTTGTATTTGGTAGACAGCGCGCCCATTGCATCGAATTCACACGCCATTTCCCAGCACAGCTCTTCGCCGCCGCCAGCAAAAACGATGTCCTGTTTGCCCAGCTGAATTTGTTCTACCGCGTTGCCGATGCAGTGCGCAGATGTCGCACAGGCAGAGCTGATGGAGTAGTTTACGCCGTGGATTTTGAACGGCGTTGCGAGGCAGGCAGAAACGCCGGACGCCATCGCTTTGGTGACCACATACGGGCCAACCGCTTTCAGACCACGTGGGCTACGCATTGCGTCAGCGCCGAACACCTGAAAACGTGGGGAGCCGCCGCCGGAACCTGCAATCAGGCCAACGCGCGGGTTGTTCTGGTAATCTTCTGCAGCAAGGCCGGCATCAGCCACTGCCTGCTCCATTGATAGGAATGCATAGATGGATGCGTCGCTCATGAAGCGCACTACTTTGCGGTCAATGAGGCCAGTGGTATCCAGTTTTACGTTGCCCCAAACGTGGCTACGCATGCCGGAGTCCTTCAGCTCCTGAGAGAAAGTGATCCCTGAACGTCCTTCACGCAGAGATGCCAGGACTTCCTGCTGGTTATTACCGATGCTGGAAACGATGCCCAAGCCAGTAATCACTGCACGTTTCATTCAATACCTCTGTAAGTCGCACTATTTTAAAGTTTCGAGTGGCACAATAGCGTACACTTGTACGCCGAACAAGTCCGATCAGCCATTTTATGTGGAAATTTGCGCAGCCAGGCACTCATCGCTAAGATCGGGACACAGCCTGTCAGACGAGTAACTTACGTGAAACAATACGCTATACAACCTGCCAACCTTGAATTCAACGCTGAGGGTACACCTGTTTCCCGAGATTTTGACGATGTCTATTTTTCTAATGATAACGGGCTGGAAGAGACACGTTACGTCTTTCTCGGCGGTAACCATCTCGCACAACGATTCCCTGCGCATTCACGTCCCCTTTTCGTGGTGGCAGAAAGCGGGTTTGGCACCGGACTTAACTTCCTCACGCTCTGGCAGGCATTTGCCGATTTTCGCGATACCCACCCAGAAGCTACCCTGGAAAGATTACATTTCATCAGCTTTGAAAAATATCCGCTAACGCGTGAAGATCTCACCTTAGCCCACCAGCACTGGCCAGAACTTGCCCCGTGGGCCACGGCACTGCAAGAACAATGGCCGCTGCCGCTGGCGGGATGTCATCGTCTGCTGCTTGATGATGGGCGCGTCACGCTGGATCTGTGGTTTGGCGATATTAACGAACTGACCAGTACGCTGGATGACTCTCTGAATCAAAAGGTGGACGCCTGGTTCCTGGACGGTTTCGCACCGGCAAAAAACCCGGATATGTGGACGCCAACACTATTTAACGCGATGGCCCGACTGGCTCGTCCCGGCGGGACACTGGCAACCTTTACATCGGCAGGCTTTGTACGTCGTGGGTTGCAGGAAGCCGGATTTACAATGCAAAAATGCAAAGGCTTTGGGCGCAAACGCGAAATGCTTTGTGGCGTGATGGAGCAGACTCAGGCGCTCACGTCCTCGGCGCCATGGTTTGCGCGTACGGGAACAGATAAGCGCGAAGCCGCCATTATTGGTGGAGGAATTGCCAGCGCATTGCTGTCACTGGCGTTACTGCGCCGCGGCTGGCAGGTCACGCTGTATTGCGCAGACGATAAACCTGCCGGGGGCGCATCCGGTAATCGCCAGGGGGCGCTCTACCCCCTACTAAGCAAACATGACGCGGCCATTAATCTCTTTTTCCCCACCGCGTTTACTTTCGCCCGTCGACTGTATGACGCCCTCCCCGTTGAGTTCGCGCATAACTGGTGTGGCGTGACGCAACTCGCGTGGGATGAGAAAAGCCAGCAAAAAATCGCCCAGATGCTGTCTCTTGAACTGCCCGCTGCGCTCGCTGCCGGGGTTGACGCACAGCAGGTTTTACAAACGACAGGTGTGGAAACCGGATGCGGCGGGATTCAGTATCCGGCCGGAGGATGGCTGTACCCGGCGCAATTAACCGCCGCGGTACTGGACTACGCAACAACTCTGGGATTACGCACCCGCTACCAACATACGCTGGCCTCACTGACTCGCCAGACAGTATGCTGGCAATTGCAGTTTTCCAGTGGTGAAACCGCCTCTCACGCAGCAGTCGTTCTTGCTAACGGTCATCGCATTAGCAACTTTGAGCAAACGCAGCCGCTACCGGTGTACTCCGTGAGCGGCCAGGTGAGTCATATTCCCACCACACCTGCACTTTCAGCATTACGTCAGGTGCTGTGCTATGACGGCTACCTCACGCCGCACAACCCGCAAAATCAGCAGCACTGCATTGGCGCCAGCTATCATCGGGGGAGTGAAGAGACAGCGCATCGCGAGGACGATCAGCAACAAAACCGTCAACGCTTAATCGACTGCTTCCCGAACGCTGTGTGGGCAAAAGAGGTAGACGTTAGTGACAATGCCGCCCGCTGCGGGGTGCGCTGCGCCACGCGCGATCACATGCCAATGGTCGGCAACGTCGCGGACTATGACGCCACGCTCAGCCAGTACACCACACTTGCTGCAGACAAAGAGCACGCCGTAAGCGCGCCGGTTTATTCCGATTTATTTATGTTGGGCGCGCTGGGATCGCGCGGGCTGTGCACTGCCCCACTGTGTGCAGAAATTCTGGCTTCGCAAATGAGCAATGAACCTATTCCCATGGATGCCAGCACGCTGGCGGCGCTGAATCCGAATCGTCTGTGGGTCAGGAAGTTATTGAAGGGTAAAGCGGTGAAATAAAAGGATGGGGTGCCCTCTCGTCATGGCCTGATGGCGCTACGCTTATCAGGCTTACAAACACCCCAACAAGGTCGGCCGGATAAGACACCAGAGCGTCGCCATCCGGCACAATCTACCGCAATTATTGTGCAGTCGCCTTCTGGAACAGAGTGTCCCACATTTCTTTCACTAACGCCTGGTCACGCGGCGATAGTTCGCCTGCGCTGATAGCTTTTTCCAGGCTGCTGGTCACATTGGCGTACAATGCTTCAGAGGAATGGTCCTCGCCAGCGTCCAGTTCGGCCACGGCCAGCGTCAGGTGTCCACGCAAATAGCCACTGGCAAACAACTCATCATCGCTGGCGTGCTCTACCATATCGTCGATTAATGCCAGAATGCGTGATTCAAACTCCGCGATCATCTTCTTTCCTCATTGTAAACGTGGCAGCGGCTTCAGTTGAGCGCTTCGGGCCACGGGAATTGTTCCGCCTTAAGTTCAGGCGTGTGATAATAATTCTGTAACGCCTTAATGAAGCGCGCCGGACGTTCAGGGATCCCCTTTTCCAGGTACTCCATCACCTGAGCATGGACACGACGCTGGAATACCACGCGATCCGGTTCAAAATCCCCTTCAAGGTTGTCGCAACTGACGTTAAACGGGTAGCCCGCCGCCATGCAAAACAGCCAGTCAAACGCCTGCGGCTTCACTTCCACATCTTCAAATTGGCATTGCGTCTTCGCGTCGCGTCCGTCCGGACAGTACCAGTAACCGAAGTCGACCTGTTCACGCCGCGCCTTACCGGCGATGCACCAGTGTGAAATTTCGTGTAACGCGCTGGCATAATAGCCATGCGCAAAAACGATACGGTGATACGGTAATTCCGCATCCGCAGGAAGATAGATCGGTTCGTCATCGCCTTTAATCAGACGGGTATTAAATTCATCGGCAAAGCAGCCGTTAAAAATCTCAATTAACTGTTCGTAGTGATGGGTATTATTCATTAGTTCATCCCCAGCCAGTGGAGAATCTCCTGTCCATGATTATCATAAAGTAGCTTGGCGCTCATCACGGCGGAGACAATGACGATCATTGGCCGAATGAGTTTTTGTCCTTTACTGAGCACCAGCCGTGAGCCCATCCGTGCGCCAATAAACTGGCCAATGAGCATCACAAATCCGGTCGCCCAAATCACTTTGCCGCCGAGGGCAAACAGCAACAGTCCGCCGATATTCGATGTGGCATTTAATACTTTGGCGTGGGCCGTCGATTTCGCCAGGTTGTAGCCGCACAGCATGACAAAGGCCAGCGCGTAGAACGACCCCGCAGCCGGACCAAAAAAGCCATCGTAAAAACCGACGCAACCCCCGGCCACCAGCGCAAAAGGCAACCCATACAACCGACGCTGTCGGTCCTCCTCCCCCACTTTCGGCATCAACAGAAAGTAAAGGCCAATACAGATAACCAGAACCGGCAGGATCTGGCGCAGAATATCTGACTGCACGTGCTGAACCAACAGCGCGCCGCTCATTGACCCGATAAAAGTCATGAAGATATTGAGCTTCTGATCCGCCAGATTAACCACGCCCCGGCGAATAAAATAGAGGGAGGAAGAGATAGATCCTCCACAGGCCTGCAGCTTATTGGTGGCCAGCGCTTGCGCGGGTGGCATCCCGGCGGCCATCAATGCCGGGATAGTGAGCAAACCACCGCCTCCGGCCAGAGAATCAATAAAACCTGCCAGCATAGCCACGAAAAAAAGCACACCTAATAGCAGTGGCGACACCATAAACAGAGAGACAAAATGATCCATTAGAGTACATGCTCGTCCAGTAGCGCCTGGCAGGAAGGCGGCAACGGCGGCGGTGTCTTCTTCTCAGGCTTGGTGGTTCCAGGTTTCGGAGGTTCGAACCAGCTTTGCAGCTCCGCGCCGCAGCCGTCACCCGGTGGCGGTAACGGTTGATCTTCGCACTCAAGGCTGTCGGCAGGACAACGTAACCGTACATGCATATGCGCACGATGCTGGAACCACGGCCGCACTTTACGCAACCAGTCCCTGTCGGTCCCTGCATCCAGACAAAGTTGCTGCTTAATCGCCGGATTCACGAAAATACGCGTGACTTCATTATCTTTTGCCGCCAGCCTGATCAGGCTGAATATTTCTGGCTTCCAGAGTGATGGCACGACACGTTTGCCATCCCGTGAGACCAGATCTAACGCCTGCGGGCGCAGCAATTGCGACTGGGTCCAGCGCGTTTTCGGCAGTTGCAGAAAAATATCGACATCCAGTCCCGTCTGGTGGCTGGCGTGACCGCCATTGAATCGCCCACCGGCCGGCATGCCCATATCGCCGATTAACACCGTACCCAGCCCCAGATTATTGGCCTGATTACTCAGACGCTGGATAAACATCACCAGGTCCGGATGGCCAAAGTAACGGCGCTGATCGGTGCGCATCACCTGATAGTGTTCTGACTGTACAGGCAGCGTATCTGCGCCAACAATACAGCCATTGGAGAACGCACCGATAGACTGCGCGCTGCCTGCAACCGGATGGGTAATTTTCTGCCAGGGCGTCGCCGCCAGACAGGCGGTGCTGGCAAACAGAGCCAGCGCCGCAAGTGCCGTTTTTTTCATCTCTTACCAGCGTGGAATATCGGTCTTCACGTCCGCATTTTGCGCCCGCTGACGCAGCAGGTGATCCATCAACACGATCGCCAGCATCGCTTCGGCGATCGGCACGGCGCGGATCCCAACGCACGGATCGTGACGACCTTTGGTGATCATTTCGACTTCTTCCCCAAAGCGATTAATGGTGCGCCCTGGAACGGTAATACTGGAGGTCGGTTTCAGCGCCATATGAGCAATGATTTGTTGCCCACTGCTGATCCCACCCAGAATGCCGCCCGCATGATTACTCTGGAAACCTTCTTTGGTGATTTCATCACGGTTCTGGCTGCCGCGCAGTGCAACAACGTCAAAACCGTCGCCAATCTCAACACCTTTCACGGCGTTAATGCTCATCAGCGCGTGAGCGATATCAGCATCCAGGCGGTCAAATACAGGTTCGCCGAGACCCGCTGGTACGCCGCTTGCAACAACGGTCACCTTCGCCCCGATGGAGTCGCCCTCTTTCTTCAGCCCACGCATCAGTTCGTCCAGCGCCTCGAGTTTATCCGGATCTGGACAAAAGAACGGGTTAAGTTCCACCTGGGACCAGTCTTTGATCTCCAGCGGAATATCACCCATCTGCGTCAGACAGCCGCGAATTTCAACGCCGAATTTTTCCGCCAGATATTTTTTGGCAATCGCTCCGGCCGCAACGCGCATCGCCGTTTCACGTGCGGATGAACGTCCGCCGCCACGGTAGTCACGCAAGCCATATTTCTGCTCATAGGTATAGTCGGCGTGTCCAGGACGAAAAACGTCCTTAATCGCGCCGTAATCCTGTGAACGCTGATCGGTATTTTCGATCAACAGGCCAATGCTGGTGCCGGTGGTAACGCCCTCGAACACGCCGGAGAGGATTTTCACCTGATCCGGCTCACGACGCTGCGTAGTGTAGCGCGATGTGCCCGGACGGCGTCTGTCGAGATCGTGCTGCAGGTCAGCTTCTGTCAGAGAAATGCCCGGCGGAACACCATCGACAATACAACCGAGCGCCAGCCCGTGTGATTCACCGAAAGTGGTTACGCGAAAGAGTTGCCCAATTGTGTTTCCTGCCATCACGGCTCCGTTATGAGTGTTGTGTATGTGCGCGTGTATTTAGTCTTTATAAATGCTGAAGTGCTCGCGAGCAGCAACTAACTGCTCTTTGGTCAGCATGAATACACCGTCACCGCCGTTGTCGAACTCCAGCCAGGTGAACGGTACATCCGGGTATTGCTCTATCAGATGTACCATGCTGTTTCCGACTTCACAAATCAGAATACCGTTATCTGACAGGTAGTCCGGGGCGTTACCCAGAATGCGGCGAGTAAGTTTCAGCCCATCGCTGCCGGACGCCAGACCCAGCTCAGGTTCATGACGATATTCGTTTGGCAGATCGGACATATCTTCCGCATCGACATACGGCGGATTGGTCACAATCAGGTCATACTGGACTTTCAGCAGATCGCGGAACAGATCGGAACGGATCGGCGTAACATGATGGATCAGGCCGTGTTCTTCAATATTGTGTTCGGTCACCGCCAGCGCGTCTGTGGAAATATCTACCGCATCCACTTCGGCTTCCGGGAAGGCATAGGCACACGCAATGGCAATACAGCCGCTGCCCGTACACATATCAAGGATATGCTGCGGCTGCTCATTGATAAGGCCCGCAAAGCGGTTATTGATAAGCTCGCCAATCGGCGAACGTGGAACCAGCACGCGTTCATCAACATAAAACTCATGCCCGCAGAACCAGGCTTTGTTGGTCAAATAAGCGACCGGAATGCGCTCGTTGACGCGGCGAATCACGCGTTCAACAATACGATGGCGCTCGCTGGAAGTCAGACGCGCGGTACGCATATCTTCTGGAATATCCAGCGGCAGATAAAGTGACGGCAGCACCAGCTGTACGGCCTCGTCCCATGGGTTATCCGTGCCATGGCCATACCAGATATTCGCCGCGCTAAAACGGCTGACCGCCCAACGCAACATGTCCTGAATGGTATGCAGTTCACTCACTGCTTCATCGACGAAAATTTTATCCACGTATTCCTCCAGGGCATGCTCGTATTAATTTCGGCGGCTAGTTTGCCACGAAGACGGCGATAAATCAGCATTCACACAGGGCCTGAACGCGAAAATTGCGTTTTACGCGATCGGATGCCCGCCGAGTCGGGTTAAACTAATGGAAAATAAAAGATGAGACTCTCGAATGAAAAAGAAAACATCGCTCAGCGAAGAGGATCAGACGCTGTTTCGCCAGCTGATGACCGGCACGCGTAAAATTAAACAGGACACCATTGTTCACCGGCCGCTACGTAAAAAAATTACCGAGGTTCCGGTTAAAAGGCTGCTGCAGGAACAAGCTGATGCCAGTCACTATTTCTCGGACGAGTTTCAGCCGCTGCTGAATACGGACGGCCCGGTAAGATATCTGCGTTCCGACGTCAGCCATTTCGAACTGAAGAAAATGCGCCGTGGCGATTACTCCCCGGAGCTGTTTCTCGATCTGCACGGGCTGACCCAGCAGCAGGCTAAACAGGAGTTAGGCGCGCTGATTGCCGCCTGTCGTCGTGAGCATGTGTTTTGCGCCTGCGTGATGCATGGCCACGGAAAACATATTCTTAAGCAGCAAACGCCGCTCTGGCTGGCGCAGCATCCGCACGTGATGGCCTTTCATCAAGCGCCAAAAGAGTACGGTGGTGACGCCGCGCTGCTGCTGCTGATTGAAGTGGAAGAGTGGCAACCGCCCGAACTTCCCTGATGCAGAAAAACAGAAAGAGCCGCATTTGCGGCTCTTTGATTTTCCGGATGACGGTTGTGCCTTATCCGATTCCAGGCGTTTTAAATCGCTTTTGCCATTTTCAGGTTACACGGGCTCATCTGCCAGTTAAAAGTCCCCTTCCCGCTCTCATCAAGCGTTACGCTGGCAATCGCTGATGTGGTAAACATCGGCGGTGTTTCGCCTGGGCAAAGTTCAGACACCAGATACCCCACTAAAGGTAAGTGAGAGATGACCAGCGCTGTAGCGATACCTTCATTGGCCAGAGCCTGTAAATAGGCGCTGACCAGACCGACATCGCCGCAGGGAGTCAGCTCCGGCAAAACATCCACACCAGTTGGCAGGTTCATACACTCACCCACCACATCCAGCGTTTGTTCGGCTCGTAGGAACGGGCTCACCAGAACACGTTCGATATCCACTTTTTGACCTTTCAGCCAGTTCGCCATCAGGCGAGATTCGTCACAACCACAGGAGGTTAAGGGACGAACCGAATCACTGGCGGCATCGAGGGCTGCGTCGCCGTGACGCATGATAAAAACTTGCATATTGCACCGCTTTTGTTAACCAGAATCACCGACACCTTTATCCACAGCCCCTATTGACCGTGGTAACGATGTGGTGGCCGGCATTGTGCCTTATCCATTCACCGAATGAAACGCTGTTTTTTACCTCAACGGCGTAAGTATAGTCAATCTCTGTTTACATTTTGAGCACGACCCATACATTCAGTGCGGATTCATCCTACCTTTGACCTCATGAATTCAGGTCAGTTTCTCCATTACTCCAGAATCTTTCACCGCGTTCCGCCATCTGCAATAACTGCTCACACGGCGTAAACCGCGAGCCGTATTGCGTGGTCAGTCGTTGCAGAGCAGCAACCACTTCACCCGCGCCGAGCGAATCCATATACCGGAACGGACCGCCGAGGAAGGGCGGAAAACCAATACCAAATACAGCGCCGATATCGCCATCACGCGCGCTGCGGATAATCTTCTCATCGAAACAGCGTGCTGCTTCATTGAGCATTAACATGACGCACCGCTCCGCAATCTGCGCGGCGGTGAGTCGCCCCTGACCCTGGACACCAATAAGCGTATAAATTGCAGGGTCGACCTGTTTTTTGCTTTTACGCCCTTTCGCGCCATAAAGATAGAAACCCCGACCATTTTTTCTACCTTTGCGATCGTCATTCAAAATTGAAGCAACAACATTTGCAGGCGCGCTAAAACGTTCTCCATATGCGGCCTCAAGCACGGGTATAATTTTAGTGCCCGTATCAATTCCCACCTCATCCAAAAGTTGGATTGGTCCGACCGGAAAACCAAACTTAACCAGCGCGGCGTCAATGGCTTCAACCCGCTCACCTTCGGTCAGCATACGAATAGCTTCGTTAATGTATGGCGCTAAAATGCGGTTAACATAAAATCCGGCCTTATCTCTGACTACTATCGGCGTTTTGCCCTGCTTTTTCGCCAGTTTAACGGTTGTGGCAATTGTCTGCTCAGAGGTCGTGGCATGCGGGATAACCTCGACCAGCGGCATTTTTTCCACTGGGCTAAAGAAGTGCAAACCAATCACTTGCTGAGGCCTGGCTGCGTTCGCCGCAATATCGCCAATCGGCAAAGATGAGGTGTTAGAGGAAAAAATGGTATGAGATGCGCAATTTTGTTCAACTTCTGCCACCATCTGTTGTTTTAACGCCAGATCTTCAAATACGGCTTCAATAACCAGGTCGCGATGAGCGAAGCCACGGTAATCGGTTGATCCCGAAATCAGCGCCAGCTGTTTATCACGCTCGCTGGCTTTGATATGACGGCGGCGAACCTTCGTTTCAAGCTGATCCCAGCTGTACTTCAGCGCGTGGTTGATTCCCTTGGCGTTTATATCTTTGATACGCACTGGCAAGCCGCCTTTACAGGCCGTAACATAGGCAATACCGCCCCCCATCAGACCGCCGCCCAAAATGCCTACACTGTTTAGCGGGCCTGGCTTCACATCGCTTCCGGGATCCTTTTTCACATCGGTGTTGGCAAAAAAGATGTGCCGCAGCGCCTGAGACTGAGAGGTCATCGCCAGTTCGCCAAACGCGCGGGCTTCTGCGTCATAACCGCTGCTGCTGCCTTGCGCCAGGCCGGTTTCGATGACCTCAAGGATACGTTCTGTTGCAGGGTAGTTGCCCTGCGTTTTTTGCGCCGTCTTTTTACTGGCCATGCGGAACAACAGCGCCCGCCCCAGCGGGCCTGCTAACACACGCTCTCGCACTGGCAGAGTTCGGTGTGCGGGACTGTCCTTTTTGGCCAGTTCTACGGCCGCTTCCAGCAAAATGGTATGCGGTACAACTTCATCCACTAAACCCACTTTCAGCGCCTGTTTTGCGCGTAATTGCTTTCCGGTGAGGATCATATCCAGCGCGGTACTGACGCCAATCAGACGGGGCAACCGCTGGGTACCACCAGAGCCGGGTAGCAGACCAAGCTGCACTTCCGGTAAACCCAGTACGGTTTTAGCATCATCGGTACAAATACGATTGTGGCACGCCAGCGCCATCTCCAGGCCACCGCCGAGACATGCGCCATGAATGGCGGCGATAACAGGGATCGGCAAGGCGTTAATTTCCGCCATAATCTGCTGCCCCTGGCGTGCCAGCGTTTCAGCTTCCTGTGCGCTGCGACAGCGGCCAATCATGTTGATATCCGCCCCGGCTATGAAGTTATCGGGTTTCTCCGAAATGAACACCACGCCGCGTAATGCTTTGTTATCACGAATTTCTTTCAGAATGACCCGAACCTGAGAAGCAAATTCCGCCTTCAGGGTATTCATTTTCTCTCCGGGCACATCAATGGTGACAACAGCGACGTTATCCAGACGTACGTTTAGCGTAAAAGCCGATGTCATTTCCATTATTCCGCCTCCAGAACCATTGCCGCACCCAGACCACCTGCTGCACAGGCTGTCACTAAACCAAAACCACCGCCACGACGTCGTAACTCATGGAGAGTTTGGGTGATCATGCGAGCCCCGGTGGCGGCGAAGGGGTGTCCATAGGCAATCGATCCGCCCAGCACGTTAAATTTACTGTCATCGACCTCGCCCGTGGCATGTGCCCTGCCCAGCACGTCGCGGGCAAAACGTTCGCTGCCCAGCAGCTGAAGGTTCGCCAGCGTTTGTGCGGCAAACGCTTCATGCATATCGATCAGAGTTAAATCAGCCATGGTCAGACCCGCTCTCTCCAGGGCAAGCGGCGTTGACCACGCCGGCCCCAACAGCATGTCCTGCCAGACATCGATGGCGGTAAAGGCAAAACTACGCAGGTATCCCAGCGGCACCAGCCCCAGCTCTTTCGCCCGCGATTCCGTCATCATAATCACGGCGGCTGCGCCGTCCGTTAGCGGGGTACTGTTCGCCGCGGTAACGGTGCCATGCTTTCGGTCAAAAGCCGGACGCAGTTTGGCGTAATCGGCCAGCGTAGAGTTACCGCGAATATTGTTATCTTCTGAAAAAGGCTCTTTGAAAGGTGGCGCGTAGGTAGTCATCACCTCATCTGCCAGTTTTCCTTCAGACCACGCCTGAGCGGCGCGCTGATGAGAACGGTGGGCCAAGGCATCCTGTTGCTCTCGCGTAATCCCATAAGTTTTGGCCATTTGCTCGGCCGTATCCCCCATGCGTAAACCGGTGGAATACTCGGCGACGGCTGGCGGTACGGGCATCAGGTCACGTAAGCGCAGTCGGGAGAAAAGTTTAAGACGCTGACCGGTTGTCCGGGCCTTATTGACATCCACCAGCACCCGCGCCAGTTTTTTGCTGACGCCAATAGGCAGAACTGACGAGGAGTCAGCACCGCCGGCAATTCCTGCGCGAATAGTCCCCGCCATCAGACTTTCCGCGACATTCGCCACCGCCTGGAAGCTGGTGGCGCAGGCTCGGCTTACGCTGTAGGCATCCGTGTGCACATTCATCCCGGTTCCCAGCACGATTTCACGAGCAATATTTGGGGCTTCAGGCATTTGTACCACCTGGCCAAAGACCAGTTGCTCAATCACATCAGCAGGAATTTCGCTGCGCGCCAGCAGCTCGCCAACGACCATTTTCCCCAAATCTACGGCGGGAATGCCATGAAACGCGGTTGCCTGGCGGGCAAATGGCGTACGCAATCCGCTTACGATGGCGATGCGATCGCCCTGGCGGGTAACCAGCGATAAAGCCTGACTCATAACACTCCCCTGTAAAAAATAAAAATAAGTGGTCTGACCTGATCACAGTCTTAACCAATTTTTTACATTTAGCCAAGCGGGGAGAAAAGAAAGTGGGAGCTAAGACACAGTGAATAATCACTGACAGTGACGAAAAAGCCCTTGCTACCGGGTAACAAGGGCTTTTACAGAAGGGATTAACGCAGGCCCAGCTGGAAGATCAGCGTTTCAGCTTCACAGGCAAAAACAAAGTCGATATCCAGACGCACACCTTCAGACTCTTCGGTGAAGGTTGAAGTGATTTGGCAAGGCTCAGATTCCACGCCACGCGCCTTCTCAGTCAGAGCGGCCAGCGTTTCTTCTGCCTCTGCGCGATTCGCGAACACACGGCTGTATGACGCGGTGCAATCGGAGTTGTCCATGATGGTGCCAACATCCATACAGCAGCAAACCGGGGTTTCATCAGCACTGCATTTACTCATTGTAGATTTCCTCTGTATTCGCACCTGAGGTGCCAGATAAACGATAGGGATATTTTACGCTCCCATTATTCGCCTCTCCAGTCGTTAATTGTATGAAATAGGATAAGTGACCGAAATCACACTTAAAAATGATCTAAAACAAAAACCACCCAAACAGGTGAGTGCGCATAGCTGCAATTTTGCCAACTGGATCGCGTTTCAGAGATCAGAATTGAAAATATTTATAAACATACTTGCAACATTTCAGCTGGTCAGACCTATACTCTCGGCACTGGTCTGATTTCTAAGTTGTACCTCAGACCCTACACTTCGCGCTCCTGTTACGGTATGTAACATTGTTTGAATAAAAATAAATCAATGAGGTTATGGTCATGAGCCAGAAAACCCTGTTTACAAAGTCTGCTCTCGCAGTCGCAGTGGCAATTATCTCCACACAGGCCTGGTCTGCAGGCTTTCAGTTAAACGAATTTTCTTCCTCTGGCCTTGGCCGGGCATATTCAGGTGAAGGCGCTATTGCAGATGATGCAGGTAACGCCAGTCGTAACCCGGCGCTGATTATGATGTTCGACCGCCCTACTTTTTCAGCGGGTGCGGTGTATATCGATCCAGACGTGAATATTTCCGGTAAATCGCCATACACCGGACGCAGCACCGATGCGGACAACATCGCGCCTACGGCGTGGGTTCCCAATGCTCACTTCGTGATGCCTATTAACGAACAGTTTGGTTGGGGAGCTTCGGTCACGTCAAACTATGGTCTGGCAACCGAATTTAACGACAACTACATCGTCGGCGAATACGGCGGGAAGACCGATCTTAAAACGGTCAACCTGAACCTGAGCGGTGCCTACCGTCTGAATGATAGCTGGAGCTTTGGCGTTGGGTTTAATGCCGTCTATGCCGATGCAAAAATTGAGCGTTATTCCGGTGAACAGACTGCTGCATTGCCAAAAGTCAGCCAGAAAATTGCCAGCCTCAAAGGTGACGAATGGGGTTACGGCTGGAACGCCGGTATTTTGTACGAGCTGGATAAAAATAACCGCTACGGTTTAACGTATCGTTCTGAAGTCAAAATCGACTTCGATGGCGATTACAAGAGCGGCATCCGCACCCAGGCCAACGTGTTACCTGGCGCAGGCACGGCGTTCCCTTGGGGAACCACCAACGCCACCGTCCCGGGTTCTCTGACACTTAACCTTCCGGAAATGTGGGAACTGTCGGGTTACAACCGCGTAGCCCCACAATGGGCTATTCACTACAGCATGGCTTACACCAGCTGGAGTCAGTTCCAGGAGCTGAAAGCAACCGGCACCAATGGGCAGACACTGTTCTATAAAGAAGAAGGCTTCAAAGATTCTTACCGCATCGCGCTGGGTACGACTTATTACATGGATAAAAGCTGGACCTTCCGTACCGGTATCGCCTATGACGATAGCCCGGTACCTGCGAGCAAGCGTTCTATCTCCATTCCAGACCAGGATCGTCTGTGGCTGAGTGCAGGTACGACTTACGCATTCAATGATGATGCGTCCATTGACGTTGGCGTTTCTTATATGCATGGCCAGAAAGTGACCGTCAAAGAAGGCCCGTATACTTTCGATTCTGAAGGTAAAGCCTGGCTGTTCGGAACCAACTTCAACTACGCATTCTGATTTTCTTCAGATGTAAAAAAGGTGAGCTTTTTAGCTCACCTTTTTATTTTCATCCTTCCTTACTCGGAATCGATCTCTTTTAAATCGTCCTGAATGTCTTTCGCGTTCGGGTTTTCTTCTGGTTTGAGTTTCCCACCGTTCGCAATAAAGTCATGACGCTGGAAGTAAGCTTCTCGCACCATGATGTAAGGGTCGGAAGACTGGCGCAGCAGACCGTCGGAATCAAGCAGTTGCGCGCGGGTTTCAATCCCTTCAACCGTCCATTTACCGATCGACAACGGCCAGGTCAGCCAGGACAGTACCGGATACAGCGTATCCACCATGTCGCCGCCATCATCACGCAACGTGAAGCTGCCGTAGAACGGAAGCTGCATATAGGGTCCGTAACCAACGTCATAGTGGCCTAACGTACTACCAAAACGGTGTGGTTCAACGCGTTGTAACTTCGGATTAGCCATACCCGCCACGTCGATAAATCCGCCCATACCTAACAGAGTGTTCAGGAAGAAACGGGTAAAGTGCACCATCCCCTGATAGGGATCGCCTTGCAGGAAGTAGTTGACCATGACGGCCGGCTCTTCAAGGTTGCCGGTAAAATTGCTCAAACCGTTACGCGCCGGCTGCGGGACATAATCACGCCAGGCAACTGCTACTGGTCGAACGACGTATGGATCTAAAACATTAAAGTTGAAGTTGTACATGGTGCGGTTGAACCCTTCAAATGGGTCCGAACGCCCCTGCTGTTCAGTACCAGAGCTCGCACACCCCACCAAAAGTGTGGTTCCCAGCGCAAGCGCCGACAGGCGAAGCTTCATAAGTGTCTCCCTGTGTATTATGGCTATCGCTGATTGCCATCCATGACGGAACAATGACGTATCCGCCTGTTTAGATGTGAGCGATTGTAACAGCACGTCAAATGATGTCTATATACCCTATCTTACTGATTTGATCATAGCCTGGTAATGCGCACTCCGCGGCGACTCTATTCTAGCGACCCCAATAAAAACAGACGTTACCATTTTTGCTATCTCAGACATTCTCCCGCTGATTTTCGTACAAAAGCCGCTACGCTTTAGCAATACGTGCTAATTCAGGATTCAGATATGAATGACATTGAGAACGAAAAGATTGATCGGCACAGCGACGAACTCCAGGTCGAAAGTGACGAAAAGTTAGAGGGTAAAAAGATTGAGGTCGATGAGGACAGACTCCCCTCCCGCGCCATGGCGATCCATGAGCATATCCGCCAGGATGGGGAGAAAGAGATGGAGCGCGACGCGATGGCGCTGCTGTGGTCAGCCATCGCTGCGGGACTGTCGATGGGTGCCTCGCTGCTGGCTAAAGGAATTTTTCACGTGCAACTGGAAGGTGTGCCAGGGGGATTTTTGCTGGAAAACCTCGGTTATACCTTCGGCTTTATAATTGTCATTATGGCCCGCCAGCAACTGTTTACCGAAAATACCGTTACCGCCGTGCTACCGGTAATGCAAAACCCTACGCTCGGCAATTTTGGCTTGTTGATGCGCCTGTGGAGCGTGGTTCTGCTGGGTAATATTATTGGCACCGGGGTTGCTGCATGGGCATTTGAGCATATGCCGATTTTTGATGAAGAGACCCGCGATGCTTTTGTCAAAATCGGCATGGATGTGATGAAAAACACGCCAACCGAGATGTTTTCTAACGCCATCATTTCTGGGTGGTTAATTGCCACGATGGTATGGATGTTTCCCGCCGCCGGTGCGGCAAAGATTGTGGTTATTATTCTGATGACCTGGCTGATTGCGCTGGGCGATACCACGCACATCGTCGTCGGTTCGGTGGAAATTCTCTATCTGGTCTTTAATGGTACGCTGCACTGGAGTGATTTCTTCTGGCCCTTTGCGCTCCCTACGCTCGCCGGGAATATCTGTGGCGGGACGTTTATCTTCGCGCTGATGAGTCATGCACAGATCCGCAATGATATGAGCAATAAACGCAAAGAAGAAGCCAGGTTGCAAACCAGGCGGGATGAGCAAAAGCAGAAAAACCAGAAAAAACAGTCTTGAATGGTGACTGTTTGAGCAGTTGGGCGGCCTGAGGCTTACCGTTGTAAATAAAAAACGCTATACTCGTGCCGCTTCGTCCCCTTAGTTAAATGGATATAACGAGCCCCTCCTAAGGGCTAGTTGCAGGTTCGATTCCTGCAGGGGACACCATAAACACCTCTCCCGAAACCCACACACCCCATAAAAAACCTTTATAATCAGCACTTAACCTTACTTAGGTTACTCAAATAGTCGCCTTATGTCTCTCCCAGGGGAACATAAATCAAGTTAATCATTCGGCCGTTTATCACTCACATTGAAAAATTTCTCAGTATCCAATGTACCGATGTTGAGGGCTTCCCTCTTACATCTCAAAAGGATAACTATCATGGGTCTTAAACCTGGGCCAAAACCAATTGCTAAATCGACAGGAAAACCGGATCAACGCCGACGAGATAATAAAGATATTCCTGGCAACACTCCGGGACTAAAGCCAGGTAAGTCCACCGGGAAGTAAAAAAATCAGGGTATAATACCCTGACTACATATCCAGTCTACTGAAGGTGTTTCTGCAACCAGATGCACGTTCCTTCTATATCATACGCTTTTGCCCCATACCCTTTCGCAAGCAAAGACTCTGGTAAATACTCGTCATATTTATCCAGATACTTGTCAGGAACAACTGCAACAAGCTCAACTCTGAAGGTAACCCCATTTTCTTAAGTGCACGCAAGGCTGAGGCAACGCTTAAATCCTCTACCTCTATACACCTGCAAATAAACTGGCTTTAAAGCCACAATGTATAAGCGGGGACGTAATTGTATTGACAATTTTACCCCCCCCATCCTTTAATCATATAAATCAATTAGTTAAAAATCATATTTTGTTTGTTAGTTATCACTACAACTCATGTTTCCTTCAATACCGAATTTACAGAATATTGTTGGCAGTTGACATCTCGGACGTACATGAGCACTCGTATTTATTAAATTGATTAGTGAAAAAAGCGACAATACTCATTCACAGGCCCATTCCTACTTAATTAGCCTTAGAAAACCAACTGAGAAGAAATCCCAGCGGTTTCTAACGTAGCTAATATGCTTGATAGATTTAATGATCTTTCAATTACGTTCTTATTCTTTTGCCTCTCTTTTCAGAAGCCTCCTAATGTCCTCATGAATTTGATCCAACAAAGAATATCGTTTCCGGTATTCCGAGCGTTTTTTACTGGCAAGTTCATTAAATGATTTACGTTCGACATAAATTGGCAACTGATACAAGTTACCATACGGACGACCAGAAACAGACTCCCAAAAATCACTGTATATAGCAACAAAGCATTTACGTTTCTTATATCGGTATCTTAGTTGCCTGAAAACATGGCTCTGTTCGCTTACTGCTAAAACATCAGCAATATCACAACAACTCATCAATGAACACAAGGCTTCAAAAACAATGCGTTTGGGAAACAATCCATAACAAGACTTAGTTGCATCCCGAATAATGTCAGGTCCAATATCTCTTGGAGCCCCCTGTAAACCACCAATAAATGCACAATGTCCTTTTGAAGTAGGGATAATCGAGAATGACAATCGGGCAACCGGGATCTCCTTAAAACACAGTGACAGCATCAGTTCTCCTTCACGATCAAAACCGCCAGAGGAACAATAGATATAAAAATCCTCACCTTTTTTACCAGTGAAATGTGTCAGTAACACATCCCTGTCTGGAAATAAAAAAGTTTGATATTCTGATGGTAAGTCCTGAATAAAACGATAATGTCCAATGATATTTTTTCTTCTGGTTTCTGCTAATCCTCCTTTATATAAATAGGGGCGATGAATTTTAGCTGGTAAAGTTGGCTGTATTTCCAGAATTTTATTAATTGATTGAAGTGAGCATAACTCATGATAATAACGGACACTGGAAAAAGGATTTATCAAGCATCGTAAAAGATACATCAATCGAAACTTTCTGTTCTTCCATTTACCATATAGAGAACCTCGAACGAATATATTACCATATAGAGAACCTCGAACGAATATAATATTACTCAAAAATCTTAAAAATGTTACACTTTTCATAAATATCGTTAATTCATCTTTGATGAAAGTTTAAATTTTACGTACATTAGATTTTCGCAATTATACAGAACGAAACCTATATAGTTGTTAAACAGCATGTTTTTTTACAACGCAGCAATTGCCTTCGAGATTATTGGTAATAAGGTATCATCCGGCATATGCTGTAGGAACAGCCTTGACATTACCCCATTTCTCCTAAATCAAAGCGCTGGCCGTTCTTCGTATGGTCAAATAAACTCAATATAAGAATATTTCTTACATTCATGGAGTCAGAAGATGACCAGAACAATGACAGCGGTTCCCGGAGATGAACTCCGAGAGTTAATAGAATATCTCATAGAATCAGGCAATTACCGTAATCAGAGTTGAACTGATACGCGAGTCACTTCGTCTGCTGCGCAAGAAACAAGCTGAGTCTCATCTCCATGCACTAAGGGATTTACTGGCAGAAGGTCTGAGCAGCGGTAAACCAGCTGAATGGGAAAAAAATGCATTTCTCAAAAAGTAAAAGCAAACACGAGGACAGCCGGAGAAAACCATTAAACTCCCCCCAAAGCCAGTCGGGACCTGTAAGATATCTGGTATTTTTCAGGTAATCTCTGCGGCCTGAACTGGGAGAAGACATCCAAGCACTGCCTGTTGAACGGAATATGATTTATTTCCTGCAGACTGATTACGGCATGATCCTGACCCGCCATCTTCGGCCCACTTTTGTATCTTAAGTTAACGATGCCCGCTGTCGCCGAAGCGCTTTTCTACCGACCTCAGCATCACATCCTGAACAGTCGAACTGTCGTAACCTCCCGTGCTCGCTGCCCAGTCTATGGCCTCTCTGTGCAACGTTATTTACGCAGGATGTAGTGGCACAGTAAATTTATCTCTCTGGCACTGGCTGAATGGGCAGAGAAACATGCCGTAAAACTTGAGTGTATCCAGCCAGGTAAGCCGACACAGAATGCTTTCATTGAGCGCTTTAACCGGACATACCGTACAGAAAAACTCGATTCAGAATCACATCTGCCATTGTCGGGTTAAATGGGCATCCATCACGTCATTCTTGTTGCTCTCTTACTTTCAGCAGAGCACCTTACTTGTCCGATAACGTTAAGTTTCCCTGAGAGAGGCGTGTTTGTCCGAACATCATTGCAGTCAGAAGTCAGTTGTTTATATAACTCAGCGACACTGAAGCTGCTGCTAATGCTGGCAAACCAGCACAGTGAGTCGTTATCGAGAACTTTCTGTGGTATGCGCAAGAAAAAGATGACGGCTGCCAGTACCGCAAACAGGATGAATATCCAGAATCCAATCCAGTTGTTGACCTGAAAGAACATCCGCCAGCGATAGGCAGTCATCTGCCCACCCTGACTGAGGTTTTTACCTGCAAAGCTCATAGAATTTACCCGGCAGGAATCGCATTGCCCGATCGGCAACGAGACAAAATGGTTGGTTAAAAAGAAACTCCAGCGCTCGCCTCTGGCATGGCTGCGTCTGTGCAGTCATTCAGGTAACGTTTCCATTGGCGTCCGCCCACAGCACATTTCCCTGATGGGTTCGCTCATTATTGTTACCAACGGTGAGCCAGCCATTCATCAAGATCCGTTTGTAATGTGTCCAGAGCGCCATACAGCTTTTTGCGGAATGTCACCTGATAAAACGCCTGCAATATCGTCCTGTGGAACCGCTCGCAGATGCCCTTGGTCTGCGGTAACATCGTTTTTTCCTCGTATGGTCAATGTCATTTATCACCAGATAATGTCAACAACGATCTAAGCTGTTTTACGTTTTTCGTATCACAGTCTTTCGTTACAAAAACGCTTAGATATTTATTAGTTTTATGTATGTATTGATGTCATGTAAAATGTTGTTAGCTACTTTTGATTTTTCTGTGGTGAGAATCATTTTTAAATCTTCAATAAATGCATCGAAATGATTCTGAAAATGAATCTTGATCGATTCTTTTAAAATAACATATTCATCATTATGATTTCCTGCCAGTAGATTGCTGTAATTAACTGTGGGTGTTTTAGCTATCTGCTGACCTTTCACGGCAGCATGAAATAAACAATCCCCATCACCAGGAACATCTATCAACTCAATGTTTCCTCTTTTATTCACTGTTAATACCATATAATGGTCACCAACATTAATTAAATTAATTGAATTATTTTTAATCAAATCTGTTTTAATGGCGTCTTTTTTTATATTTGCATGTATAATTAATTCTATGTTTTGTTTTTTGTAAAAGTCAATCATAACTAATGGGGTTATTTCTCCACCTAAGCCCATCCAGTTATCAAGATTTAGATCTTTAATAATTTTGTTTTTCAATCCTACAGATAATATTTCTGCGGTCTTATTAAATGTAGGCATAGCTAGAGCAGAGGATTTGAGAGACTCCGGGAGGGCTGGTTTTCTGTCAAAAACAGCTCGTTTCTGATTAGCAAATGCTGCCATAGCGACAGCCGCGGGTTTTGGAGGAACCGGAGGCGCTATTTTTCCTTCAGAAACAGTTCGTTTCTGATTAGCAAATGCAAACATAGCCAGAGAGCTGGGTTTGGGTAGTACCGGGGGGGATATTCTTACTTCAGAAATTGATCCGTTATGTCTGAATAATGAACTGATGGAATATGTTGATATTTTTAATGGTGACACCAAACGTGACAAGCCCTGTAGTAGTTTACCTTTATCGCCATCCCGGGGAATGACATTTTGAGTTACGGGTAGAATGCTTTTAAATGTTTTTTTATTATTGTCTTTTAATTCATTAATTATTGGCTGCGGGGTGTTTTTTGCATTTGTATATATAGCATTGTTGCTTGATGAGTTAGCAACCTGAGAAGGAATCATTTTATTTTTCACTCCATTGAATAATCATTAATTATAGATTTAAATTCCCTAAAAATATCTAAAGGCAATGCTCGCGCCCTTATCAATATATACGTGCATTATGCTACTAATCTGGTAAAAAAACCATTTATAGTGGGACTTTATCATGTCAGACACTCTCCCTGAGACAAATACCCCCAACAACAATAACGACCGACCCTGGTGGGGGCTGCCCTGCACCGTAACGCCGTGTTTCGGGACCCGCCTGGTGCAGGAGGGTAACCAGTTGCATTACCTTGCTGACCGTGCCGATATCAGAGGTCAGTTCAGCGAAGCTGATACTCTCGACAGTTGTGGTTACGTTTATATGGCTGTTTATCCAATACCGGCAACTCCCCGATTCTCAAATCAATAACCGAAAGCTTCTGTTCATCAACTAACTAAGAATTTTTAATGACGGAGCCCTTTCTGGGGCCTAAGCAATTAACGATATTAACAAATGATATAAATAACAATGAATTAAAGAAAGAATTCTATTCCTGAAGGGACACTCTTAATTTCATGTATCCGGCTAAAATCCTTTCATTTACCAGTCAGGTTCATCCCTGAGCCAGGCGATAAAACGGCACATTCCTCACTGTTGCAGTAAGATTGTCGAACACCATTGTCTGCTCTGTAGCTATCCGCATCCCTGATTTTCTCAGCCTCAGTATGTCAGCAGCAATACGTTGGCTACCAAACCAGAAAAGCCCGTCCAAGGCAGTGACATCAAGGCCTGATTCCAGTGCCAGCTTCAGACGCTCACGCGGTGCTTTCACCGTTTTAGCAATTTGCTGATATGGCGCTTCGCTTGAACCTGCACGATTAATGCGTCGAATACGATGCGACAGGCGGTACTGAAATTCATCCGGTATCCCGCCGAGACTGGCTTTCAGGCTGTAAACACAACCAAAGCGTTTACCGTTAAAGATTACGTTTTTCTGACTAAGTTGCAGCTCTTCACGAACGCTGGCAATCAGTTGCGGGGTACGGAGTAATAACAAACGGAAAGGCAACTCAAAGCTGGTCACATAGTCCACATTCAATAAAGCAATACGCAGACGCTCTTCCGGACCCGCCTTCATTTCCCGACATTCAGCAATAACATCGGCCCACTGGCCAGCAAGACGGGAACTTTCAGTCGCCTCAGTAAAGCTGTATTTTTCAGTCTGATAATCAATACGTTCGGTCACTTGGAATTCCCTTCTGGCCACATCTCGGTATTGGTTGCTCACTTTACCAGCGCCAGACTGCAACCGGAAGCCCGCTGATATGGTCAGTGGAATGATAGAAACTTCTGCGGAAACGCTTCATTATTTGATAAATCAATCATTAAAAATATATTTTGACTAAAATCAATTAACCAAAACTATAGTTATTGAAGTATAACCATGTTCAATCTTTAGCCAGTTCATCTGGGATCAGTTCTTCTTAAGCAGGCTGATTAATACCGGTAATGAGAAATATTATCGGAAACGATTCATCACTCAGAAAAAAGGAATTTATTCATATGATCAGAATCAAGACCAGTATCGCTACCTTGACCCTTTGTACCTTACTGACCGCTCCCGCATGGGGAGATGCGCAATCCCCGATACGGCTGGTGATCCATGGTGGTGCCGGCACCATCACAAAAGATACCATCACACCAGAACAGGAAAAGCAGTATACAGAAAAACTCACTGAAGCTCTGAATGCAGGCTATGCGGTTCTGAATAAAGGCGGTAGCAGCCTGGAAGCCGTTCAGAAAGCAATTAATGTGATGGAAGACTCTCCTCTCTTCAACGCAGGTAAAGGTGCCGTGTTTACCCACGATGGCCGCAATGAACTGGATGCGTCCATTATGGATGGGAAAACCCGAAAAGCCGGTGCCGTTGCCGGTGTAACCATGGTTAAAAACCCAATTAATGCGGCATATGCCGTTATGACTCAAAGCCCGCATGTTCTCATGGTCTCGACAGGCGCGGATGCCTTTGCAAAAGAACAGGGACTCGCAACCGTTGATCCTGCCTATTTCAAAACAGATTTTCGCTGGCAGCAATTACAGAATGCAATCAAAAAAGAAAAAGTGCTCCTTGATCACGATGGAAAGAGCGCAGCCCTGTTCGCGGATCCGATGATGTATGACTATAAATATGGCACTGTCGGCGCTGTGGCACTGGATAAAGACGGTAATCTGGCTGCCGGAACGTCTACAGGCGGAATGACCAACAAACGTTACGGACGTGTGGGAGATTCACCTATCATTGGCGCAGGAAATTATGCCGATAATGAAACCGTGGCGGTATCCGCAACCGGCTCCGGAGAAATGTTTATCCGCACACTGACCGCGTATAACATTGCGGCCCAGGTGAAATACCGCAATACCCCTTTAAAAGACGCAGCGCAGAATGCCCTGGATGAAGTAAAAGCGCTGAATGGCAGCGGTGGCGTTATTGTGCTTGATAAAACCGGTAATTACACCATGTCCTTCAACTCTGAAGGCATGTACCGGGGAACCATAGGCGATGACGGAAAACCCGTGGTGGCTATTTATCGTTAATGATATCTCCCCGCCCGGAAGGCGGGGCTCCTCCAGTGACGTATGCCAGCTCCCGTCTCTTATCAACAAGTTTCTCCTTGGCAACATAATAAATATTGATTGAACTCATATACTTGAAGGCCTCCACACTGATAGTCTCGCAAGATTCACTTGTAGGCAGACAGGATCACTGTGTTAGAAATCTTTTCTTAACCCCCCTAAGAATATCTAACAAATATTTTTCTCACATAAAAACGATGGTTCGTTCAAAACGGATCCGAATTTATTTGGGTTAAAAAAGGTACAGTATGAAAGTCACATGGACTGTCACCCCTGTCGGCTACCAGTGCATTGCTAAGCGCAGCCCATTATGTAATGTAAAACGCGAATTCGCACCTTCCGGAGCATTCAGAGTCAATTCGCAAAAGAAAGTGCTCGATATCTGGAGCATTTATAAATGCACCCACTGCGAATATACATGGAATATCTCGCTGTATTCGCGACTTAACATCAGCAAAATTAATCGCGAGCTGTATCATCGATTTATCACCAACGATGCCAGTACGGTTCACTATTTTGCCAATGATAAAGCGACCCTGAGCCGTAACAAGGCTGAACTTGCAGGTAAACCTGATTTTCGTATTCAGGAACAGTGGCAGGTCAGCATCGATACCGGCCAGCACATCACCGTAACCATCAGATTTTCCCATTCTTTTCAGATTAGTGTGCTATCGATACTGAAGCGCCAGCTTTTGCTCAGCACTGCGGAGATAAAGAAACTGATCGATGAAGGCCATATTAACGGTATTACAATGAAAGAACTCAAATCCCGAAAACGAATGACTGGATATGTGGATTTTCAGCTGTCAGCAGTCGCATTATATGCTCGGCGAAAAGTTATTCTGACCCAACGTTAACAGGATGAAGCTCATAATAAGGTGGTGAGGCTTAACCGGCCCGGGATGTTGTCCGGGTCGGTTAAACGGCGTCATGTCAGACAACAAAACGATTGACCAGATCCTTCATGGTGACCGACAGATTGTCCAGGCGCTGGCTGTCGCTCGCGGCCTGAGAAACCAACGCCGCGTTTTGCTGCGTGACCTGCTCCATCGGTCGCAGTGCCAGGTTTATCTGGGATACCCCTTGCGACTGTTCTGTCGCCACGCGAGCGATATCTGCAATATATTGCTTCATACTGGTGGTATTGTCCGCCGCAGCTTCCAGCGCGGTAGCGGACGCCGTAACCCGCTCAACGCCCTCACTGATTTTGACCATATTCTGCGCAACGAGCTCGCGGATCTGGTTCGCTTCTTTGGCGCAACGCTGCGAAAGATTTCGTACTTCACTAGCCACGACCGCAAATCCTCTCCCCATCTCTCCTGCTCGCGCAGCTTCCACTGCCGCATTCAGCGCCAGCAAGTTAGTCTGAAACGAAATATCGTCAATCGACGTCACAATATTCGAAATTTTCTCACTGGAAGCGCGAATATCCCCCATGCTCTGATTTGCCGCACTGGCGACATTACTGGCCTGCCGGACCTCTTTTTCCAGCCTGATTGTCAGGTGTTCTGCTTCCCGGGCATTATCCGCCGTTTGCGTAATCGTAGTAGAGAGTTGTTCCATGCTGGCCACAGCCTCTACGATTGATGCAGCCTGTTCATCCGTGCGTTGGGCCAGATCCTGATTACCCGCCGTAATACTGCTGCTGGCATCAGACAAAACTACGGAGCCTTGTTTAATCTCCTGGACGATATGCTGAATACTTTCCAGCATCGTGTTATAGGCGCGATTAAGTGAGGAAAGCTCATCTTTCCCCGGGGTCGCCAGTCGTTGAGTTAGATCGCCATTCATACCCGCAATCTTGCGGAGCGTGTCACTAAATTGACGATGCATATTGATAGCAATTGCCCCTGCGAACGCCAATGATGCCAGTAGCGCTAACGCACTGACAATCATATATATTTGCCAGTTTTTTCGTGCATCCTGGGCGAGTTTTTCCGCATTCGCCAACAGAAGATTCGCCGTCACATCTTCTATCTGCCGCATCACTTCAATACGCTGGGTTTGAACCTTGAACCAGACAGTAGGATCGACATCAAATCCACCGTTTGCGGCTCGACGAAACGCGGTTTCGCGAAATGAGAGGGCTTTTGACGCTTCTGTTGACTGTAAGCGGCTTTTCAACATGGCCGCCTGTTCCGGTGGGCTCAGACGCAACGATTGTGCCAGCCAGACGTTTTGTTTACTGACGACATCGCTGAGTTGATGTAACTGCCCCTCGGCGAAACGACCGGAGGAAAAGATATTTGACAGCAGCGCGCGTTCAATACCTGCTTGTTCTTTTAAGTTCAGCAAGTTGTAGTAGGCGGCGAATGCGTTCGCCATCTCGCCTGAATCCGTCAACTGTCCCAACCTGCCCACAAAACTCAGCACATCAGCAATGACATTGGTATAAAACTTAACGACATCTGAGGCCGGAAGCCCCAATCGTGTGACATTTTCCCGAATGGTGGCGAGCGACAGAATGTTTTTCTTGAACGTGGAGACAGAATTGGCGACATCCCCTTCGGGTAATGCAGTATCGGACAGTGAACGCACAAAGACTTCGATCTCGCGATCGGTTAAAGCCCGCTGTGCGGTTAACTCATCTTTGAACGTTTTCCCTTCAGCCCCCAGAAATCCGACACTCATTCCCCGTTCTTTTTGTAGCTCATGCACCACATTTCCGGCACTACGCGCGAGCGCTGTCAGTTGAGCAATATTCTCCATCTGCCGTTCTGTCTCAATACGAGTCAATATCCCTGAACCAGCAAACCAACATAACGCCCATAATAGTGGTTGTAGCGCGATTATTAACTTCATTTTCATCGGCATTCGATAAACCCACCACATGCCACTTCCCTCCATTATCCATATTTTCAATATGGTTATCGGCATCACACAGCTTCACTTTAAAATCCACCATGAGACAAGTGCTTGTTTTTAGGTCTAACATTCGCCAATATACCTCTATTTGATTACATCACTCAGGATTAACCCTTGCTTTACCACAATAACTCAAATTTATATTTCACATTTAAAGATAATATAGATTATTATTCCATTCTTACTGCGCTTTTATCCGTTCGACACAGGCACAGCATCCGGTTTATCTCACTTCTCCCTAACCAATGTTCAAAACGGCACTCATTTAATTGATGAAATACTCAATTCACTTTGCAAATGGCTATTATCACTCTGCATTAAGATTATTATATTAAATATCCAATGAGAGAAAAATACATTTAAATCAACTAATTATTAACATACTAAATTACCATTTAAAAATCTAAGCGACATTTACATTGAATTAAAAAATAAGTTATCTAACATAATTAATGCTTACCACTGTTCTATAAAGGAATAAACTTATGAAAAAACTCAGCATTATTGTACTGTTAGGTTCAGCATTAGCATTTTCAGCATATGCTGCTGAACAAATCTCACCAGAGCAAGCCAGCAAATATACAAAGATAGGGGAACTTAGCGTAACTGAAGATGGGTTTACAATGACTGATGACGGGCTCAGCAAAAAGGTCGATGAAAAGGGTGGCAAATACTATGTAATTACCTCAATTGAAGGACAGTCGGAACATAAAACGATCAATGCTGATATTTATAAATAAACCATACTAGAAAGGAATCATTACTAATCTGCACCGTCATGATTACTTGGCCCTCCCTAAACAGGAGAGTCAGGTAATTGCATCTGGTTATTGTTGAATATATTTAAGGAAATAATATGCCCAGGATTTATATCTCTGGAAAATTGACGTATATCGCCTTCACCGCGATGACACTCTTGCTATCAGGTTGCGCCTCAATTCCTTCATCAATTAAAGGCAATGGTCAACCCGACCTGCAAAAAGATTTTCTAAAACTGAAGCAAACTCCCAATCTCTATGTAGGACAGCAAGCTCGACTGGGTGGATTGGTTATCAATGTCGTTAACCAACCGCATGAAACGTTGCTGGAAATAGCGGTACTGCCGCTTAATTATAATGCTAAACCAGAAATCGGGACACCATATCAAGGACGCTTATTAGCTAAAAGTTCAGCATTTCTCGACCCTGTTAACTTCCGCAATCACTATGTCACCGTTTTGGGTAACCTGACGGGCAGCCATTCTGGTCGGGTCGGTAATTCCAGTTACTCATTTGTAACAATGAATATTCTTGGTTATCAGGTTTGGCAGGAAGAAACACGTATTATGCCGGCCCCTGGTTTTGATTACGGTATTGGCCCTGTTTGGCCTGCGGACTGGAATGGTATGATGTATCCAGGGTGGGGATGGTACGATCCGCCCCTGTAAGTGGAAAAGACGCTGTCTCCTTAAGTTTCGATAATCCCCCTTCATAATCCCCTCTCCATTCAATGCATGGATGACGCACATTTCCAGGCATTACCTCAATAATCATCCGTTAATTATCTTGTCGAGGATGAATAAAAAAAGCTGGCGAATCCATCGCCAGCGAAAGTCTGTAAAGGAGTCTCGAGTTTGTCACCAATACAAGTGACATATTAATCCTAATGCTCCAGCAGATTCACTACAAGTTACTCTTTTATAAATTAATCCTGGATAAGATAAAACATAATGTCTCATAGCAATACCTAAGGAGCATTTGTGATATCAGGATTTTTCTTATTCTAAAAAACAAAAATCCAAATATTTTACCGGATTGAGAATTTTACTTAGGATTATTATATAGGTACACCTCTGGATAAATCATAAAAATAGATTATGTTTATATTATTATCTAAACATAACACGGAACAACTTCCCCAACACGTTACACTCAATCGCCAGTGTTAAAATCCTATTTTCTACAAATATTATAACTAGACATCTGCACCAAAGGAGCATTTTTATGATTTTCATTATCACAAAGGATTTTTTCCTTTTCCAGGGGGTTCTTAATCTACAGGAAAAGGAAAAAATCATCAAAATCAATAAACTTTCAGACATTAATTTTAATGACCTGGATCACGATGTAAAAATTGTTATTGACACTTATCACAATAATATCATTGATGAAACTACCGTCAGGCTACTTAATGATATCAATGTGGAAAGGATCATCATTCTGGCCCCTTTTCACATTAGTAAATTAAAAAGCCAGTCGCCTTTACTGTTCGTAAGCAGAAAAGAGCAGGTATTAAATTTACTCTCTCTCATCATAGATGAAAAATTTTCATATCAAAAACCTAATGTGGCACTCTCGCACAACCAACTTAAACTTGTTAACTCCATAATTAATCAACACAACATACATGAAATTACTCAGTCATTGAACATTTCAGAGCAAACAATGCGTATTCAAAAATTTAACATCATGCTCAAGTTAAAACTTAGAAGAATAAGCGATCTTGTCACCCTAAAAATATCACCTTATTTTTAGTACGTAACAAATTGATATTCATAAACTTCCTTTAGCAAATGAGGTTATATGCTCGCATCTTTAATTGCCATTATGGTTGGTGGGGGTGTCGGCAGTGCTTTGCGTTGGGGTATATCCCAGCGATTGAATGCACTATTCCCTTTATTACCCCCCGGAACGCTCGTTTCGAATATAATTGCCGGGTTCATTATTGGATTTGCGACAGTTTTTTTTACCCGACTAACATCATTTTCTCCGGCAGTGAAGCTGATGGTCACCACTGGGCTATGTGGTGGTTTGTCGACCTTTTCTACTTTTTCAGAGGAAGTGTTTTCACATTTGCAAAACGAAGATTACATCTGGGCCGGTACTGAAATTGCTGTTCACGTGCTTCTTTCCTTACTTGCCGTGTATACCGGCTTCTTAATTGCGTCGTTTATTACCTATTGGTACCGATAAACCGCAAACCTTCGTAACGTATATGTGAGGGATATTATGCAGATAAAAAGAAAATTTGCGGTAATTGGCTTGGTTAATCTTCTATTCATCGTGGGGTGTGATGATAGTAAGAATGTCCCCCCACATACCGTAATACCGGATGTCGACATTATTACGCTGAAAGCCGAATCCGTGAATATCACCAGTAAATTACCTGGGCGAATTGTTCCTTATGAAATTGCAGAAATACGCCCGCAGGTTGGGGGGATTATTCTCAGCCGTCAGTTTAAAGAAGGCAGTAAGGTTAATGCCGGAGAACCGCTGTACCAGATTGACCCTGCCCCTTTACTGGCAGAACTGGATCGGGCGAAGGGAAATCTGGCTAAGGCTCAATCAACAGCAGATAACAGCCGCTTAACGTTAAATCGTTTTATGTCATTGCTTAAATCACATTATGTCAGCCAACAAGACTACGACGCGGCTCAGGCTAGCGCGAAGGAGGCGCAAGCAAACCTGCAGGTGGCGAAAGCGGCGGTTGAAAGTGCCAGAATCAACCTGAACTATGCCAGCGTCACCTCACCGCTGAGTGGATTAAGCGGCAAATCAACAGTCACCATCGGCGCATTGGTCACCGCCAATCAGGGGCAAGCATTGGTCACGATTCAACGTCTTGATCCGATATATGTGGATGTTACCCAGTCCGCCAATGATTTTCTCCGGCTAAAAACAAACATGGAGCAAGGAATAATTGAGCAAAGCCAGGGTCAGGCAACGGCCATATTAGAATTTAATAACGGTAAGCAATACGCTCACACAGGGAAATTGCAATTTTCCGACCTCACGGTGGATGAAACAACGGGGTCTGTTACGCTCAGAGCAATTTTTCCTAATCCAGATAATACCCTATTACCAGGCATGTACGTCACTGCCGTGCTCAGTGAGGGTATCCAGCACCATGTATTGTTGGTTCCACAAGAAGCGGTAACGCGTAATGCCAACGGCAAAGCAACAACGCTCATTCTTGATCCGGAAAACATCGTCCAGTCGCGTGAAATTATTGCCACTGAAGCAATCGGAGATAAGTGGCTGGTGACTTCAGGTTTACACCCTGGCGATAGGGTCATTATTTCTGGGCTCCAACAGATTCGGCCTGGCATTAAAGCTCATGCTCTCCCTTCCCCTTTAGATTCCCATCCCCCTTTACCTCAGTAAGGCCGGGTAACAGGAGTTTTTCCTATGGCTAATTTTTTTATTGAGCGCCCGGTCTTCGCCTGGGTTCTTGCTATTATCATGATGTTAAGCGGTGTCATTGCTATTACTCAGTTGCCCATTGCCCAATACCCCAACATCGCCCCGCCGGCGGTAACTATCACCGCATCATACCCGGGAGCCGATGCACAGACTGTACAAAACTCAGTGACACAGATTATTGAACAGAATATGAATGGTCTGGATGGATTAATGTATATGTCCTCCACCAGCGACGCTTCTGGCAATGCTGCCCTGACCCTCACGTTCGAGTCGGGAACCAACCCGGATATCGCTCAGGTACAGGTGCAGAATAAATTACAACTGGCGATGCCGTCATTACCGCAGCAAGTACAACAGCAAGGTATTAGTGTTGATAAGGCTAGTAGCAATATTTTACTGGTTGCCGCATTTATTTCAGAGGATGGGTCACTTAACCAGTACGATATTGCCGATTATGTCGCGTCCAATATCAAAGATCCGCTTAGCAGAATCGCAGGGGTGGGCAGCATTCAGCTATTTGGTTCACAACATGCCATGCGAATTTGGCTTGATCCAGTAAAGCTCAATCAATACCAGCTTGTCCCTCAGGATGTCATTCAGAAAGTCAAAATACAGAATAACCCAATATCGGGAGGACAGTTAGGTGGTGCACCTCAGGCAAATAACCAACAGCTGAACGCCTCAATTATCGTCCAGACCCGACTGCAAAACACACAGGAGTTTGGAAATATTCTGCTAAAAGTTCAACAAGATGGCTCACGAGTTACGTTGAACGATGTTGCTCACATTGAGCTGGGTGCTGAAAGTTATGGCACCGTTGCGAAATACAACGGGAACCCTGCAGCAGGGATTGCGATTAAGTTGGCTACAGGTGCCAATGCCCTGGATACCGCAAAGTTAGTCAAAGAGGAAATAGCCCGACTTTCGCCCTGGTTTCCGCCGGGTCTCAAAACTGTTTATCCCTATGATACAACCCCGTTTATTAAGATATCCATACAAGAAGTCGTTAAAACGCTGGTTGAGGCCATTGTTTTAGTTTTCATTGTTATGTATTTATTCTTACAGAATTTTCGGGCAACACTTATTCCAACAATAGCAGTCCCGGTTGTCATATTAGGCACATTTGCCATTCTTTCCGTTGCTGGCTTTACCATTAATACTCTGACGATGTTTGGCCTTGTCCTGGCCATTGGTCTGCTCGTTGATGATGCTATTGTGGTGGTGGAAAATGTTGAACGCGTAATTGCAGAGGAACATCTTTCGCCCAAAGAGGCTACGCATAAATCAATGTCACAAATACAAGGGGCGCTGGTAGGGATTGTGCTGGTCCTCTCGGCTGTATTTGTACCGATGGCATTATTGGGCGGCTCCACCGGAGAGATATACCGGCAATTCTCAGTAACGATTGTCGCCGCCATGGCACTTTCCTTATTGACCGCATTATCGTTAACACCCGCATTATGCGCCACGCTGCTCAAGCCGGCGGATCATGATATCCCCCATTCTTCATCGCGTTTTTTCACACTGTTTAACCTGTATTTTGAGCGCTTTACCCAACATTACAGCGACAGCACACGCAAGATTCTGCGAGTCACTTCTCGATATATAATTTTGTATTTACTGATCATTATTGCCATGGTGCTACTGTTTCTACGCATTCCGACCTCGTTTTTACCTGAAGAAGATCAGGGCGTTTTGCTAACTATGGCCCAGCTACCGCCGGGCGCTACGCTGGTGAAAACCAATCAAGTACTTGAAGACGTCAGCCACTATTACCTGACACAAGAAAAAAGGAATGTGGAATCAGTCTTTACGGTCAGCGGTTTTGGATTTAGCGGGCAAGGTCAGAATAACGGTCTGGCCTTTGTGAGCCTGAAACCCTGGTCTGATCGCACGGCCAGTACCGATGGTATTAATGCGATCATTCAACGTGCCACCAGAGGGCTGGCTACAATAAATCAGGCTATTGTCTACCCCTTTAATTTACCTGCCGTCCCGGAACTTGGCACGGCCTCAGGTTTTGATCTGGAACTTATAGATAAAGCCAATCTGGGTCACCAAAAGCTCACTCAGGCAAGAAATCAGCTCCTCGGAATGGCAAAACAGCATCCCGAGAAGGTGGTCGGCGTTCGCCCCAATGGACTGGAGGATACGCCCATGTTTCGGGTGCATATCAATGCGGCAAAAGCAGAATCTATGGGCGTCTTTCTCAACGATATAAATCAGACGATCTCGACCGCTTTTGGTAGCAGTTACGTTAACGACTTTCTGGATAATGGACGCGTCAAAAAGGTCTTCGTGCAGGCAGCCATTCCCTACCGCATGCTTCCGGAAAGTATTGATAGTTGGTTCGTCCGTAACGCTTCCGGGAACATGGTTCCGTTTAGCGCATTTGCCTTTACAGAATGGACTTATGGTTCACCGCGTCTTGAACGCTATAACGGCTCTCCATCAATGGAAATTCTTGGCGAAGCCGCACCGGGAAAAAGTACCGGAGATGCCATGGCATTTATGGTCTCGCTCATCGAGAAGCTGCCTGCTGGCATCGGATATGACTGGACAGGAATGTCGTACCAGGAGCGTTTATCCACCGATCAGGCCCCAATGCTGTATCTTATTTCAATCGTCGTTGTTTTTCTGTGTCTGGCAGCGCTCTATGAAAGCTGGTCAATTCCCTTTGCCGTAATGTTAGTTGTTCCACTTGGCGTTGTTGGCGCCTTATCAGCAACCTGGTTACGTGGGTTATCCAACGATGTCTATTTTCAGGTAGGTCTTCTGACAACAATTGGTTTGTCGGCTAAAAACGCGATTTTGATTGTAGAATTTGCCGTTGAGATGATGCAAAAACAGGGTAAAAGCGATATTGAAGCGACATTAGACGCAGCACGAATGCGCTTAAGACCGATTCTGATGACCTCTTTGGCATTTATTCTTGGCGTTCTTCCATTAGTCATCAGCAACGGTGCAGGTTCAGGCGCACAAAATGCGGTAGGGACAGGCGTGATGGGCGGAATGATCGCCGCAACTATCCTGGCGATATTCTTTGTCCCTGTGTTCTTTATTGTTGTACATCGTTTATTTACAAAAATAGCGATAAGAGAATAAAAAATATTAATTAGGATTTAATTATTAAAAACAAGCACTGGAAATTTTGCAACATATCGCAAGCGTGTTTACGATAATACGGGTATCAGTGCAGACTGATCCCCTGAGAAAACATTTGGTATGCTTTCAATTTTAACTGCCCGCGAGGGCAGTTTTTTTAATGTAATGACCCCGCTACCGGGGCCAGATAATAGTAACATTTCAGTATTGAGTTTCAGGCTTTACGAAACTGATTAGCAATATATGCACAACTGATACCACTCAGCATAAGCTCAATTCCCGTCACCATTGATACCATATAAATTGATGCCTGCGGGGTGGCAGTAATAAAACACCATGCAATAAAGAGATCCAATATACCGATAACCCCTTGTAACCATACCTTTTTCTCTTTTCTGTGCTTAAAAAAGTTAGTCAGTCGGATAATCCCACCTAAACAAAATAGACATGCCAAAAAAGTTGCAATAGCAAAAACACCCAATTCGGGCGCAGTAATAAAAAAATACCCAATCAAAAAATATGCAATACTGACGACTATCCCAGAAACAACTGGCCAAAAATTATGCACCCTGTTTTTAAACATCCCCACCGTTAACGCTACACCACTACACATCAAAATCCCGCCAACAATAATACTGAGCACGCCTCCGGACACATAAGGAAAAAGGATAAAAAGCACTCCACCCAAGAACATCAGGCATGCCAAGAACTTAAGAAACCGCCGCTGTTTGACCAGCACATCATCATCAAGCTTAGATAGAATATCTCGTGTAACATTTAACATTTGCTTCTCCTGTTAGTCAGAGCACTACTGACAACATTAATTTATTCTAAATATCATCAATAAATACCACGCAATTAATAATATAGTCCGATAATTTCTTCTCAAACGCCTTACAACCCTTTAAAAACAAAAGAAAATATTGAACATATAAAAAACCACATTTCATTCAAAATATGACATCCACGCTGTTCCAGGATATATATTTATTGTCGCTATCAGACTTTTCACCCATCGATATTAATTGATACACGAGGTACGTTAGATGAATAAAACATTAAGCATGATCGTTGGTTCCTTACTCATGATCCCTGCCCTGAGTCAGGCGGCAGAAAATCACAAGCCAGTCAGCCAATGGACGTGTGAAGATTTTCTTGCCACAGATACCACATTCCAACCCACAGTGGTCGGTTTTGCTGAGGCGTTGAATAAAAAAGACAAACCGGAAGATGCGGTACTGGATGTTAAAGGCGTTGAAACAGTGACCCCTGCACTGGTGCAGGCATGTATGCAGGATAAAAAAGCCAATTTTAAGAAAAAAGCTGACAGTGAGTGGGACAAAATCAAAAAAGATATGTAATTAAACCAACACCAGTAATTTTTTGTATTGATATCACTGAAGCGAGAACTGTCCCCGAACAGTTCCGCTTCAGTAAATTAATTGTATTAAAGATACCATGAGGTTCTATATGAAACGCGTACTTATCACACTTTCCCCTCTATTATCCTTACTTATGCTAAACGTCTCTGTGGCACATGCAGCAGACAACAGTCCTGATAAAATGACCTGTCAGGAGTTTATCAATCTGAATCCTAAGGCCATGCTTCCAGTTGCATGGTGGATGCTCAATGAAGAAACGGTTTATAAGGGGGGGGATTCTGTTTCTATGAATGAAACAGACCTTACCAGCATCCCGCAAGTTATTGAATATTGCAAACATAACCCACAATCAAAATTATATTCATTCAAAAATAAATAATTATCTATCCATACATTAAGTAGAAACCAAACCTTCGTATTGAAAATAGCTAAATCACATCATTTTATAAACCTTATGCAAGGGGCACTGGGTATATGGGAATATTACCTATACAATTTCAAATACTGGATCCAGCGGATACAGCATTTATGCTGTTATGTACCAGTCTGGTCATGTTAATGACACCGGGGCTTGCTTTTTTTTACGGTGGTTTAGTCCAGCGTAAAGGCATACTCACCATTATGTTTCAGAGTTTTGTCTCTATGAGCTGGGTGGCCATATTATGGTTTGCTGTGGGTTATTCCCTGGCCTTCGGTCCCAGCCTAAATGGCATTATTGGCAATCCGCTTCACTATGCGTTTTTACAAAATATCAATGCGCATACGCTATTCACCGGCAATGACGCAGGGATCCCAATCCTGGTACATTTTGTTTACCAGATGATGTTCGCCATTATTACTCCGGCTCTAATCACTGGCGCTTTTGTCGGACGGGTTAAATTCAAGGCGTACCTGATTTTTATTACTCTTTGGACATTATTCGTTTACTGCCCGTTTGTACATATGGTCTGGAGTCCGCAGGGCGTGATGTCTAAATGGGGAGTGGTTGATTTTGCCGGTGGTATTGTCGTCCACGCGACAGCAGGATTCGCTGCACTTGCTTCCGCTTTATACGTCGGGCGTCGAGTCATTCAACCTGATGGTAGCCACAATATTCCTTATATTGCACTGGGTGCGGGATTACTGTGGTTTGGCTGGTATGGGTTTAACGCAGGCTCAGAATTGCAGGTTAACACAATTACTGTCTCTGCGTTTGTCACCACCGACATGGCTGCTGCTTTTGCCGGTGCAACATGGCTATTCATTGAGAAAGTGCATACTGGTAAACCAAAGTTTGTTGGCTTTCTGACAGGAGCTGTCGCAGGCCTCGCCACCATAACCCCTGCTGCAGGATATGTTTCAATTCAATCAGCCGCATTAATTGGCATTGTTGCCGGTTTTGTCTGCTACTACTGCGCACTGTTCGTTAAAAAGTATGTCGATGATGCGCTGGACGTTTTTGGCGTACATGGTATGGGAGGAATTACTGGCTCGCTCCTGCTTGGTGTTTTCGCATCACAGGCATGGAATAGCAAAGGGCCTTCGGGTTTGCTGGAAGGAGGTGGAATTTTGCAAGTTGTAAAACAACTCGCCGCCGTGCTTGTTACCAGCATATGGTCTTTTATCTTTACCCTTCTGATTTTGTGGATAATTAACAAATTTACCCCAGTGCGAATTTCGACCAATGACGCCCGCCAATCTCCTGATTATTCAGCATTTGGCGAAGATGCCTATACCCCTTCAGGTAAGGAGTAATTTATGAAACTTAGCCCCAGAGAAATAGAGAAAATAATGATTTACTCACTTGCCAGCGTAGCTCAAAGTCGGAAAGAAAAAGGAATAAAACTAAATTATCCGGAAGCCGTTTCTATTATTGCGTCAACTGCCATGGAAAGTGCCAGAGAAGGAAATGATCTGGAAACAGTAATGAATAAATCAAGAGATGTTTTGACTAAAGACGACGTCATGGAAGGCGTCGCTGATCTGATCCCCAAAATACAGGTTGAAGCTATTTTTACCGATGGCAGCAGACTGGTAACCGTGCACGATCCTATTCGTTAAGAACATGAGAAATAGACTATGTCGCAGAACAAAGAAGCAGAAAATGTACCCTATGGTGGCTACGTTTTAAATGCCTCCCCTATTTCATTTAATACAGATAAACCTGTAACCAAATTACGTGTCAAGAATACAGGGGATCGGCCAGTCCAGGTAGGATCACATTTCCATTTCTTCGAAGTTAATAAAGAACTGGAGTTTGACCGTGAAAGCGCACTGGGTAAACGCTTAAATATTACTGCCACAACAGCCATCCGCTTCGAACCCGGTGATGAGATAGAAATAGAACTTATCTCCTATAGCGGTGATAACGATATTTTTGGTTTTAATAACCTTGTCGACATGACCGGTGAACAGCTCGCTGAAGTGATCAACGACCCCATAAAGTTGAAATCACTCATTGATAATGCCCGGCAAGCCGGTTTCAAAATGCCTAACAATCCTAGCTGAGGACCTTTTATGCCAACAATATCCAGAAAGGAATATACCAGCCTGTTTGGTCCAACGACCGGTGATAAAATTCGTTTAGGTGAAACTGATTTATATATTGAAATCGAACAAGATCTACGTGGTTATGGCGACGAATCGGTTTATGGCGGCGGAAAATCGTTACGCGATGGTATGGGGGCTAATAATCAGTGTTCCCGCGACCAGGGTGTTCTCGATCTGGTTATTACCAATGTCACGATCGTGGATGCCAAACTTGGGATTATTAAAGCAGATGTTGGCATTAAGGATGGATTGATATCAGGCATTGGTAAAAGCGGCAACCCTGCAATCATGTCTGGTGTCACGCCTAGGATGACGGTCGGGCTTAGCACCGATGCTATTTCAGGTGAGCATTTGATTCTGACTGCGGCAGGTATCGACTCTCATATTCATCTGATCTCTCCTCAGCAAGCTTATGCAGCATTATCTAACGGTATCACCACCTTCTTCGGTGGAGGAATTGGACCCACTGATGGCACAAATGGCACTACAGTAACCGCTGGGCCTAAGAATATGCGTGCCATGCTACGTGCCTGGGAAGGTATTCCAGTCAATATCGGCCTGCTGGGCAAAGGCAATGCCTACAGTAAAGCTCCCCTCGAAGAGCAAATTATTGCCGGTGCCGTTGGGCTGAAAGTACATGAGGACTGGGGTGCCACGCCTAACTCGCTCCGCCACGCACTTCGCACCGCCGATGATATGGATATTCAGGTCTCCGTACACACTGACAGTCTCAATGAAGCCGGGTATGTTGAAAATACGATTGCGGCCTTTGAAGGAAGGACAATTCATACCTTTCATACAGAAGGCGCTGGCGGTGGTCATGCCCCGGATATTATTAAGGTCGCCAGCCAACCAAACGTCCTGCCAAGTTCGACCAATCCAACGTTACCTTTTGGTATTAACAGTCAGGCAGAACTGTTCGATATGATTATGGTGTGCCACAACCTGAATCCTAACGTTGCTGCTGATGTCTCATTTGCAGAAAGCCGCGTTCGTCCTGAAACGATTGCAGCAGAAAACATTCTTCATGATATGGGCGTTATATCCATGTTCTCCAGCGATTCTCAGGCAATGGGTCGTGTGGGAGAAAACTGGCTACGCCTGGTGCAAACTGCGCATGCGATGAAAATCGCTCGCGGAAAATTACCGGAAGACAATCCGAATAATGACAATTTCCGCGTTCTACGATACGTTGCCAAAATTACAATTAACCCTGCCATTACACAAGGTGTTAGCCATATTCTTGGTTCTGTTGAAGTGGGCAAAATGGCGGATCTTGTACTCTGGGAACCTCAATTTTTTGGGGCCAAGCCAAAACTTATTATCAAAGGAGGAATGATTAACTGGTCCTTAATGGGGGATCCTAACGCTTCTCTACCTACTCCTCAGCCCGTCTTCTATCGCCCTATGTTTGGTGCCATGGGAAAAACGTTGCAGGATACCTGCGTTACCTTCGTATCACTGGCAGCCCTTGCGGATGGCGTTAAAGAAAAAGCCGGACTTGAGAGACAGGTGGTCGCAGTTAATAACTGTCGTAACATTAGCAAACATGACCTTATCAGAAACAGTGCAACCCCACACATTGATGTGAACCCAGAAACATTTGCCGTAAAGGTTAATGGTGTGCACGCAACCTGCCAGCCCATCCATACTGCAGTTATGAATCAAAAATATTTCTTTGGTTAAAAGGAAAGCTGTTATGTATTTAATCGAAAAAACCCTCGGAAATATAAATTCCCGTGGTGAGCCTGACCTCTCCGCTGAAGGTATTAAACACGATGTACTGGTACTTGAACAATGGGAAGCACAGAAAAGCCGTTGCCGGAAAAAAAGTCAATTTGGCTACGATATCGGTTTATCGCTTGACCGTCATATCCGTCTCAATGATGGTGATATTCTTTTATATGATAAAGCCAATCGATATTTACTTACGGTCAAAATACAGCTACGACGCGTGATGGTTGTTGATCTTGGATTATTTGGCGTAGAGAAAATCACCGATCTTCTCACCCGAGCGTTTGAACTAGGTCACGCCTTAGGAAATCAGCACTGGAAAGCTGTCATAAAAGGATACTGTGTTTTTATTCCTATTGTTGTAGCCGACAAAATGTTGGCTTCAGTCATGAAATCTCATGGTTACATCGAAGGACAATACTATTTTACGGAAGGTGAAAAAGTCATCCCACTCTTAACACCTTCTGAATCCCGACTTCTTTTCGGTGGCACGGAAGAAGCACATACGCATGTACAAATTGACCACTAACGTAATAAGGTTGCCGATCATGCCAGAGAGTTCACATAGGTTACTTAACATCGCTCGGATACTCCAATTTGGCGATTCAGTCCTTCCTGTCGGGGCATTTACTTTTTCCTGTGGCGTTGAATCTGCCATTTCTTGCGGCATTGTCTACGATCGGCAAACTCTCAAACAGTATGTCTGTACCGCCCTATTGCAGGCCGCAAAGTGCGATGCTGTCGCGCAAATACACACCATGCGCGCCTGCCGCAGTAACAGGTTAAATGAGCTTATCTCTATTGATAATGATGTGATCAGTAGAAAACTATCACCAGAATCCCGCCTGATGACCCAAAGAATGGGGAAAAAATTAACTGAGCTTTCAGCTGCTATTTACCATGATCCGGTATTTAACTGGTGGCTCGAGCAAATTCGCCAGGGAACGGTTAATGGCACCTACCCTGTTTCCCATGGGCTACTTATGAGCCATTTAGATCTTGATGAAGCCGCGATGCTGTCCATGCATTTTTATGGCGTAGCAATGACTATTCTCAGTGCCGCGCAAAGACTGATGCGGATAACGCATCTGGATAGCCAAAAAATTCTGGCCGAAGTCACGTCACTTTTTCCTGATTACGCTGAAATGGCGTTCAGCACCCGACCGGAAGAAATGTCTTCTTTTTCACCGGTGATCGACATTCTGGCTGCTGTTCATGTCGATGCCCATGTACGTTTGTTTATGAATTAAGTGAGGTTAGAAATGAAAAAAATCACCCGAATTGGCATTGGTGGCCCTGTAGGCTCAGGAAAAACGGCCATTATTGAGGTTATTACTCCTGTTCTTATTCGACGAGGATATAAACCTCTGATCGTGACAAATGATGTTGTCACAACGGAGGATGCAAAGCAGGTCAAAAGAACATTGAAAGGAATATTAGAAGAAGAAAAAATTATTGGTGTTGAAACTGGAGCATGTCCACACACAGCAGTACGTGAAGATCCCAGTATGAATATTGCCGCCGTGGAAGAAATGGAAGATAAATTCCCGGATAGCGATTTAATTATGATTGAAAGCGGTGGAGATAACCTCACCCTTACTTTCAGCCCTGCATTGGCTGACTTTTATATCTATGTTATTGACGTAGCAGAAGGTGAAAAAATCCCACGTAAAAATGGCCCAGGCCTGGTACAGGCCGATATTTTAGTCATCAATAAAATTGATTTAGCACCCTATGTTGGTGCCAGTCTGGAGGTAATGGAAGCGGATACCCGTTATGTCAGAAATAATCGTCCTTATATTTTAACTAACTGTAAAACAGGTGAAGGTGTTGAGCAACTGGTGGACATGATTGAGCGCGATTTTTTATTTGGTCACACGATTGAAGGAAAACAAGATGACTGATCCACAGTATATCAATGACCAGCTAGAGAAGTGCCGGAAACGTTGGGACAGGCAAATCCCCATAGAGTATAGTCAGGAGCCGGAGCAAATGCCCAGTGGGGCAATCGGAAAAGATGGTTTTTTGTACCTGGGTTTTACGCGTTCCGGGAGAAAAAGCATTCTTCATCGTATGGAAAAGCGAACACCATTATTTGCGCAAAAAGCATTGTATCATGATGAGGCACTGCCTGAGCTTCCCTGCGTGACCGTGATATCGACCTCAGGCTGTGTGCTGCAGGGGGATCGCATGATGTTATCCATTAACGTGAGTGAAAATGCTTTCGCCAGCGTCAACACACAATCAGCAACCAAAGTACACTCGATGGATAAAAACTATGGAGCGCAGATTCAGTTTATCCAACTTAACGAGAATTCCTATCTGGAATACCTGCCCGATCCTTTAATCCTCCATCGCAATGCAAGATTTGTTAACGATACCGTCATTGATTATAAAAGAACCGCAACGCTTATTTATTCAGAAGTCATTATACCGGGACGTCGTTATCATCATGAAAACGAGCTTAATGGTTTTGACTATTATTCCTCAACTGTATCTGCAAAAGATGAGTCTGGGAATATTGTTTTCAAGGAACAGATTGTGCTAAGACCCAAGGAGCATTCCATGACAGAAATCGGGGTTATGGGAGGTTTTCAAATTATCGGCACTATTTTTATATTAACCCCAGTAGAAAACATAGCTTCCATTCTGGCGGCCTTCAAAGCTCACTACGGCAAAGATTGTTGCTACGGTATGTCAACACTCCCTGCGGAATCGGGTCTTATATTTAAGATATTAGCTAATGACAGCAGTATTATAAAAAAACATATTCGTAAAGTATGGGCCATGGCCAGAAAAGCCGTTCTGAATGCAGAATTACCGCCCCCCTTTATCTGGAAGCAATAATACTCCTCACTACTTTTACGCTGGTAAATAATGATGACAATACAGCCAATCCCAGTATTATGGAAGAATAATATTGATAAGCACTACATTCTCAAAATTATTGATATATCATTACGTGGTTGTGCTCAGGTAATGTTTCAAAACAACCCCATCACTGGGCTATTGTTTTTTATTGCTATATTTATCGCTGCGTATAGCAATAATAATCCTTTGGCTGCATGGGGGTGCGTAACAGGAACTGTCCTGGCTTCAATAACGGGAGGCATAACTTATGATGTAAAAGGTTGGCGGGACGGACTCTATAGTTATAATGGTTGTCTGGTCGGCATTGCCATTCCGGTATTTATCACGGCAACGCCTTTAATGTGGTTCTGCCTGATCGTTGGTAGTGTCGTGTCAGTTATTGCTACAGTGTGCATTGCCGATATATTAAAAACGTGGAAAGTCGCTGCGTTAACAGCGCCATTTGTGCTAACAACATGGGTAATTCTACTTGCCAGCTACGCTTTTCATAATATCTATGGTTCGGGTTTGCCCTCCCCTGAGTTGTCCCAACATTATATCCCAACAACTCCAGGCAATTATTCTCTTAGTTTTTTTATCGACGGCACCTTACATGGGATATCACAGGTGTTTTTGTTTCCAGGGATCCTTGCAAGTTTATTCTTCATTTTAGGTCTGGCAGTAGAATCTGTTGCATGCGCCTGCTATGCCATCGTTGGCTCTCTAATCGCGACACTGCTTGCTTATTATTTAGGTGCTAATGCTCATGACATTTCTACAGGCCTGTATGCCTTTAGTGCCGTTTTGACATCAGTTGCCTTGGGCACAGTATTTAATCAACCAGGCTGGCGAGTATTTATTTATACTCTCTCAGGTATTATTTTCACAGTTTTTATTCAGGCCGCAATGAATGTGCTTTTAATGCCTTTTGGCATACCAACATTAACCATGCCGTTTGTTATTTCATCATGGTTATTCCTAGTCCCAAATAAAGAATTTATGCCTGAGCATCGTCATTCCTGAATCAATGAGAGAATCAACATGACAGAAGAATTTCTTCTACGACTTATATTAGCCAGCCTTCTCGGTGGCGTAATTGGCCTGGAACGTCAAATTCGCGCTAAAGAAGCAGGTGTACGTACACATATCTTGATTGGTATTGGCAGTGCCATGTTCATGATCGTTTCTAAATACGGTTTCTATGATGTTATTGAACATAGCCATATAGGATTAGATCCCAGCAGAATCGCAGCTCAGGTTGTCACGGGCGTTGGATTTCTCGGTGCGGGAAATATTCTGGTACAAAAACAAACCATCAGAGGATTAACAACAGCCGCGGATGTGTGGGTCACCGCGGCAATAGGCTTGGTAATCGGCAGTGGAATGTATGAAGTTGGCATCATAGGTACGATTATGGCGCTCATTGTGCTGGAGTTTTTCCGTCAGCTTACCTACCGCTTTTTAAATCGCCATCTGCAACTCCGTATGCGTATTGCCGCCGGGACTGCGCAGGTTGTTCTGGCCTGGCTCACTGAACAGGGATATCGCATCCAATTGCGTTCACTGGCTAACGATACGTCCGATTGTCATGTTCTTACGGCAAACGTTGAATATACGGAAGCAACCTCGGTGAATCAGATACTTTCCTCACTTAAAGAAAACCCTGCTATTGAAGAGGTTTCTGTGGTATAGCACTATTTACATATCAATTATATTATATGCGATAGTAACGTCATTTATCATTGGTTGTTTTTACATTTAAAATAGGATTTAACTATTATATTAAGAGATACAAGCTCTGAAAGCTGTGTTATACAATACACGCCTTCCTCTGCACTTTAACAATTTAATCCTGGTCGTGAAAATGACCTATGGTACCTTTTCACAATAGATAACATGAAATCTTATGCCGTACTAAGTCACTCATTTTTCTGAGTTTAAGCAACAACATTATATTATACTTATGGCAATAATAGGTCTTCAATGAGATGTGCATTTGCTCAGCAATGGAAGAACATGATTTTTGCTGCAGAATATAGGTAAGAATCTGATGCTGTCGGCGAGAAAGCGATAATTCCGGTGTAATAGCATAATTTTCATTGCAATTTAGCAAAGAAACGAAGTTACTCAGCGAAACGTTTCGATTTACAAAAAAAACGGGGGTATCACCGAAGCAACGTTTGATTCTAAATGGTGAAAGTATATAAATTTTTGACGGTTTAATTTTCTCTAATTGATACGCTAAACGTGTATGAAAAATATTGTTACTTAATGTATCAATAATCACTTTCGCATTACGATTTTCTACAGCACTTAGCTCATGTGCGTGCTGGACATGAATGATCACATCATTTTTAAAAAGATGATAAATAGCCTGTAACAACATAATATCTTTAGTAAATATCAGAAACACTATCCTCTCCTGTAATTCGTATTTTAATTAACAAATATTATAGTCACCAATGGCAATCATCTATACGCCATCGTTTCAAAATCAGTCTATTAATGACAATATTGGGGAAAAGATGAATACTTCAGGCTGGCTACTAAAAGGAGGAGAAGCGAAAACATCCGTCTTCCACCTCGGTAGGTATTGTAGCGAATGGAAAGCATCAACATACTCCTATGGTGAACCGAGTTTTCATATCGTCCTGAGCGGGGAGTGCTGGCTGGACTTGTTTAACCAACAGCCACGAATCAAACTGGAAAAGGGAGATATTCTCTTCTTTTTTAATAATTTTCCTTTTTTTCTGGCCTCATCACCTGATAAAAGTCTTGATGATTTACCCCGCAAACAGATGACTAAGATTGAAGATTCATCTTCAGAATCCACCGATTTGCTTTGTGGTTTCATCCAACCCAGATCTATCGCCAGCCAATTGCTATTTGCCTTACTTCCGGACATTTTTGTGATCAAACAAAAAGACGACGTCAGCAATAAAATACACACTCTCTTTGAGTTAATAATGACTGAAGTAAACGCGTCTACCGATGAAAACAATTGCATTATTGCACACCTGACCGATGCTATATTGCATTATGTCATTAGCGAATCCTCCTCTTTATATGATATTGACGTAAATCTCTTAAATGCCGCAAATGATGAAGTTTTGGCTAAATTAATCATTGCAATAACAGACAACCCACAGTATTCATGGTCACTGGATGATATGGCTCGCTTCACTTATATGTCGCGTTCGACATTTATACGCCGTATATTGAAAGCGACCAGCTACACACCGAATCTGGTATTAAGAAAATTAAGGATTTATGTATCATTAAACCTGCTCAGACGAGGTATAAAAAATGAGGATATTTACAGCAGAGTCGGATATGAATCATTGTCTGGATTCTATCAGGCATTTAAGCGCGTTATGGGTACCTCACCTGGAGACTATCTCTCATCTTGCAAATAAACTACCCAGGGGGTAAATCCCCGGACTGTCTGGGGAACGCTTCCATATTCTGGCATCCCGCCGAACGTTAAGGTTATAATCCTTACAACGATTTTATTGGATTAGAAGCGACAATGACAAAACTTACCCTACAAGAACAGATGCTTAAAGCAGGTCTGGTCAGCAGCAAAAAAATGGCCAAAGTGCAAAGAACGGCCAAGAAATCACGCGTTCAGGCTCGTGAGGCCAGAGAAGCGGTTGAAGAGAATAAAAAAGCGCAAATTGAGCGCGACAAACAGCTCAGCGAGCAGCAGAAGCAGGCCGCTCAGTCTAAAGAGTATAAAGCGCAAATCAAGCAACTGATTGAAATGAACAAAATCACCATTTCCCATGGCGATATTGGTTACAACTTCACTGATAATAACCTGATCAAAAAAGTCTATGTTGATAAGGTGACGCAGTCTCAGCTAATCAAGGGCCGTCTGGCCATTGCCCGACTGACGGCTGAAAGCGGCAACGATAGCGAATACGCCATTATCCCGGCGGTCGTCGCCGACAAGATTGCTCAACGCGATGCAAGTTATATTGTTTTGAATTGCGAGCTGAGCCAGGAAGCGAAGGACGAAGACGATCCGTATGCTGATTTTGTCATCCCTGATGATTTGATGTGGTAAGAAAAACAACCAGATAATCACCCGGACTTCCATTGCCTATTTCGGTGAACGCCAACGCCGCCACCGAAATACTATCGACGTCACATCGCCTCCAATCCCATCGACTAAAACTTATAGTGTTCTTTACTCAGCCCGTATTTTCTCATGCGTAAATACAATTTTTTACGCGGGATTTGTAAATACTCCGCCACTTCATTAATGCGCCCCTGATGAATATTTAGCGCTTCAGTAATGATCTGTCGCTCGTACTCTTCAACCCGCCTGTCGAGCGGTGTCGGTTCAGGCAAATGCAGTTGCGGATTCGCGGTTTCAGCCAACGGGAGTAGCCCAACGGCAAAAAGCTCGGCGGCATTCGCCAGTTCCCGGACATTACTTAACCACACGCGACGCCGCATGCCTTTCAGCAACTCCCCTTCAACCTCGGGCACGGGATGATTCAGGCGCAGACAGGCTTTCTGCAGGTAATGACGAAACAGCGGCTCAATATCATCCGGGCGCTGTGACAACGGCTGGCAACCGATTTGCGTCATCGCAAAACAGTAGTAGAGTTCGGCCACAATCTGGTTGGTTGCCGCCAGTTCCACCAATGATGTGTCACCAATGCCTATCAGGCGAAACGGACGCCTCTCCTGGCTTTGCAGATGCACCAGATGGTGCTGCTGTTCACGCGTCAGGCACTCAATATGGCTCAGGACCAGCGTTCCTCCTTGCGCCTGTACAATAAGGTCATTGAGTTGTCCCGCGTTTCCGGGTGTCAATTCACCGCGGATAAACGGTCCATCAGCACTGCGCCCAAGCTGATGCAAATAACGGGCTCCGGTCATACGCCCCGTTCCCGGCTCGCCATAAAACCAGACGGCAATATCCGTTTCCGCCAGGTGCTGCAGGCGTTGACGATATTGATTGATCCAGTCACTGTAGCCGAGCAGTTCAACCTGAAGTTTTTGCTGGCAATAATGGCGACGGGCAATCACGGATTTTCTCTGACGCAGCGCATCCTCTACCAGCGACAGCAGTTTTCCGGGATCAACCGGCTTTTGCAGAAAGTCCCATGCGCCTTTCTTTACTGCCTCCACCGCCATCGGGACATCGCCATGTCCGGTGATTAGCAAGATAGGTAGCTGATTATCATCCTGATGAAACAACGTCATCAGGTCTATTCCATTGCAGCCAGGCATACACACGTCGCTCAGAACAATCCCCGACCAGTCGGCCTGCAGCCAGTTTCGGGCATCAAAAGGGTTATTGCATGCGTAGACACGGTAACCCTCTTGTTCAAGCAACAGAGTGTAAGCGTCGAGAACATCGGCATCATCATCAATCAGCAGAACAGAATAGTCTTCACACAACATCGTTTACATCCGTCAGATTAAATTGCAAAACGACGCAGGCATTACGCTCCAGTGTCGACGCCAGGCGCAGCTCGCCGTTCATTTGCCCCATTAACGATACACAAATCGATAAACCAATACCGAGGCCCACATCCTTACTGGTGGTAAACGGCTTTAACAGTGATGGCAATAACGCCTCAGGCCAGCCGGGGCCGTTATCGCAGACCAGGACGCACAATCGGCTACCCTCAGCCTGCCAGTGAACCTCTATTTGCGCGCCAGTCGGACTGGCATCCAGCGCATTTGCCAGTACATTTACCAGCACCTGCTGAATACGCACTTCATCACCTGTCACCCATACACTCTGGGCAGGAAGCGTCAGCGTACCCTGCTGTGGCTTATGCCGCATAGCCAACAGTTCCCAGGCGGCACTGAATGTTTGTCGTAGATCGACCGGATGCAAAGGCGCGCCCGGCTCGGCCCGACGTGTAAACTGACGCAGTGAACGGATAATGGCATCAATACGGGTAATCAGACCCTCCGCTTTAGTTAACGTACTTCTGGCCTGAGCGGATTGTCCTTGTTCAATTGCCCTTCCCGCCGTAAACAGGTACATCGACAGCGCATTCAGCGGTTGGTTAATCTCGTGCGCCAGCGTGGTCATGGTCTGACCAACCACCGCCAGTTTTGCCGTCTGGATCAGTTCATCCTGCGTTGCCCGGAGATCGGACTCAATCTCCTTACGCTCAGTCACTTCCTGCTCCAGCTGATTTTTTTGCGCACTCAACTGGCCTAGAGTATGGCGCAGCAATCCTGCGATGCGCCCCAGTTCATCGCGCCCATAAACCGGGATGGTGGCATCAGTTCTACCAAGACCAATTTGCACCACAGCCTGGTTGAGTGCAGTAAAACGCTTTACCAGACGCGAACGAATAAAGTAGTGGTTAAGCCCCCAGGCGAGAAGTAGCGCCAGCAGCGTCGCCAGCAGAATAAGTCCACCGCTGACGCGAACAATTTGTTCAAGACGCTGGTTAAATATCTGCATTTGCTGATGGCTACTTCCCAACTGCGCCTCAAGCAGTGTTCGAAAACGCCCGAGCGTTGCCTCTCTGGTATGGTTGGCATCAACGAGCGCTTTTTGCGCGGCGACATAATCGCGCATCGTATCGGGCATTTTATTTTTCATCATCCCGATTTCCAGTAACTCATCAATGGTTTGCCGCAGGGTGATAGTACTGGGCCAGTCATCGAGAGTACGGATATTTTCATCCGCCGTTTTCTTCAGGTTCTCCAGATAGCGGATATGATTCTCCACCAGCATTCCGTCATCGCTTCCCGACTTCAGTTCATTGATCCTGCTACGTAAATCATCCACGATCTGATTTTCAATTCTTGCCAGGGTGTAGACCTGCTGCTGCTCGTTTTGTACCTCTCTGGCACGTTTGAGAAACTGCGCCGCATCGCCGTTTTTGGCCTCAATTTGATCCAGCAACGTTCCCTGCTGCCAGGTAAAATCCTGCACCAGCGAATTCAGCTCGGTAGTAAAGTCATCATGTAGCCAGTCAATGCGCGCGGAGAGTTCACTCACTTTTTCGCGTACGAGGAACATGTTATAGAGCACCCGGTCCAGCTCCGCCATCAGCGCCCGGCTGTCTTGCAAAATCACCGCCAACTGCTGTCGTTCTGCCGATTGCAATCCCCGGCTCAGCACCTCAATTTTGTCCAGATGAGAAATTATCTGATTGCGCAGCTGCAATCTTACCGTGGTGTTGGGGGCCAGCAGGAACTCATTCAGCTGATCCACCACCAGGTTCAGATTCCCTTCAATCAAAAAAGCGGAATGTACGCGAGGGAAGTAATCATCAAGTGAATATCGTATCTGCGAGCTCTGCTCATGCCAGGAGTACAAACTGACGCAGCTTACGCTCAGCGTCAGTAATGCCCCCGTCAGAAACGCGCCTCGCAGGCTGCTGCTGATGTTGAGCTGGCGCAGGCGTTGCAGTATCGATCCCCCTTTCATTTTAATTCTTCCAGTTTGGATATCGCCTGACGCTGATTTTTAAGAAACCAGAGCTGCCACTCCATCATCTGCTGTTCGGCAACGTTTTTATTATCAAATTGCGCAAGCCAGACCTCATCTTCACTACTTCTGGCATCTATCGGAACGCGGGTCAGTAATGCCCGGATTTCAGGTAGCGGGCGTTTCAGGCGCGCTTCCGCACTGTACAGCGCCCGCCAGGCATCTTTCAGTTGCGCGAGTCGAAAACTGATGGCGGTATCAAACATCCGCTGCACCAGCTGTTGCCGCTTAAGGATCAGCCGATAATTAAGCGCGGGCTGGCTCATCAAAATAGCCTGCTGAGCGGCGCGTGGGTTGTCAGGCGCGAGCTGCGTGACCGGATATTTCCCCGTGTTCGCATCCGCAAGGATCCGTTGTCCTTCCGGGCTTAATAAATAGCGGATAAAGCGACGCGCTTCGTTGGGGTGCTGGCTATTCTTGAGTACGGCAACATAGGTGGGTGACACCGCCGAGCGAGGGAAATAGGTAAAAGTCAGGTGCGGATCGTTAAGTAACAGGTTGGCATAGTTATCAATGACCGGTCCCGCCACGCCCAGACCGCTCTTGATTTTGTCGGCCACGCCAAAACTGCGTGATGAAATCGTTACCAGGTTACCGGCGCTGGCCAACAGCGTTGCCCAGCCCTCTTCCCACCCTTTCTGCTGTAGCAGCGACTCAACCATCAGGTGGTTGGTGTCGGAACGCGATGGGCTACTCATCAACAGCGCGTTCTGATATTTAGGCTGCGTTAAATCCTCCCAGTCAGTAGGCGGCGAAAGATGCCGCGTCGCCAGCGCAGAACGATTAATCAACAGGCCAAACCCGGATATCGCCACAGCCACGGAGGTTGAACGAATCGAGTCAGGCACCAGCCGCTGGCTTTCCGGTAACACATTATCGAAAGGAGCCAGCTTTTGATGCTCCTGAAGATGCTGCAACAGCATGGGCGATGAGGTCAAAATCAGATCGACGTTTTCCGCATTCGCAGTATCCAGCAACTGTTCCAGCGAACCGCTGGTCCGGTTTAACGTGCGAATCATCACTGACCCCGGCTCTGTCTGCCAGCGCTGGATAATCCAGGCCGTAGCACCAGGGGAAAAGGTGGTCGCCATCACCAGCTCTTTCCCCAGGACCTGGCAACTCGCCGACAGTGACATAAAACAGAGCAAGATCGCCCAAAAACGCCCTCGCCCCAAAAGTCTGTTTGTGATCCCGTTCATAAATACCAACATGTGCAAAAAATAATATTGAGACAAAATTTACCCGTTTATCACCACTGGGGAAGAATAAGGTTACTCTCAGAATAACCAAACACAAAGTGACGGCATGGGTAAAGAATACCCGAAAACGCAGCTTAAATTTGTTAATACCCGCACATGCCGATGATAAAAATGGCCATGAAAATATAGACTTTAAAATCCATTATTTGAAAAGAGTCAAATTCTGCCACGTCGCCCACAATTTGAGTCAATTGTGACACATTTCATCAACTTGAGTTTCTTTGCCGTCTATTTCACTCTTCACTGCGAAAAATCCTGATATTCACATCAAAAAAAAATTAGGTGATGATATGTTATCAATATTTAAGGCAAGACCAGCGGCAAATAAAGTCCCGGCGGAGAAAGTCCAGGCAACTTATAGCCGATACCGCATTCAGGCATTACTCAGCGTATTTCTTGGCTATCTTGCGTACTATATTGTACGCAATAACTTCACGCTCTCGACTCCATACCTGAAAGAGCATCTGGATCTCAGCGCTACACAGATTGGTTTACTCAGCAGCTGCATGCTTATTGCCTATGGGATCAGTAAAGGCATTATGAGCAGTCTGGCAGACAAGGCCAGCCCGAAAGTCTTCATGGCATGTGGCCTGATCCTGTGCGCTATCGTCAACGTAGGCCTGGGATTCAGTACCGGATTCTGGATTTTTGCCGCTCTGGTCGTTTTCAACGGTTTGTTTCAGGGTATGGGCGTTGGCCCTTCATTTATTACCATCGCTAACTGGTTTCCACGTAAAGAACGTGGACGTGTTGGCGCATTCTGGAATATCTCGCACAACGTTGGCGGTGGTATTGTCGCCCCGATTGTTGGCGCCGCTTTTGCCATTTTGGGGAGCGAACACTGGCAAAGTGCCAGCTATATAGTCCCAGCCTGTGTTGCCGTTCTGTTTGCTTTTATTGTGTTGATGTTGGGGAAAGGTTCGCCACGCCAGGAGGGCTTACCGGCTCTGGAACAAATGATGCCGGAAGAAAAAGTCGTATTAAATTCCCGACACGCTGTCCAGCCGCCAGAAAATATGAGCGCCTTCCAGATCTTCTGCACCTATGTATTACGTAATAAAAATGCCTGGTATGTTTCACTGGTAGATGTTTTTGTCTATATGGTGCGTTTTGGTATGATTAGCTGGCTGCCAATTTATTTATTAACCGAAAAACATTTCTCGAAAGAGCAAATGAGCATTGCTTTTCTGTTTTTCGAATGGGCGGCAATTCCTTCCACATTACTGGCGGGTTGGCTCACCGATAAACTGTTTAAAGGCCGTCGTATGCCGCTGGCCATGATCTGTATGGCGCTGATTTTCGTCTGCCTGATCGGTTACTGGAAAAGTGAATCGCTGCTGATGGTCACTATTTTTGCCGCCATCGTGGGTTGCCTGATTTATGTTCCGCAGTTCCTGGCCTCCGTTCAGACCATGGAAATCGTCCCTAGCTTCGCAGTAGGTTCTGCAGTAGGGTTACGTGGATTCATGAGCTACATTTTTGGCGCATCGCTGGGAACCAGCTTGTTTGGCGTGATGGTCGACAAAATGGGATGGCATGGCGGTTTCTATCTGTTAATGGGCGGGATTGTCTGCTGCATCCTGTTCTGCTACCTCTCCCATCGCGGCGCGCTGGAACTCGAACAACAGCGGAAAAGTGCTCAGCAAGAGGAAGCGTCACTCCAGTTGGCTGATGCCCGGTAACCGATTTCAGTCTCGCAAAAAGTGCCAGCGATGCTGGCACTTCAATACATTCAGATAAAACATAAATTGCTCAACGTGATAATTTATTGCGAACAGTAACATTCCTATTTATTGCTTACCGTAACCCACCATAAAGCGGATGATCAAACCGCATGCTGGGGCAAGAAAAAGGAATAATCCGGTAACCATTTCGTTACCATTGGTCAACTTCATAGTAAAAACGTAAATTAATGCCGTGAGTATGACCATGCCGATAAAAGCACTTATTGACGCCGCAGCTCCCATAACCTGCCAGATATAGCAACTGACGCTCAGAATGCTCAATGCGAGAAAGATCCAAAAATAGAACATAGCGATACCTCCTGTTTGCCATAAAACTTTACGTAAGTCCCTACGCTCCCTTGAGTTTGTATTCTAAGACAATTCCCATTAACTCGCAATTTAAGAAACATTTTCGTTACAAAAATCACTCAATCGCTGACGAATAATTTATTGGACTGCCGTTTATTTAATCGTCATAAAACAACGCATTATATATAGACTCATTTTTGTTCTTAATCGCCGGAAAAACATTTACGAATCTTGAGTAATTATTTCTGGCTGACATTATTATTCGGGTGTACATTGAGCGTCCGATCATTCATGCCCCCTTCCTGATTTTGTCCTGGCTCAGTTTTACACTCTTTACAGGAACCAATGTCGTTCATGGCGGCCTAACGATCAGTACAGACTGTAAAGCGGCAGACAAAGAATCTTCGCGATACACCTATTTCGTATCAACAACAGGTGATTATGTTTCCCCAATGTAAATTTTCACGCGCGTTTTTGCATCCGCGCTACTGGCTCACATGGTTTGGCGTCGGTGTGCTCTGGCTACTGGTACAACTTCCCTATCCCGTATTGTGTTTTCTTGGTACTCGTACAGGAACGCTGGCTCGTCCATTTTTAAAGCGCCGTGAATCTATTGCTCATAAAAATCTCGAACTCTGTTTCCCAAATCTGTCGCAAGACGAAAGAGACAAACTGGTCGATGAGAACTTCCGTTCACTCGGCATGGCGCTGCTTGAAACGGGTATGGCCTGGTTCTGGCCGGATCGCCGGGTACGCAAATGGTTTGATGTGGAAGGTCTGGACAACCTGAAACGCGCACAAATGCAAAACCGTGGCGTGATGGTGGTAGGCGTACATTTTATGTCACTCGAGTTGGGTGGTCGCGTAATGGGACTTTGCCAACCGATGATGGCAACCTATCGCCCGCACAACAATAAGTTGATGGAGTGGATCCAAACTCGCGGTCGTATGCGCTCCAACAAGGCCATGATCGGCAGAAATAATCTGCGCGGTATTGTCGGTGCCTTGAAAAAAGGGGAAGCGGTATGGTTTGCCCCTGATCAGGACTACGGTCGTAAAGGGAGTTCATTCGCCCCCTTCTTCGCTGTCAAAAACGTCGCGACCACCAACGGTACTTACGTGCTGTCACGCTTATCGGGCGCAGCGATGCTGACCGTAACCATGGTGAGAAAAGCAGATAACTCCGGTTACCGCCTGTTCATCACACCGGAAATGGAAGGTTATCCAACAGATGAAAGCCAGGCAGCAGCGTATATGAACAAAATTATCGAAAAAGAGATCATGCGCGCGCCCGAGCAGTATCTCTGGATCCACCGTCGCTTCAAAACTCGCCCGATGGGTGAAGCCTCGTTGTATATCTAAAAAGAAAGGCCGTAAGGCCTTTCTTTTTTTCTGCGCCTGAATTACTTCACGCCCCACTTGTTCTGTAATTCAGCCATTCGCTCATTGTAGTTACGGGCTATACACGCTGGCTTATCCTGCTCTTTCCAGCATTCGTTACGCCCTTTCACCCAGCCGCGTTGCTCTGCTTTGAGCGTCGGGTTATTACTCGATTTTACCAGCGCCTGCTTGTAGGCCCTGTTCAATGTCAAATCCATGGCTGAGAGCGAAGGACTTTGACAGATAACCTCTTCGATACTGCCCTTTGCTACCGCAGAGCAGGAAAAAGAAGGCCCGCTGCTGGTCGATTTTTTCGCTGGAGAATAATCAATATTATCTTCTGGCAGGCAAACCCCGTGCTTGCGATTAGGCCCAGTCCAGGAAACGTCCGGATTCCCGTCATCTTTACGGGAGATAGACACGGTAGTGTTACCGCCTTTTGCTTCCCAGTAATTTTCATTGAAGGCCTTTACCGTCGCCTTAGTGCCATCAATCCAGATATTGCCTTTACCATCACTATTCACACCACCAATACTTGCGCAGCTGAAATTGAATGCCATTGGCGAGGCCGCCATCGACGTCACTGGCGTAAGAACGAGTGCTAACATCATTAATCTGGTCATTTTTAACCTTTTCATAATCTCATTCCGCGAAAAATTAACCGCATTAACATCATGGCGATATGAGAATTCTCCGAGTAAACATTTCGTCGCTCAATAGCAATTTATTACCGACAGAAATTAAACTGTCGCCGAATCACGACACTTGTAAGTTATTAAAATTAAATAAAAAAATGCCTCTTGTCTCACCTCATTTTTAGGCGTACATTAGCGCCGTCTGGAGCATAAAAGCTCAGAATTCTGAGGTGATGCAGACAAGCAAACGAAGGGAATTCTCCATTTCGTTTACGCGTGCATCAGCTCTATGTCAGGTTAGCATATGTTCATTTAGACGTACCTCAGGTACGCGGAGAGATGAAAAGTGAAATATTTCTTTATGGGCATTTCTTTTATGGTCATCGTCTGGGCCGGTACTTTCGCCCTGATGATCTAAATTAAAAGACGCAGCAAAAAAACAGGAGCCTGATGGCTCCTGTTTGCTTTTGGGGAAACGTGTTGTTAGTCGGTACTTTCAGTGGCCGATTTTACACTGGCAGGCAGTAAGCCATCGGCGCGGAACATTGCTTTGATGCCACGGATAGCCTGGCGGGTACGGTCGCGGTTTTCAATTAACGCAAATCGTACGTGCGTATCGCCATAATCACCAAACCCAATCCCCGGCGAAACGCATACCTTCGCCTCGTTCAGCAGTTTCTTGGCAAATTCAAGTGAGCCCATCGCGGCGTATTGTTCTGGAATTTTCGCCCAAACGTACATCGAGGCCTTGGGCATCTCGACCATCCACCCGGCTTCATGCAGCCCTTTAACCAGCACATCTCGACGACGTTTATATTGCTCAGCAATATCCCGCACGCACTGTTGATCGCCCTCCAGCGCGGCGATTGCTGCAACCTGCAACGGAGTAAAGGTTCCGTAATCGTGATAGCTCTTAATTCGAGCCAGGGCGTTCACCAGCGTTTTGTTACCTACCATAAAACCGATACGCCAGCCCGCCATGTTGTAGCTTTTCGACAGAGTGAAAAACTCAACTGCGACATCGCGAGCACCCGGCACCTGCATAATCGAAGGCGCTTTCCAGCCATCGTAGACGATATCGGCATAAGCCAGGTCATGAACCACCAGCACGTCATAACGTTTAGCCAGGGCCACAACTTTTTCGAAGAACTCCAGCTCGACGCACTGCGCAGTCGGATTGGAGGGAAAACCTAAGATCATCATCTTTGGTTTCGGATAGCTTTCGCGAATCGCACGCTCCAGCTCATTAAAGAAATCGACACCTTCGACCAGCGGCACAGAACGTACCTGCGCGCCGGCAATTACCGCGCCATAAATATGGATTGGATAGCTCGGGTTCGGTACGAGGACCGTATCGCCGTGGTCCAGCGTGGCCAGCATCAGGTGCGCCAATCCTTCTTTCGAGCCAATCGTTACAATCGCTTCGGATTCCGGATCGATCTCAACGTCATAGCGTTCCTGGTACCAACGGGAAATCGCCCGACGCAGACGCGGAATGCCGCGAGAGGTGGAATAACCGTGTGTATCCGGGCGCTGCGCTACAGTACACAGTTTTTCGACAATATGAGGAGGCGTAGCCCCATCTGGGTTCCCCATGCTGAAATCGATAATATCTTCGCCGCGCCGACGCGCAGCCATCTTCAGTTCAGCGGTAATGTTAAAAACGTAAGGGGGAAGGCGATCAATACGCGTAAAGCGACGTTCAGGGCGGGAGTCAGCCATAATATCCTCAGATTAACGTTAGCGCCCGGACCGTCCGAGCGACGCTGCCACGATGGTGGCACGTTTAGAAAATAGCCTGAATAATTTCCTTCTGTCGAGAGGCAAAACAAAATATTTTTTATTGAGATAAAAGAGGAATAGCCTGAAAAAATGAGGAAATAAAATTTTTCACACCCCGCTTAAAATCACCACCATTTAACATTTTATTATTAAACACATTACCTTGAACGCTCCGTTGACAGGACAGGCATTGTAAATACAACAATCATGCAACAATCCCCTTTTAATATTAAGGTTTTTCCCCATTAGCCACAGGCTGTGGGGGTGCTGGTCATCCAGCCTCAGGTTACCTATCATAGAGGTTTAACCCTTGCGCAAGAGTCACCCGTGCACGAAATATTCAATATGCTGCTGGCGGTATTCGACCGGGCAGCGCTAATGCTGTTCTGTCTGTTTTTCCTGATTCGTATCCGCCTGTTTCGCGAACTGTTGCACAAGTCAGCCCACTCCCCGAAAGAGCTGCTCGCCGTTACCGCGATTTTCTCAATGTTTGCCCTGTTCAGTACCTGGTCCGGCGTACCGGTTGAAGGCTCACTGGTTAACGTACGTATTATCGCAGTCATGTCAGGGGGAATTCTGTTCGGTCCCTGGGTCGGCATCATTACAGGCCTGATCGCGGGCACCCACCGCTACCTGATCGATATCGGCGGCGTAACCGCCCTGCCCTGCTTTATCACCAGCATTCTGGCTGGCTGCATTGCCGGATGGATCAACCGCAGGATCCCTAAAGCGCAGCACTGGCGTGCGGGTATTTTAGGCGGAATGCTGTGCGAATCCCTGACCATGATCCTCGTCGTCGCCTGGGCGCCCACCACCGAGCTGGGGCTGGATATCGTCTCGAAAATCGGCATCCCAATGATTCTTGGCAGTGTCTGCATTGGCTTTATCGTCATGCTGGTGCAAAGCGTGGAAGGCGAGAAAGAAGCCAGCGCCGCGAAGCAAGCTAAGCTGGCTCTGGATATCGCCAACAAAACTCTGCCGCTTTTTCGTCAGGTCAATAGCGAATCGCTTCGCCAGGTGTGCGAAATTATTCGCCATGATATCCATGCTGATGCCGTCGCCATTACCAACACCCAGCACGTGCTGGCTTACGTTGGCGTGGGTGAACTCAACTACCGCGATAACGATGATTTTGTCAGTCCGACTACGCAACAGGCGATCAATTACGGAAAAATCATCATTAAAAACAATGATGAAGCGCACCGTACGCCGGAAATACACTCCATGCTGGTGATTCCGCTTTGGGAGAAAGGTGTTGTCACCGGCACGCTAAAAATCTACTACTGTCACGCCCACCAGATAACCTCCTCGCTGCAGGAAATGGCTATCGGCCTGTCGCAAATAATCTCGACTCAGCTTGAAGTCTCCCGGGCGGAGCAGCTACGCGAAATGGCAAATAAGGCAGAGCTGCGTGCGCTACAAAGTAAAATAAATCCCCATTTCCTGTTTAACGCCCTGAACGCAATTTCATCGTCGGTGCGGCTGAATCCAGACACAGCACGCCAGCTGATTTTTAATTTATCACGCTATCTTCGCTATAATATTGAATTAAAAGACGATGAGCAGATCGACATCAAAAAAGAGCTGTATCAAATCAAAGACTACATCGCCATCGAACAGGCTCGTTTTGGCGACAAGCTGACGGTTATTTATGATATCGATGAAGAGGTAAGCTGTTATATTCCCAGCCTGCTGATTCAGCCGCTGGTAGAGAACGCTATCGTCCATGGGATTCAGCCCTGCAAAGGAAAAGGGGTGGTCACCATCAGCGTTGCGGAGTGCGGTAATCGGGTACGAATTGCCGTGCGGGATACGGGCCACGGTATCGATCCAAAAGTGATTGAACGGGTCGAATCCAATGAAATGCCGGGCAATAAAATTGGTCTGTTGAATGTGCATCATCGCGTTAAGCTGCTCTACGGCGAGGGCCTACATATCCGCCGTCTGGAGCCAGGCACTGAGATTGCCTTTTATGTGCCTAATCAGCACTCGCCCACAGCCGCACCGGCCACATTATTGCTTTAACCAGGAGTGAAGTCGTGAAAGTCATCATTGTTGAAGATGAATTCCTGGCCCAACAGGAACTTAGCTGGCTGATAAAAGAGCACAGCCAGATGGAGATTGTCGGCACATTTGACGACGGTCTGGACGTGCTGAAATACCTCCAGCACAACCGCGTTGACGCCATTTTTCTGGATATCAATATTCCCTCGTTGGATGGCGTCCTGTTAGCGCAAAACATCAGCCAGTTCGCGCACAAGCCCTTTATTGTCTTTATTACCGCATGGAAAGAGCATGCTGTTGAAGCCTTTGAACTGGAGGCCTTCGACTACATCCTGAAGCCGTATCAGGAATCACGCATTGTCGGCATGCTGCAAAAGCTTGAAGCCGCCTGGCAGCAACAGCAAACGGGAACCTCGCCCGCCAGTCCGGTGGCCCGCGAAAACGACACGATCAATCTGATCAAAGATGAGCGGATCATCGTAACCCCGATCAACGACATCTACTACGCAGAAGCCCATGAAAAGATGACGTTTGTCTACACCCGGCGTGAATCGTACGTGATGCCGATGAATATCACTGAATTTTGCAGCAAATTGCCTGCTTCGCATTTCTTCCGCTGCCACCGCTCGTTCTGCGTGAATCTGAATAAAATCCGCGAGATCGAACCTTGGTTTAACAACACCTACATTTTGCGCTTAAAAGATCTGGAATTTGAAATCCCGGTGAGTCGGAGTAAAGTGAAAGAGTTCAGGCAGTTAATGCACTTATAGCGCAGAGAAAGAGCGATGAAAGAGCCAGGCCTCCCCGCAGACCAACAGTTTTTCGCCGATCTGTTCAGCGGCCTGGTATTGAACCCGCAGCGTCTTGGCCGCGTGTGGTTCGCGACCCAGCCCACCACGTTACCGTCCGGCAGTTTGTGTATTGACCTTCCGCGCCTCGATATCGTGCTGCGTGGCGAATACAGTAATCAACTGGAAAAACAGCAGCATAGCCTGCCAGAAGGCGACATGCTGTTTATCCCGGCGAAAGCGGCGAATCTGCCCGGCAGCGACAAACCCGTGATGCTACTGAGTCTGGTGTTTTCTCCGGCCTGGCTGGGGCTCTCTTTTTACGATAACCGAACGGCATCGCTGTTACGTCCGATCCGCCGTATGGAGTTACCACATCCGCAGCGCGGCGAAGGCGAGGCGATGCTCACCGCATTAACCCATTTAAGCCGCTCTCCTCAGGCCCAGGATATCATTCAGCCGCTGGTGCTTAGCCTGCTGCATCTGTGCCGTAGCGTAGTGAATACCCGCCCTGACACAGAGCGTCCGCGCGCTGAATTCCTCTATCACAGTATGTGTAACTGGATACAGGATAACTATGCCCAACCGCTGACCCGGGAAAACGTGGCGCAGTTTTTTAATATCACGCCCAACCACCTGTCAAAAGTGTTTGCCCGGCACGGTACCATGGGGTTCGTCGAGTATCTGCGGTGGGTCAGAATGGCGAAGGCGCGCATCATTTTACAGAAATACCATCTGTCAATTAGTGAAGTCGCACAGCGGTGCGGGTATCAGGACAGTGATTATTTCTGCCGCCTGTTCCGGCGTCAGTTTGGTCTGACGCCGGGAGAGTACGGCGCGCGTTTTCAGTCAGCACGTTAAATGAAACAATACCAACAAGTTAGTAATATCCGTTTGCATCGTTGTAAAATAACGGCAATTAGCTCCCCCTGCAGGCTTACTCAATAAAGTGAATATGCGATGAAAAACAGACGTGCACTCTCCCTGATGTGTTTTCAGATGCTGGAATCAGGTGCGGATCGTCAGACCGTGAAAAGAGCCCTTACCTCCCGCCGTGTTAAAGCTCGCCAGGCGGTGGTTCTGCTCTGCAAGCAAGAGATGACGCTCTTAAGAGCCGGGAAACTGCCGGTTTCAAACGCGCCGCATTGATGATGCTGCTTTCCGGTGGCATTCACCCAGCCTGCAACCAGATCGTCGCAGGCTGGACAACGCTCTTTCAGTGACGCTTAAAACGTCAGTTCCGCCTCCAGCAACGCGAGAATACTGTCGGCATTTTCAGCAGCAAACAGCGACTGGCGGAACGGCTTGTTCACCAGCTTACGCGCCAGCTGCGAGAAGACCTTCACGTGGTTAATACCTTCATCAGCCCCCAGCGTCAGCATGATAACCAGTTCCACTTCGCCCATCTCCGACTGCCAGTCAACGGGATGGGCAAGCCGGGCAATACTGATGCTGGAATGGCGGACCCACTGGGACTTAGTGTGCGGAATAGCCACACCAAAACCGACGGCGGTGGTGACTATCTCTTCGCGCTGCCAGATATCTTCCTCCAGCTCAAACGGATGTTCAGTTCGCCCATTAACACCAAGATTGCCGCACAGAAACTGAATCACCTGCTCTTTGTTACTCAGCAATTCACCCACAAAGATGTTCTCCCGCGCCAGCAGCGGACGCACGTCTTTCTGCGGTGCAAACTGGTTGAGCAGATCTTCTATCTCCTGAGCGCTACGGCACTCACAGGCCCGTATGGCGAGTTCACAGCATGCCTGGCCCTCCAGTTGACGAAGCTGACTTTTCACCGCCGGAATACGCGGACTGCTCATGCTCAGCTCATCGAGTCCTAAGCCCAGTAGCAGCGGTAAATAGCGGCCTTCGCCCCCCAGTTCGCCGCAAATGCCCACCCATTTACCGCGTTCGTGCGCCACGCGGACAATCTGCTGCAACATTCGCAGGAACGACGGCGTAATCGGGTTGTACAACGGCGAAACGCGCGGGTTATTACGATCGACGGCGTACAGGTACTGGGTCATGTCGTTTGAACCAATACTGAAGAAATCCACCTCATCGCAGAAATGGTCGATGATGTAACACACCGACGGCACTTCAACCATAATCCCCAATGAAATTGTCGGAGCATGGCGTAAACCGTCGGCTTTCAGTGCCATCAGCGCTTTTTGCAGTTCGCTTTTTACCCACAAAATCTGGTCAAGGCTGTGCACCATTGGGATCATCAGTTGCGCATTGCCGAAGGTTGCCGCACGTAAGATGGCGCGCAGCTGTGTGCGAAACAGTCCGGCAAACTCCGGATAAATTCGCACCGCGCGGTAGCCCAGGAACGGATTCTCTTCCTGCGGAATATTGAGGTAACGGATATTTTTATCCCCCCCAATATCCATGGTGCGAAAGATAACCGGCTTGTCACCCGCATCCAATAAGACCTGCTGGTAGGCTTCAAACTGTTCCTGCTCGTCGGGAGCGCTGTCGCGGTCCATAAACAGCATTTCAGTACGAAACAGCCCAATCCCTTCCGCGCCATTGGCAAACGCCCCCGGCGCTTCCAACGCGGTACCAATATTCGCTGCAACGTCAATACGCTGATTGTCTTTGGTCAGCGCGGGTTGGGCGGCATCCAGCGTCTGTCGCCGCTGGCATTCATCGGCCAGCTTCTGCGCAATCGCGTAATAATCGCGAACCGCATCGTCTGGATTGATGGCCAGTACCCCACAGCGGGCATCCAGTACCGCATGCTGGCCTGCATAGCGGCTAATGGCCTCCAGCGGCAAGCCGCTAAGCACCGGTATAGCCGACGCGCGAGCGAGGATCAGGGTATGCGAGGTGCGCCCTGTTTTCTCCAGGATCATGCCTGACAGATGCTGCAAATTGAGGCTTAAAAACTGGCTGGGCGTCAAATCCTCAGCGACCAGAATCGTCGGCTTATTCAGCACCAGCGCATTGCGCGGACGTCGTTCAGGCCAGGTGATGTGCAGCAGCTGTTCGCTGATATCACGGATATCGCTAACGCGCTCGCGCAGGTAATCGCTACCAGAGGCCGACAGCTTGTCGCACACCTGCTCCATATTGGCGATAATCGCCGCCCCTAACCCCAGATGCTGCTCCAGCATTAAGCGACGAATATTCCCGGCAAACTCATCATCCTGAATCAGAGAAAGATGGGCGCTGAGGATGGTTTTACTCTCACCCTCACGCTCGCGCAGTTGCTGATTGAGCTGTTCGGCAAGCGTCGCCAGACTATGCTCCAGCCGGGTATTGTCTTCCGCACTCGGCGCAATCGCGCGATAGATATCCAGATTATCGTTCTGCCAAAGCATGAGCGAACCTGCCCCTACGCCCCCTGCCAGCACGGTGCCATAAAGAAGGTCTGGGTTGAGGCGAATCAGCGAACGCGGCAACGGATGTGCCGCCAGTTCCGCCGGCGTCGGCTGAACGCTGTCGCTGTCAATAAACCGGTGCTGAAGATACTCTTCCAGCGCTCGCCGGGCCTGTTCTTCATCACGGCCGGTGATGGTTAAGCTACAACTGTCATTAAACAGCGTGCCGGTGCCAATCAGCGCCAGCGAGCTTTTCGCATCAGCCCTGGCGTTCTGGCGATGGTTAAGAAATATCACCTCACTTTGCCACAGGCTGCACTGCTCTTTCAGCTCCCACGCCGGACGCGCATGCAGGCCATTGGGTAACGGGCAAAGAAATTGAATCGTTAGCATAACAACTCCTGATTAGCGCGAAATCAGCACCTGAAATCCATCAGATGAACCACGGTTTCGCACGTAAGATGTGAAATAAGAGCCGACAACAGCTGCTGCGTCTGGATGATGTCACGGCAGTCGGCAATCGACGCCGCGCAGTGTCCATGCCGCGTAGCTGGCCCCATGACAACCGTTGGGATCCCCGTGCCGCTTACGTGCACCGCCCCGCCGTCAGTGCCGCCGTTGCTGAACATGTCAAGCTGCAGGGGAATGCCCGCGTCAGCAGCTACACTTTCCACCCACGCCGTCAGCTTCGGCGGTGCAATCAGCGATTTATCGCTTAACACCAGCATCGGACCTTTACCAGGCTGGCGCTGGTTGGCCGCACTATAATCAAAGTTTTTGGCCCAACAGGCAGTATCCAGCACGATCGCCACATCCGGTGCGACCGCGCGTGCTGCCGTTTGCCCTCCGCGCAGTCCCACTTCTTCACTGGAACTGGCCACCAGCCAGACCTCGCAAGGGAGAATGGCGTTATGCCATTCGCGCAGCAGCGCCACCAGCAAATAACATCCAAGTCGGTCATCAAAGGCTTTGCCCATGACCCGCTGGTGCGGCAAAACCTGAAACGTCGTGTCAAAGGTGACGCGATCGCCAGGGCGTACCCCGGCCTGAAGTACCTCGTCATAAGACCGCGCGCCAATATCCACCCGCAGCGCACTGACGTCATTACCGCTACGCTCTCCGTCGAGCAGACCGGGAATTTTGCTCTCTTCGCGGGTAGTAATCCGCACCGGCTGCAGTTGTCTGGCCGCCATACGCACATTTCCCACCGGCAATACATCGATCGCCCCTTCGCGGGAAATACTGCGCACGATAAATCCCACTTCATCCATATGCGCGCAGATCATTACTTTAGGGCCGGTTGATTCATTCAGACGGATCAGCACCGATCCCAGGCCGTCAAAGCGCACCTCTTTATGCAGACGATCCGCCTCTTCAAGCAGGATCTGACGCACTTCCTGTTCAGAAGAGGCGATCGCGTCCGCCTCGCTCAGCGCTTTCAGTAGCGATAAGTCCATTACGCCTCTCCCGTGTGTAACAATGTTTTCGCCATGGTGTAGAGCACCTCGCCGCCGTCTGGTGTAACCAACACCACATCCTCAATACGCACGCCTCCCTGCCCCGGCAGATAAATACCCGGCTCAACGGTGAGCAGCATGCCAGCCGCCAGGGGCGTCGCGTCGGTGGGGGAAAAGCGCGGATTTTCATGCACCTCAATGCCGATAGCGTGTCCGGTATTGTGACCAAACTCATCGCCATAGCCCGCCTGCGTAATAACCTGCCTGGCTGCGGCGTCAACCTCATGGCAAGGCCGACCTGGTCGAATTGCCGCCACCGCCGCACGCTGCGCCGCCAGGACAATCTGATACACGGAAAACAGCGGGCTTTCTTCCGCTGGCTGGTTTGCGTCTGGGATGCGAAAGGTTCTCGTCATATCCGAACAATAGCCCTGATACTGCGCGCCAAAATCCAGCGTGATGAATTCACCCGCCTTGACACGCTTATCGCTGGCTTTACCGTGCGGCAGCGCACCGCGCCAGCCGCTGGCGACAATAGTGTCAAAAGAGGCTTTATCTGCACCAAGCGTGCGCATGTACCACTCCAGTTCAGCGGCGATTTCGCGCTCGCTGAGGCCGGGTTGAATAAAACGGCGAATATGTTCAGCACTGAGGTCAGCTATCCGGCAGGCTTCGCGAATGCAGGCTATCTCCTGCGCCGTTTTTACCTGCCGGAGCACATCCGGTACGGCACTCACTAGTCGGGCACGCAGTTTGCCCGACCATCCATTCGCCGTATTCCAGCTTACCTGCTCGCCTTCAAATCCCACCGTCAGCAGCTTTTCGTCAGCAATAATGTGATTCAACCGTGAATACAGCGTCTGCGCGCCATCAAGTCGATGGATCTGATAGCCCTGAGTACGCGTAGCGACATCGGTGTAGTAACGGGCGTCGACCAGGATATGCGCGCTTTGATGGCTGATAAACACAAACCCTGAACCGCTGGAGATCCCCATATGCGGCTGTTTATTCTGCCGTGATGACAGCAGCATCGCATCGAGATGTTGCGCCGTTAGCCAGTCACGCAGCGAGGCAAGTAAGCTCATGGTCACATTCCTTTTAATCAGAGACTTTCGATCAGCAATTTGCCTTTGCGGTACATCATGTTGCGCAGGAACACCACCATCAGCGCCGTAATCACCGCACCTAACAGGATTCCCGCCATATAGACGCCGAGGTTAGTGACCAGCGGCCATGCCCAGATAGCCGACTCCGGGAACCACTGCACCGCCCCCAGCCAGACGGCAGCCGTCGAACCGACAATAGCGCCAACCATATAGGATGGAATTGCCGTGATGGGGCTTTCCAGCGCAAACGGGATCGCCCCTTCGCTGATGCCCATAAACGCGAGGAATATTGCCGTTTTCCCTTGCGGGTAGAGTTGTGCGCTGAACAGGCGTTTGCCGGTTAAGCGCCGGTCGAGCAGCGTAGCCAACCCGAGGCCAATTGGAGGAATCACTATGGCAATAGAGCGTGCGGTTACTGGTAGAACGTGATCGGTAGTAAAGCTGAAGGCGACAAATCCTGCGGCTTTATTAATCGGACCGCCGAGGTCAATCGCCGTTGCCGCAGAAATCCCCATCGCGTACATCAGCGTGCCTTTCTCTCCAGCCGCCGTCAGCAGAGTGCGAATTCCGCCGTTGATCCAGCCGCCAAACGGCGTTATTACGTAATACATCGCCAGCATGACGAAGATCGCGGAAAGAATGGGCAGTAAAAAGGTGGTTTTGAATGCCAGCAGGAAATCAGGCAGCTGGATTTTTTGGTTCATCCACTTCACCAGATACCCGGCGACAATCGAGATAATCAGCGCACCAATGAAGGTTGACGGGACAGGAGTACTGGTTGCCCATTGCAGCGTCGCTGGGTCAAAATTCAGGATCTGCGTGGGCTGAGTGGACATCAGTCCACCGATGAACCCCGCCGGAAACGCCAGTTTACCGCCAATCGAGTTGGCGACAAACGCAGCAAACATCGGAATAGCAAAACCAAACAGTACGCCGCCAAAAGATTGCGACAGCCAGGCAAACTTCAGTAATGAGAGATTAAAACCGCTGAATTTTCCGCTGTTCAGCGCATCCATGATGCCGGTGTCAGCAGGAATATCGAGCCAGCTGTAGGCGATCAGTTGCGAGAAGGCGAGAATTACCCCGCCCATAATTAACGTCGGTACCATGCGGGAAATACCCGACATCACATGTTGCGGAAGTTCGCCCCAGAAGCTATTGCGGGAGGCCGGTGGATTTTTTATTGCCGCTGCCGCACCAGATGCGCCAGGCACAACGGTTGCACTGCGTTTTTTAATGGCCATACGTAATTCCCTGTCGATGATTATTGTTGTTCAGCGGCAACCATCTCTTCGATCTCTTTGATGATGCCGGCTGCATTTTTTATCGCGTCCTGTAACGTAATTTCGTAGACGTCACGCGACTCAAAACGCTCGTTATCTTCCGGAGTAACGGCAACAGAATGGATGATCAACGTTGCCTCAGCGATATCCTGCGTCGTCAGGCGATTTTGAATTCCATCCGCCCCCTGAGTTTCAATTTTCACTTCATAACCCGCTTCAACCGCGGCTTCCTCCAGCGCCTGAGCCGCCATAAAGGTATGGGCCAGACCCATTGGGCACGCGCAAACGGCAATCAGTTTTTTGCTCATAATCATTTCCTCGTAATAGTTAACGAGTGAAATTATGGTCCGGGGAAAGTCACGACCGTTATCAGACAAATAATGCTTTTACTGGACAAATAATCCCGCCACTCGGAAATGTGACGAAGGTCGGAAAGGCGGTGACAGGCATAAAAAAACCGCGTAATAAACGCGGTTTTGCGGGATATGTAAGCCGGATAAGCGCTGTGTGCCGTCCGGCATTGGTCTTACAAAATATGGCCCAGCGTCTGGCGCAGATGCGCACCGGAACCAAGCAGACCCGGGTTATCATGCACGATAAGATATACCGGAATATCCTGTACGTAGGCTTTAAAACGCCCCTTATCTTCAAAACCCCCGCGGAAACCTGAAGCTTTAAAGAAGTCGAGGAAGCGCGGTACGATACCGCCAGCGATGTACACACCGCCAAACGTGCCCAGCGTTAACGCCAGATTGCCGCCAAAACGCCCCATGATGACGCAGAACAGCGACAGCGCGCGACGACAATCGGTACAGGAATCGGCCAGCGCACGCCCGGTGATATCCTTCGGCTGCAGATTTTCCGGCAGGCGCCCGTCTGATTTGACGATGGCGCGATACAGATTAACCAGCCCCGGACCTGACAGTACGCGCTCGGCGGAAACGTGACCAATTTCCGCACGCAGGACCTCAAGGATAATCCCTTCTTCTTCGCTGTTAGGCGCAAAATCCACGTGACCACCTTCACCGGGCAGGCTCACCCAGCGTTTATCTACGTGCACCAGATGCGCCACGCCGAGTCCGGTTCCTGCGCCATAGACCGCAATCGGTTTGCCTTCAACAGGTTCCGCACCGCCAAACTGGATCAAATGCTCTTTCTTCAGCATCGGGATCGCCATCGACACGGCGGTGAAATCATTGATGATTTCCAGATGGCTGAAGCCCAGATTTTTTTTCATCTCAGCAATAGAGAATGCCCAGGTATGGTTGGTCATTGCCACCCAGTCACCGGTTATCGGACAGGCAATGGCAATACAACCATCCTCAACGCTGACGCTATGCTCATCCAGGTATACGCGCACTACCGCCTCGAGGCTTGGGTAATCCAGCCCAGAATAGGTTTTTGCCTGCGAAATCTCGCCGCTGGCAATGTCGCACAGAGCAAGACGCGCGTTGGTGCCGCCAACATCACCTACTAAAGCATATTTTGTCATTCTTCCACTGCTCCGCTAAAGTCAGAATAAATCTTTGCCACACTGTAAATTCATGGGGGCATAACAACAACGCCCTGAAAGCTGATGCCCGTGGAAAATCGATCCAGATCACATAATTACTTTATCGTTTCAGCACCATTTGCAGCGATGCGGTTGCGCAGGCTGTGCAAACTATGTCTATGACTCTGTTTTAAGGAATAGAATATGCTTCATCCGCGAGCCAGAACGATGCTCTTGTTATCAACGCCTGCGCTAATTATTGGCATTGCCTCCAGCCTGGTGTTGATCGTGGTGATGAAAGTGGCGTCCGTTTTACAGCAATTTTTGTGGGAACGCCTGCCCGTTAGCATCGGTATTGCCCAGGACTCTCCGCTGTGGATTATCGGCATGCTGACGCTCACGGGGATCATGGTCGGGTTAGTTATTCGCTACAGCCAGGGTCACGCGGGACCGGATCCAGCCTGTGAGCCGTTAATTGGAATGCCGGTTCCCACCTCAGCAATCCCGGGCCTGCTGGCCGCGCTCATCCTCGGCCTGGCGGGTGGCGTCAGTTTGGGTCCGGAACACCCGATCATGACCGTGAATATCGCACTGGCTGTGGCGCTCGGCAGCCGCATGTTTCCCCGCATTGCTAAGCTGGACTGGACCATCCTCGCCTCTGCCGGCACCATCGGCGCGCTATTTGGCACCCCCGTTGCCGCTGCGCTGGTCTTTTCGCAAACGCTGAATAGCTCGGACAATGTTCCCTTGTGGGATCGCCTGTTTGCGCCGTTAATGGCCGCCACTGCGGGCTCGCTGACTACCAGTCTGTTTTTTCACCCCCATTTTTCACTGCCCATCGCGCACTACACGCAGATGCACGTGATCGATATCCTCAGCGGTGCGGTCGTTGCCGCCATCGCTATTGCCACCGGGATGGTGGCTGTCTGGTGTCTGCCACGTTTACACCATTTAATACATCGATTGAAACACCCGGTCCTGATTCTTGGTGCTGGCGGCTTAATCCTCGGCATTTTAGGCGTTATCGGCGGACCGCTTACCTTGTTTAAAGGACTGGACGAAATGCAGCAAATGGCATTTAGCCAGACGCTGGGAGCATCGGATTATTTCATGCTCGCCGTGATCAAATTGGCGGCATTGGTGGTTGCAGCTGCGAGTGGTTTTCGCGGCGGGCGAATTTTCCCGGCAGTATTCGTTGGGGTCGCGCTTGGCCTGATGCTGCACGCCCACGTTGAAGCGGTGCCAGCGGCCATTACTGTCTCCTGCGCGATTCTTGGACTGGTACTGGTCGTCACCCGTGACGCCTGGCTGAGCCTGTTTATGGCAGCAGTGGTGGTGCCAGACACTACCCTGCTGCCGCTGCTGTGCATCGTCATGCTGCCCGCCTGGCTGCTGCTGGCGGGCAAACCGATGATGGTCGCCGAGCGCACTGATAAGTAGCTAGCCTCCGTTACGCGTTTCCAGCGCACGGGTCACCGTGCGCAATAACTCAGGAAGATCGGCTTTCGGTAGCACCACCTCAATTAACGACAATCGTTGCGGATGGGACACACGGGCCAGCACTTCTTCCAGTTGTACCGCCTGCTCCACACGCCAGCACTCCGCCTGACATTCACGACGAAACGCCTGCGGCACCTGCGTCCAGTTCCATGCGGCGATATCGTTATAGCGCTGATTTGCCCCATGTATGGCCCGCTCCACGGTATAGCCGTCATTATTTAGCAGTAAAATAACGGGAGATTGCCCGTCTCTGAGCATAGAGCCCAGTTCCTGAATGGTGAGCTGCGCCGCACCATCGCCAATAATCAGGATCACCCGGCGGTCCGGGCAGGCGGTTTGCGCGCCAAATGCAGCCGGGAGCGCGTAGCCGATAGACCCCCACAGCGGCTGAACCAGCACCTCCGCTCCACCGGGTAGCGTGAGCGCAGCCGCGCCAAACGCGGCGGTCCCCTGATCGACGAGGATAATGTCATTGGGCGCCAGATACTGCTGCACCGTATGCCAGAAATTTTCCTGCGTCAGAGGTCCCTTCTCAACCTGAATACGCCTAACTGGCGGGCGTTCTGGCGGCAGTGAAAAGGACATCTCCAGGCACAGCTCACGCAACGTGGTTACCGCCTGCTCCATCGGGACGTTAAACCAACGGGTCCCAATGCGTGAGGCATGTGGCTGCACCTCAATAGTGCGCTCCTGGGGTAGCTGTTGCGTAAACCCGGCGGTCAGAGTGTCAACGAATTGTGTGCCCACACACACTATCGTGTCGGCATCTTCTATCGCCAGACGTACATAGTCGCTGCTGGCTCCAGCGCTGTAGGTGCCGACAAACGCCGGATGACGCTCATCAAATAGCCCTTTGCCCATCAACAGCGTGGCGTGGGCCATCGGCGTTTCCGCCATCCAGCGTTGCAAAACCGGCTGTAGGCCAAAGCGTAGCGCGAGAAAGTCAGCCAGAAGCGCTACGCGCGGACTGTCCAGCAACCGCTCGCGGGCATGGTAGCGAAACGCTTCTATCACGCTGCTTTCCGGCTCGCTCAGGGGAACAATCAGGATGTCATTCGGCGGCGTGGTGCGCTGTTTTGCCACATCAGCAGGTAACATCAGATAGCCCGGCCTACGTTCGATGAGCATTGTTCGCAGCACGCGGTCAATTTCATAACAGGCGTTGTGTTCATCCAGCACCGCGCTGGCCGTCGTCACTGCCTGCTGCATACGATAAAAATGCTGAAAATCACCGTCCCCAAGGGTGTGATGCATCAACTCCCCGCGGCGTTGAGCACCGCGACAGGGCGCGCCAACAATATGCAAAACAGGAACATATTCCGCATAGCTTCCCGCGATACCATTAATCGCGCTTAACTCGCCTACGCCAAACGTGGTGAGCAGCGCCCCCACCCCGGATACCCGGGCATAACCATCCGCAGCATACGCCGCATTCAACTCGTTCGCACACCCGACCCAACGTACGCTGGGATGTTCAATCACGTGGTCGAGAAACTGCAAATTATAATCGCCAGGCACACCAAAGAGATGGTCAACACCACAGCCTGCCAACCTGTCCAGCAGATAATCAGCAACGGAATACGGGGTTTGCATGACAGCTTTCCTTCTGACGGTAACCTCATGTTGAGTATCGAAGAACGGTGATGAGTGTCCAGGAAAGTCGCTGTGAAGGGGGTGGAAAGCAAGATGTACAGTTTTCATCCGTAAATTTAATTGCAGCTGGCCTTGTGTAAACGTATACACTCAATGTCACACCTTATCTGACAGGAGGCTATATGGCTTATCAGGCTGCTGAAAATCGTTATCAGACAATGGAGTACCGCCGCTGCGGTCAGAGCGGCCTCAAGCTCCCGATTGTATCACTGGGGTTGTGGCACAATTTCGGTGATACCACGCAGGTCGAGAACAGTCGGGCGCTGCTACAGCGTGCATTCGATCTGGGGATCAGCCATTTTGATCTGGCGAATAACTATGGTCCGCCGCCGGGTTCAGCAGAGCGAAATTTTGGTCGCATCCTGCAGGAAGATTTTTTACCGTGGCGAGATGAGCTGATCATCTCCACCAAAGCGGGTTACACCATGTGGGAAGGCCCTTACGGGGACTGGGGCTCACGCAAATACCTGATTGCCAGTCTCGACCAGAGCCTGAAGCGTCTGGGGCTGGAGTATGTCGATATCTTCTACCACCATCGCCCCGATCCTGAAACGCCGCTCAGCGAAACCATGCGCGCGCTGGATCATATCGTCCGTCAGGGCAAGGCGCTGTACGTCGGGCTGTCTAACTATCCGGCTGAAATTGCCAGGCAAGCGATTGAAATACTAGACGATTTAGGTACGCCATGCCTTATTCACCAGCCCAAATATTCCATGTTTGAACGCTGGGTCGAAGAGAGCCTGCTGTCGCTTTTACAGGAAAAAGGCGTCGGTAGTATCGCCTTTTCACCGCTGGCTGGCGGGCAGTTAACCGACCGCTATCTGAACGGTATTCCTGCGGATTCTCGCGCGGCAAGCACCAGCCGTTTTCTGAATCCGGACCAGATCACCCCACAAAAACTGGAAAAAGTTCGAGCGCTGAACGCACTGGCAGAGCGACGGGGACAAAAGCTTTCTCAGATGGCGCTCGCGTGGGTTCTCCGGGAAGACAACGTCACGTCTGTGCTGATTGGCGCCAGTAAACCGGCGCAAATTGAAGATGCCGTCGGCATGCTGGCAAACCGTCACTTTACGCCTGAAGAGTGCGCGGAGATTGATGCCATTCTGAGTGGATTGAAATAAAGACACATTTATTAACAAAAAGTGCTCTCACTTACGATTTAAGAGTTGTGGCGATGAAACGGGGCTTTACTGCCCCGTAATATTACGTTAACAGGCCGGCTACGGCTCGATCGTGAAGGAGAGAAAACATGTTCAGGTCACTGATGCTGGCGGCAGTCTTATTGGCTTTTACACCGCTGGCCGCGAACGCTGGCGAAATCACCCTGCTGCCATCAATAAAATTGCAAATTGGCGATCGCGATAATTACGGTAATTACTGGGATGGCGGCCGCTGGCGCGACCGGGATTACTGGCACCATAACTATGAGTGGCGCAAAAATCGCTGGTGGCGTCATGACAACGGCTACCATCGTGGTTGGGATCAACGCAAAGCTTATGAACGCGGTTATCGAGAAGGCTGGAATGACCGTGACGACCATCGTGGTCGCGGCCGAGGTCACGGACACCGCCATTAATGTAACAAAGGGGCCTGCGGGTCCTTTTGTTTTTACAAACCGAGCGCGGTTCCCACCAGCAGCCAGATATTGAGTGCCACCACTAGCACCACAATCACCCAGCCCAGTTGTTTCACCCATCGGGTATTCACCAAATCCCCCATCAGCTTACTGTCGCTGGTGAAGATCAGCAGCGGCACCAGCGCCAGCGCAATACCAAAACTGAGCAATACCTGGCTCATCACCAGAATACGGGTCGGATCCAATCCCATCAGAATCACAATAAATGATGGCATCATGGTGACGGTACGACGTACCCATAGCGGAATGTGAAAACGGATAAACCCTTGCATCACCACCTGCCCCGCCAGCGTACCGACCACGGTGGAAGAGAGTCCCGCAGCCACCAGGCTTAAACCAAACACCGTCGCTGCAGCGTGACTCAACAACGGCTCAAGGGTCAGATACGCCTGATCCAGATCGGCAATACCGGTATGCCCGCTAAAATGAAATGCGGCGGCAGCCGTCGCCATCATCGCCAGATTAACAAATCCGGCAATCGTCATGGCGATGGCCACATCCCATTTAGTGGCCGCATAGCGCTGTTGACGTGTTCCGCCGTGTAAATGCTGAGTTAAGGAAGAGTGCAGATAAATGACGTGCGGCATGATAGTCGCACCGAGCACCCCAGCGGCCAGGAACACCGCTTCGGAATTAGGCAGGCTCGGGATCACCATTCCCTTACTAAGCTGCGCGAAGTTCGGTTGGGAAAAAACCAACTCCACAATGTAAGCCGCAGCCACAAACAACAGCAGGCCGCCAATCACCTTTTCCAGCGGTTTTTGCCCGCGACGCTGTAGCATCAGAATTAAGAAGGTCGCGATACCAGTAAGCACGGCCCCTTGCAATAAGGAAACGCCGAGGATCAATTTGAAGCCAATCGCTGCGCCAATAAATTCCGCAAGGTCTGTCGCCATAGCGATAATTTCTGCCTGCACCCAGTAGAACCACACCACCGGGCGAGGATAATGATCGCGAATTTGCTCCGCCAGGTTTTTACCTGTAGCAATGCCGAGCTTTGCCGACAGCACCTGAATCAGCATCGCCATCAGGTTTGCCCAGACCACCACCCACAGCAATTGATAACCAAAGCTGGCCCCTGCCTGGATATTGGTGGCGAAGTTACCCGGATCGATATAGCCGATCGCCGCGATGAACGCAGGTCCCATTAATGCAAGCTTCAACTTGCGTGCAGCCCGCCCACTGCTACTCTCAACGCGATCGTTAGTCATTTTAGTGCCTCAGAAACATAGCCTTTGCTATGTTTCAAGCTACGCCTATTGAGAATGATTATCAAATCCATTTTGATGGGTGACGTTGATTTCTCTGATAGCGTTTGTCTATGGATCGATAAGGGTTCTGGAAATACCAGTGAGATGTTTAATTATTGTTATAGATTAGCACAATGACATAACTTTTCACTTCCATACTAAACATAACGGAAGTGTATCACCGATCACTAATTTTGAATCTCGTCACAGGTCCTTATTATAGTGTGTGTTTGATCTCGTTTTCTTTATGGTTGTTACATAGAATGTGCACGAAAACTAAACCTGCCTCATATTTGGAGCAAATATGGACCGCGTCCTTCATTTTGTATTGGCATTGGCCGTTGTTGCGATCCTCGCGCTGCTGGTAAGCAGTGACCGTAAAAAGATTCGCATTCGTTATGTTATTCAACTGCTTGTTATTGAAGTGTTACTGGCGTGGTTCTTCCTGAACTCCAACGTCGGCTTGGGCTTCGTAAAAGGCTTCTCCGAAATGTTCGAAAAACTGCTCGGTTTCGCCAACGAGGGGACGAACTTCGTCTTCGGCAGCATGAATGATCAAGGCCTGGCATTCTTCTTCCTGAAAGTGCTGTGCCCTATCGTCTTTATCTCCGCCCTGATCGGTATTCTTCAGCATATCCGTGTGCTGCCGGTTATTATTCGCGCAATTGGTTACCTGCTTTCCAAAGTAAACGGTATGGGCAAGCTGGAATCCTTCAACGCCGTCAGCTCGTTGATCCTGGGTCAGTCCGAGAACTTTATCGCCTATAAAGATATTCTCGGCAAAATGTCTCGCAACCGTATGTACACCATGGCTGCAACGGCGATGTCGACCGTTTCCATGTCTATCGTCGGCGCGTACATGACCATGCTGGAGCCGAAGTACGTGGTTGCAGCGCTGGTTCTGAACATGTTCAGCACCTTTATCGTGCTGTCGCTGATCAACCCTTATCGTGTTGATGCCAGCGAAGAAAATATCCAGATGTCTAACCTGCACGAAGGCCAGAGCTTCTTCGAAATGCTGGGTGAATACATCCTGGCTGGTTTTAAAGTGGCAATTATCGTTGCAGCGATGCTGATTGGTTTCATCGCGCTGATCGCTGCCCTGAACGCCCTGTTCGCCACCGTGACCGGCTGGTTTGGCTACAGCATCTCCTTCCAGGGCATCCTGGGTTACATCTTCTATCCGGTTGCATGGGTAATGGGTGTGCCATCCAGCGAAGCGCTGCAGGTGGGCAGTATCATGGCGACAAAACTGGTCTCCAACGAATTCGTTGCGATGATGGATCTGCAGAAAATCGCCGCTACGCTCTCTCCGCGCGCAGAAGGCATCCTGTCCGTGTTCCTGGTTTCCTTCGCTAACTTCTCTTCCATCGGTATTATCGCCGGTGCGATTAAAGGCCTGAACGAAGAGCAAGGTAACGTGGTTTCCCGCTTTGGTCTGAAGCTGGTATACGGCTCTACGCTGGTGAGCGTACTGTCCGCATCTATCGCCGCACTGGTGCTGTAAGCGTAAGACAACGTCGCACTGATAAGACCGGGGAGATTCAGATTCTCCCCGGTTTTTTTATGTCTGCGATTCAGCAAACCAAAGAGATAAAGAGTAAAAATAGGCAGGATGTAGAAACAAAAAACCCCCGCTTTTCAGCGAGGGTTTAAATTTTGGTGGAGCTAAGCGGGATCGAACCGCTGACCTCTTGCATGCCATGCAAGCGCTCTCCCAGCTGAGCTATAGCCCCACGATGCTTTTACGTACGTACCAAATTCATTGGGATTAAATTTGGTGGAGCTAAGCGGGATCGAACCGCTGACCTCTTGCATGCCATGCAAGCGCTCTCCCAGCTGAGCTATAGCCCCATCACGTAAAGCTTGTCGAGTTGACGGGCGGCATCATATGAATTCCCTTCGCGTGTGTCAACGGCAAAATTAACTCATAGAATTCAATCGCTGAAAAAGCAGTCAAATGAAGAACATTGCGTAACAACTCGCATTCAGTAGTTAAACGCGTCACGGTTTCTACTAAAATGGTGCTATAAAATGAACCACTAATTAACCCCACGACTATTCAGGGAATCGTTATGTTCAAGGAACGGATGACGCCAGAAGAACTTGCTAATCTGACCGGATACAGCCGACAGACCATCAATAAATGGGTGCGCAAAGAAGGTTGGGCGACATCGCCAAAACCAGGCGTTCAGGGCGGTAAAGCCCGGCTGGTTCACGTCACCGAACAAGTTCGTGAATACATTCGCAGCGCTGAGCGTTCAGCCGAAGGTTTATCAGATAACTTATCGGTATCCGGCGATACCTCTATTGAAGCGCTGCTGATTAGGCTCGCCAAAGAAATGACGCCGACAGAACAGAAAATGTTTACCTCACTGATCCTGCGTGAAGGCATTACGGGTTTATTACAGCGTTTAGGGATCCGCGAAAACAAATAATATGAAAAAATTACGCAGCAAAATGACAACCGAAGAACTGGCGGAATGTCTCGGGGTTGCCAAACAAACCGTCAATCGTTGGATCAGAGAACAAAACTGGACTACCGAAAAGTTTCCCGGCGTTAAAGGTGGTCGTGCAAGACTGATTCATATTGACTCCAGCGTCCGCGCTTTTCTGCTCAATATTCCCGCTTTTCGCAAAGTCCCTGAAGTTTATCAGGCTGAAGAACCGCTGGCAGAATACACCCACGTAGTACGCAGCCACGCTTGTCGCCAGATAATTAGCGCACTGGACAACATGTCCCCAACGGAACAAGAAAAGCTGGCGATGTATATTTCGCGCGAAGGTATTCGCACTTTTCTTACTCGTCTGGGGATTGATGAGTCTGAATAACAGGCAAAAAAAACGGCAGGATGCGCACCTGCCGTTGTTTCATCGGTCAATCAGTCTTATTGCTGGCTTTCACGCTCAGCAATAAACGCCAGCGCTTTATTAATACGCTCAATACTGCGGGATTTACCAATCGCATGCACCGTAACGTCTAACGCCGGGGACTGACCCGCACCGGTAACGGCTACGCGCAGCGGCATCCCGACTTTACCCATACCAACTTCCAGTTCATCAGCCGTTGCCTGAATCGCATGGTGCACGTTTTCTGCCGTCCATTCGCTAATCGCAGCCAGCTTGTCGCGAACCACTTCCAGCGGCTGACGCGCAACCGGGCGCAGGTGTTTCTTCGCTGCATCAGCGTCGAACTCAGCAAAGTCTTCGTAGAAGTAGCGGCAGCTCTGCGCCATCTCTTTCAGCGTTTTGCAGCGCTCACCGAGCAGTTTAACCAGCTCTGACAGCTGCGGGCCTACGCGGGTATCGATATTTTCCTGCTCAATGTGCCATTGCAGATGGGTTGCTACATATTCCGGCGCCAGCGCATTAATATAGTGATGGTTCAGCCACTGCAGTTTTTCGGTGTTAAACGCACTCGCAGACTTGCTCACTGCACCCAGGGAGAACAGTTTGATCATCTCTTCACGGGTGAAAATTTCCTGATCGCCACTGGACCAGCCCAGACGCACCAGATAGTTCAGCAGCGCTTCCGGCAGATAACCGTCGTCGCGGTATTGCATAACGCTGACCGCACCGTGACGTTTGGAGAGTTTTTTACCATCGTCACCGTTGATCATTGATACGTGTGCGTAAACTGGCACCGGCGCGTTTAGCGCTTTCAGGATGTTGATCTGACGCGGAGTGTTGTTGATATGGTCTTCACCACGAATAACGTGGGTGATTTCCATATCCCAGTCATCGACAACAACGCAGAAGTTGTAGGTCGGGGAACCGTCGGTACGACGAATGATAAGATCGTCCAACTCCTGGTTGCTGAATTCGATCGGCCCGCGGATCTGGTCGTCAAAAATAACGGAACCGTCCTGCGGGTTGGCAAAACGTACCACGCAAGGTTCATCAGCGGCGTGATGCTCATGACCGTGGCGGCAGCGGCCGTCGTAACGCGGCTTCTCACCTTTCGCCATCTGCTCTTCGCGCAGCGCGTCCAGACGCTCTTTAGAGCAGTAACATTTATATGCGGTGCCTGCTTCCAGCATTTCATCAATCACCGCGTTGTAGCGATCAAAACGTTTGGTCTGGAAGTACGGGCCTTCATCCCATTCCAGATTCAGCCAGTTCATGCCATCCATAATGGCTTCAATAGCTTCCGGAGTGGAGCGTTCGAGATCGGTGTCTTCAATACGCAGCACAAACTCACCGCCATGGTTGCGTGCAAAAAGCCAGGAATAAAGAGCAGTACGCGCACCGCCGACGTGCAGGTAGCCTGTCGGGCTTGGCGCGAAGCGAGTTTTGATTTTCATGAAATGGCCTTACGTTTATAAAGATGCCGACAACCGGCAAATCCAGGGAAGATTATCAGGCTCGTATTCTACCACCGTGGTCTGATTCCTCAATGTTGTTCAGGTTGGAACCTTACGCTTTGCCATTTCCGTATACAAATCATGCCGCACGGACTGTTTTGCGATCGTTTTGTTTAAATTTACGACGAACGAACAATTTCTTTAGAAAATGCGTTGACTCATTTTCAACTCTCCCTATAATGCGACTCCACACAGCGGGGGTGATTAGCTCAGCTGGGAGAGCACCTCCCTTACAAGGAGGGGGTCGGCGGTTCGAACCCGTCATCACCCACCAACTACTTTACGTAGTCTCCGCCGTGTAAAGCAAGAAATCGAGAAGTGGGTGATTAGCTCAGCTGGGAGAGCACCTCCCTTACAAGGAGGGGGTCGGCGGTTCGATCCCGTCATCACCCACCACTTTCTCGCCAGCTGAATTTCTTGTTAAAATGTGAAGTCCCGAAGTGGGTGATTAGCTCAGCTGGGAGAGCACCTCCCTTACAAGGAGGGGGTCGGCGGTTCGATCCCGTCATCACCCACCACTTCGGGTCGTTAGCTCAGTTGGTAGAGCAGTTGACTTTTAATCAATTGGTCGCAGGTTCGAATCCTGCACGACCCACCAATGTAAAAAGGCGCCCTAAAGGCGCCTTTTTGCTATCTGCGATTTGTAAGATTCGAACCTGCCGCAGGTTCGGTGTTGAGCGCAGCGAAACAACGGAGCCGTTTACGGCGACGGCCCGAAGGGCGAGCGAAGCGAGTCATCCCGCAATGCTTACCCCATTAACGCATCAATCAGCTTCGTTAACGCTGGCGTGGCCTGTTGTTGGTCATAGACAATATACAAATCCGCCGGAATCCGTTCCTCTAACGGCCGGAACACCACGCCGGGCCAGTTCATTTGCGCATAACCATCAGCCATCAACGTTATCCCGATTCCCATACTGATCATCGCCAGCACTGTCTGAGGCTCAACAACTTCACGAATTATCATTGGCGAGAAGCCCGCCTGCTGGCATACACGTTGTAAAAAGCCCCAATCGGAATGTACAGACGGAAGCGTGACAAAATATTCGTTGCGCAGCGCCGCCAGCGAAACAGCACTCCTTGAGGCCAGTACGTGATCTTCCGGTACTGCAACCATAAATGAAGATTCATGCAGACGTAAGCTGGTAAAACCCACGGCAGGTTCAATAGCCATGCGCCAGATCCCTGCATCAAGCTCCCGGCGCTCTAACAGCGCCATTTGTATGCCTGGCGATTTTTCACGAAACAGTACCTCAACATTGGGGTTTGCTTTCAAAAAGTGGTGCATTGCAGGACGCATTCTTCCCCACAGCGCTGTACCCACCACACCCAGCTCGATACGCCCCGCTTCGCCGCGACCAATCTGCTCCACTCTCGCCATAGCCTGATTTGCATTGGCTAACAAACGACGCGACTCCTCCATCAGAATTTTCCCTGCATGGGTTAACGCAACGCTGCGGGAATGGCGAATAAACAACAAGGTACCAAGTTGCTGTTCAAGTTCTTTGATATGAATACTCAAGGGAGGTTGTGACATATTTAACCGGGCAGCAGCCCGGCCAAAATGCAATTCTTCTGCAACAGCGAGAAAATAACGCAATAACTTCAGATCGATTCGGTGGGCTCGTTCCATCACTGTTGCACTCCTGGAATAAGGGATAACGTCTGGAATCTACCACATTGCTTAGTAAAAAATAGATTTAACGACAAGATACCCAATATACATAAACACAATAGATAAAACCCCGGGCAAAACATTTGGTGCAGGAATAGGTATTCGGCATAACGTAAATAATGCGCCAATACCAAATCCAATGCCTGAGGAAAGAATGATCTCTTTCACGTGGAATCCTTGTTTTGAAATGAACTGGCGAGAATCCCCTCGCCAGTTAAATAAATTTAATGAGCCAATGATTTGGTCGACAATTTATCTGGCTGGTGCTGATACTTAAAGAACAATGCAAAGACAACAGCCAGTGCCAGCGCATACGCGGCAAACACCAGCCAGATGGTTTGCCAGTCTTTAACGCCATCTATAGAAAAATAATCTACGGCAATACCACTTAAAATTGATCCAATCCACGCACCAACACCGTTAACCATCGTCATAAACAGCCCCTGAGCGCTGGCACGAATGCTTGAGTCAACCTCCTGCTCGACAAATACCGACCCGGAAATGTTAAAGAAATCGAACGCGCAACCGTAAACGATCATCGACATCAGCAGCAGCACAAAACCGAACGGAGACGGATCGCCGAAGGCAAAGAAGCCAAAGCGTAGCGTCCACGCCAGCATGCTCATCAGCATCACCGTTTTAATGCCAAAGCGTTTAAGGAAGAATGGAATAGTAAGGATAAAGCCCACTTCCGCCATCTGAGAAACAGACAGCAAAATGGAGGGATACTTCACGACAAAGCTGTCAGCAAACTCAGGATTACGGGCAAAATCATGCAGGAACGGATTACCAAAGACATTGGTTATTTGCAGCACCGCTCCCAGCATCATGGCAAACAGAAAAAAGATTGCCATACGCGGGTTCTTAAACAGCACAAACGCATCCAGCCCCAGTTTACTGGCAAGCGTGGCAGACTCTTTTTTCTGCGCAACAGGAATTTTCGGCAATGTCAGTGCATAGAGCGCGAGCAGCAACGACGCCCCGGAGGCGATATACAATTGCGCGTTGCTGAGTTCCAGGCCCATCAGGCTCACCGTCCACATGGCCACAATAAAACCTATCGTGCCAAAAACGCGTACGGGTGGAAATGCCGTCACAGGATCCTGACCCGCTTTCGCCAGACACGAATAGGAAACACTGTTCGATAACGCAATCGTCGGCATATAGGCCATCGCGTTAACTAACATCACCCAGAACATGGTATCAGAATCGGTAACAGTGGTGGCGTACAGCAACACGCCAGCGCAGACCAGATGGCACAGCATATAAGCGCGTTCGGCACGCAGCCATTTGTCAGCGATAATCCCCATAATGCCAGGCATAATAATCGCTGCCAGCCCTTTCGAACTGTATACCATACCCACATTTGCGCCAGTAAAGTGTAGAGTGTTAATCATGTAAGAACCCAAGGTAACCAGCCAGCTACCCCAGATAAAATATTGCAAAAACGACATGATTTTTAAGCGGGACGTAATACCCATTTTTTATTCCTTGCCGTGAGATAAGGCTCCTAAAAGGAGCCTTTGTTATTGTGTGTTTAGGCCAGCTTGCGTAAAAAGCCGCAAATCAGATTAATAAAGTTCTGACGGGAAAGTTCAGCCGCAGCCAGCGTTTGCGCATGGGACAGTTTCACATCTCCTAACCCTTCCGCCAGATTCGTGATCGCAGAGACGGCAACCACACTCAGGCCACAATGACGAGCGGTAATGACTTCCGGCACCACTGACATTCCGACCACATCACCGCCAATAATCTGCATCATGCGTATTTCTGCCGCGGTTTCGAAGTTCGGTCCCGGATAAGAAACAAATACGCCTTCAGTAAGGGGGAACCCCTCCTCTGCCGCAACGGTCTGAAGAATGGCGCGGTAATCTGCATCATAAGCATTTGCCAGCGAGAAGAAGCGTTCGCCAAAACGATCATCATTCGCACCGACCATCGGCGTGCCCGGCATGGTGTTAATATGATCGCGTAACGCCACCAGACTTCCTGGACCGACTTCCGGACGCAGAGAGCCTGCCGCATTGGTACAAAACAACACTTCACAGCCCAGTAATTTCAGAGTACGAATGGCATCGGTCATCACCGTCATACCCCGACCTTCATAAAAATGCCCACGTCCTTTCATACACGCAACAGGAATACCCGCCAGATGGCCGAGTACCAGTTCGCCTGCATGACCGTGAACGGTGCTCACAGGAAAACCAGGAAGTTTTTCATAAGAGATGGCGACCGCATTCTCAATTTGCTCCGCCAGCGCACCTAGTCCGGACCCCAAAATAAACGCGACTCGCGGGGTAAACTCAGGCGTGTGTGCACGAATAATATCAACACAATACTCAGGATTTTGAGAAAAAAGAGCGTGAGGCATAAGTATCCTTGTTCTATCGGGTTAAATTTGACTCCTTTTTATAACGACCTTCGCCCTGCGCTGACCAATACACTTTTCACGTGCCATCAATAGTCATTTGATATCGATAGACTTAGATCGCTTCTGTATTAATAAAGAGGTAAAAAAGTATTGGTGGTTATCTGCTGAACGCATTAACAATATGCCGTTTTCTTTTTTATAAATTACTTATTTTTAATTAAACCATTAATTACTATTGGCATAGGGAAATATGCTATGAAAAAAATCCTTACTCTGACACTCTCTTCTTTATTCATTATTCCCGCGTTATCCCATGCGGAATTTAAAAGTGGATTCGCCGATATCGGCCTGCATTATCTCGACTGGACATCAGAAACTACAGAAAAAACCAGTAAAAAATCCCATAAAGATGACTTTGGGTATCTGGAGCTTGAAGGCGGAGCGAACTTTAGCTGGGGAGAAATGTACGGCTTCTTCGACTGGGAGAATTTCTACAATGGCCGTCACGCTAAACCCGGCAGCGAACAGCGTTACACGTTCAAAAATACCAACCGTATCTATCTCGGTGATACAGGATTAAACCTCTATCTCCATGCTTACGGGACTTACGGTTCACCGAATCGCGCTAACTTCCATGATGATATGTTTCTCTATGGGTTAGGTTATAACTTCACCGGCAATGGGTACTGGTTTAAACCCTTTTTTGCCAAACGTTATACCGATCAGACCTATTACACCGGGGATAATGGTTATGTCATGGGCTGGGTGGCCGGATATAGCTTTCTGCTGGGCAGTGAGAAATTCAGCGTGACGAACTGGAACGAATATGAATTTGACCGCGATGCAACCTACGCTGCTGGTAATGGCGGTAAGGATGGAATCAACGGTGCAGTCGCATTCTGGTGGAACGCGACGCCACATCTGACCGCTGGCATTCAGTATCGGTACGCTGATAATAAACTGGGTGAATCATTCCTGCAGGACGGTATTATTTATTCTCTTAAATACTTGTTTTAAGGCATTACCCCTGCCGGGCAGAGAATTATAACTGATACAACGGATCGCGGGCGCGGGCTGCGGTTAATTCACTGGCCTGCATACGCACCACATCCCACAGCGCCTGAGCAGCGGTTGATAAAGAGCGGTTTTTACGGCGAGCCAGCATCAGTTGCCGTTCAACAACCGGCGTCAGGCGCTTAACCTGCAAGTGGCTGCCCTGCGGTAAGGGGAGCGCCAGCGCGGGCAGCACGCTGATGCCAATCCCCGCCTCAACCATTGGAAACAGCGTGGCGGGATGGCCAATCTCCTGAACGATATTGGCATCAATGGAAAAATGGGCCAGCGCAGCATCGATCAGCGGTCGACTACCGGAAGCATAATCCTGTAGCACCAGGCGTTCGTGATACAAATCCTGCCAGTTCACCCACTCTCGTCGGGCTAACGGATGATCCTGGCGACACAGCAGCAGGAACGGTTCGGACAGCACGGCTTCACACTGCAAATCGGTGACTGCGCCAGGGTCAATCACAATGCCAAAATCCACTTCTCCCTGGCGAATACTCTCCAGTACCCACTGCTGTGGCCGGTCGTGCAGCACAAAATCGATAGCCGGATAAAGCTGATTACTCTGGGCAATACACTGCGGAATAAGATGGGCAGAGATCGTCTGACTGGCGGCAACCCGTACCGTGCCGGTTAACTGCGTGCCTACCTGTCCGGCTTCGCGCAGCGTGCTGTGCAACTCATCCAGAATACGTTCCAGCCGCGCCGCCAGCTGGTGTCCGGCTTCCGTTAACACCACTTCCCGCGTCGTTCTGTCCAATAACCGCACACCCGTCTGCCCTTCCAGCTCTTTTACACTATGGCTGACCGCCGACTGGCTTAAGCCGATGATATCCCCCGCCCGGCTAAAGCTTTTGGCCTGAGCAACGGTGACAAAGATACGCAACTGACGCAGAGAGTAATTCATCTATTCGATTCATATATGGATGCAATAAATCAATTTTATTTCTCAAACGGAAAAAAGCAAAATGTTACTACCGAATTTCAGGAGTCTTTATGAAACTTTTTCGTATTCTTGATCCGTTCACGATAACGCTGATTACCGTTGTTTTGCTGGCGTCCTTTTTCCCGGCCGAAGGTGGTTTTGTGCCTTTCTTTGAAGGCTTAACCACCGCCGCCATTGCCCTGCTGTTTTTTATGCACGGGGCGAAACTCTCGCGTGAAGCCATTATTGCCGGTGGTAGCCACTGGCGTTTGCATCTGTGGGTGATGTGCAGCACGTTTGTTGTCTTCCCGGTGCTGGGCGTTCTGTTCGCCTGGTGGGCGCCGGTCAACGTTGACCCGATGCTGTACACCGGTTTCCTGTACCTGTGTATTTTGCCTGCCACTGTGCAGTCAGCCATCGCTTTTACGTCGCTGGCGGGTGGTAACGTTGCCGCTGCCGTTTGTTCCGCTTCGGCCTCCAGCCTGCTGGGTATTTTTCTCTCGCCGCTGCTGGTAGGGCTGGTGATGAATATGCACGGCGCGGAAGGCAGCCTGGAGCAGGTGGGAAAAATCATGTTGCAGCTGCTGCTGCCGTTCGTGCTGGGTCATCTTTCACGTCCGTGGATTGGAAACTGGGTTTCTCGACATAAAAAATGGATCGCGAAAACGGATCAATCCTCTATTTTGCTGGTGGTGTACTCCGCCTTCAGTGAAGCCGTCGTTAACGGGATCTGGCACAAAGTGGGGGTGGGTTCACTGCTGTTTATCGTGGTGGTCAGCATCATACTGCTGGCAATCGTGATTGGAGTTAATGTCTTTGTTGCGCGCAAAGGCGGCTTTAACAAAGCTGATGAAATCACCATTGTGTTCTGCGGTTCGAAAAAGAGCCTGGCGAACGGGATCCCAATGGCAAATATTTTGTTCCCAACTTCGGTGATTGGGATGATGGTGCTGCCGCTGATGATCTTCCATCAAATACAGCTGATGGTGTGCGCCGTGCTGGCGCGTCGCTACAAGCAACAGACGGACGCTTTGCAGGCGCAACAGAAAAGCCGCGCCGCGAAGGCTTAAAGAGGGCGTTTCAGGGGCTGCACCAGTTGCGTCAGCCCCTCAGTTTTAATCAGCAGCGTGATTTGCATCAGCTCGCCAAGCTTGCCCGGCGGGAATTCATCCTTACGAGCAAACCACAGCAGATACTCTTCCGGGACATCAATCAACCGACGCCCCTTATATTTGCCAAAGGGCATCACCGTATTGGCGATGTCAACCAGCTGCTCTTTTTCCATCTCAGGCACCCAGTAAGCGGATCATTTCAGCTTCATCGATCACGGCAATACCCAGTTCCTGTGCTTTTGCCAGTTTCGAACCCGCCGCTTCACCGGCAATCACCAGATCGGTTTTCTTCGACACGCTACCGACCACTTTTGCCCCCAACGCGGTCAGTCTCGCTTTGGCGTCATCGCGCGACATCAGACTCAGGCTCCCGGTCAGCACCACCGTTTTACCTGCGAAGGGGCTGTCGATTTCTTCAGCGTTAATGACCACCGGCGCTGGCCAGTGGATCCCCTGCGCCAGCAGTTGAACAATTACCTCGCGGTTGCTCTCTTCGGCGAAGAAATTAAACACGTGCGTCGCCACCACGATGCCGACGTCCGGCACTTTTTGCAGTTCTTCAATGGAAGCGGCTTCCAGCGCGTCGAGCGTGCCAAAATACGCCGCCAGACCTGCAGCCGTGGCTTCACCGACTTCACGAATGCCTAGCGCATAGAGGAAACGGGCAAACGTGGTTTCTTTCGCTTTTTCAAGGGCATTCACCACGTTTTGCGCCGACTTCGGCCCCATACGATCAAGCCCCGTCAGTTTACCGGCGGTCAGGGTGAAAAGATCCGCCGGCGTGTGGACATACTCTTTCTCGACCAGTTGATCGATAATTTTGTCGCCCATACCGTCAACGTCAAGCGCGCGGCGGGAAACAAAGTGTTTCAGCGATTCCTTTCGCTGTGCCCCACAGATTAAACCGCCGGTGCAGCGAGTGACCGCTTCGCCCTCCACACGTTCAACGTCAGAGTTACAAACCGGACAATGCTCTGGAAACACAATTGCGCGGGTATCTTCCGGGCGTTCAGAAAGCACGACGTTCACTACCTGCGGGATGACATCGCCCGCACGGCGAATAACGACTTTATCGCCAATACGTAACCCCAGACGCTCGATTTCATCAGCGTTATGCAGCGTTGCGTTACTGACCAACACCCCGGCAACCTGAACCGGTTCAAGACGGGCGACGGGCGTTATCGCCCCGGTACGTCCAACCTGAAACTCAACATCGCGTACAAAGGTCATCTGTTCCTGCGCCGGGAACTTAAAGGCTACAGCCCAGCGCGGCGCACGGGCAACAAAGCCCAGTTGCTCCTGCAACGCCATGGAGTTGACTTTGATTACCACGCCGTCGATATCAAATCCCAGCGTTGGTCGGTCTTCTTCAACCTTATGATAGTAAGCAAGTACTTCCTCCGGGGAGTCGCAAAGCGCCACTCTGTCGCTTACCGGCAGGCCCCACTCTTTAAATTGCAGCAGGCGGCCCAGATGGGTATCTGGCAGCGCGCCGCCTTCCAACACACCAACGCCATAACAGAAGAAAGTAAGCGGTCGCTTCGCTGTGATACGTGGATCGAGCTGGCGTAATGAACCGGCCGCCGCGTTACGCGGGTTAGCAAACACTTTGTTGCCAGTGCGGCGGGCCTCTGCGTTAATTTTTTCAAATCCGGCCTGCGGCAGGAACACTTCACCGCGCACTTCCAGACGTGAAGGGATGTTTTCGCCACGCAGTTTTAACGGGATCGCGCGAATGGTGCGCACGTTAGAGGTAATATCCTCACCCGTGGTGCCATCACCGCGCGTTGCGGCGCTGACCAGCACACCGTTTTCATACAGGATACTCACCGCCAGGCCGTCCAGTTTCAGTTCACAACACCAGGTCAGTTTATCGGTACTCTTCAGCCTGTCCTGTACGCGCTTGTTGAAGGCGAGAAAACTCTCTTCATCAAACACGTTATCCAGCGACAACATCGGCACTTCGTGGCGAATCTGGCTGAACGCGGCTAACGGGGCTGCGCCAACGCGTTGGGTTGGCGAATCGGGAGTAACAAGTTCAGGATGCTGTGCTTCCAGCTCGCGCAGTTCGCGCATCAGGCGATCATATTCCGCATCGGGAATTTCCGGCGCGTCCATCACATGGTAGAGATACTCATGATGGCGAAGCGTGGTTCGCAGTTCTGTCAGTTGTTGTTCGATTGATTCCATATCGCACCATCAATGATAAAAAACCCCCGACAGGCGGGGGTTTAGAAAGGAAATGTCACGCCAGAGGAAAATCAGGCACGAGATTCTTTAACTTCGCGGATGCGGTCCTGATACTCACGCAGTTTCTGCGGCGTCATCATGCGACGTTGATCGTCGAGCACCACACCACCCACTTCATCGGCAATGTGCTGTGCGGACTGCAGCATCAGCTTAAAGTTTTGCAGCTCGTCCCCGTAGGACGGAACCTGCATAAAAATAGTCACGCCAGGGGTGCTGAAGTCGCCCGTCATTTCTGGATCAAACGTCCCCGGGTTAACCATATTAGCCAGGCTGAACAGCGACGGACCGCTGCCATCCGGGCTCAAATGGCGATGGAAAATATTCATATCGCCAAATTTGAAACCGGCCTGCTGAATGCTGTTGAGCAGCACTTCCCCGTTGAGCTCGCTACCATGATGAGCCGCCACGTTCATAATGATGACCGCTTCTTTACGCTGCGGTTTTTCAGCAACAGGCGCTTCTTCTACTACCGGCTCAGGCTGCGGTTGATGTTCAACGACAGGCTCTGCTGGCTGGAAGGTCTGCGGCGCAGGTTGCGGTGCTTGCTGAGCAGGTTGCTGAACCTGCGGGGCAACGGGCTGCTGCACAGGTGGCTGCTGAACAGGCTGATGTTGCACTGGCTGCTGCGGTTGTACAGGCTGCGGCTGCTGAACATGCGGCGGCGGTACCGGCGCTTGTGCAGGCTGCTGCGCGGGCTGACGCGGCTGAGCAGACGCATAAGGCGGCTGGTACTGGTGTTGCGGCGACTGAGGAGGAACACCATGTTCCTGCGCGTTACCGGGAGCATGATTCACACGATGAACGCGAACTTCGCCCACGCCTTCGTCTTCCTCGACGTTGTCGTCGAACGAATCCTCGTCTTCACGTTTAGACTTCATGCGTTTCAGTGGGCGATCGCGGAATATAGAAGACCGCTCTTTACGGCTAGTCCAAAAACCATGTACCAGTAAAGCGATTATGGCGATCGCGCCAACAATGATTAATATCAGACGCAAATCCTGCATCATTATATTCTCTGTTGTTCTAACACCTTGCCACCACGGCAAACATTTACTCACTAAGAGTATTTGTCGATTACGCCAAGTGCAAGTGTACTCTTGGCTTTCACAGCATAAAGATGAACAAAATTGTGCTTTTTGCTGTTTTTTCGAACATTTCCGAACAGCTTAACGCTCAACAACCCGGTAAGATACGCACAGTTTACCAGAGCTTATCTAACAAGGAGTATGTCCTGACCATGGTTTCATCATCTGCAGTTGTACCTCGCAGCGGCCTTTATTACTTTTCTCAGGGATGGAAGCTCATTACCCAACCAGGCATTCGTCGTTTTGTTATTTTGCCTTTGCTGGTGAATATCCTGCTGATGGGCGGCGCATTCTGGTGGTTATTTACGCAACTCGGTAACTGGGTCCCCGCGCTGATGAGCCATGTCCCTGACTGGCTTCAGTGGCTCAGCTATTTACTGTGGCCGATTGTGACTATTTCCGTGCTGTTGGTGTTCGGCTACCTGTTCTCTACTATCGCCAACTGGATTGCCGCGCCGTTTAACGGTCTGCTGGCCGAACAGCTGGAAGCACGCTTAACGGGCGCAACGCCCCCCGACACCGGAATTCTCGGCATTATGAAAGACATTCCGCGCATTATGAAACGTGAATGGCAAAAGCTGGCGTGGTATCTCCCGCGCGCCTTCGTGTTGCTGATCCTCTATTTTATTCCAGGCATTGGGCAGACAGTCGCCCCGGTCCTGTGGTTCCTGTTCAGCGCGTGGATGCTGGCCATTCAGTACTGCGATTATCCTTTTGATAACCATAAGGTACCTTTTAAGGATATGCGCATCGCGCTGCGCACGCGCAAGGTGACCAATATGCAGTTTGGCGCGTTGACCAGCCTGTTTACCATGATACCGGTGCTCAATCTGTTCATCATGCCGGTAGCGGTTTGTGGTGCCACGGCGATGTGGGTAGACTGCTATCGTGCTAAGCATGCGTTATGGAAGTAATGCAAAAATGTGTAAAAGCGGGCTGGCTTATGCCCGCTCTTATTCCATACTGCTACGCATTATTTCTCATCAGCATATAGATATGCGAATTCCTTACTTCCCCATACTTTCTCAACAGGTATGCTGAAGCGGTATCCCAATTTCATACAGTTAAGGACAGGCCATGAGTAAGATTTTTGAAGATAACTCGCTGACTATCGGTCATACGCCGCTGGTTCGACTGAACCGTATCGGTAACGGACGCATTCTGGCGAAGGTGGAATCACGCAACCCAAGCTTTAGCGTCAAATGCCGTATCGGTGCCAATATGATTTGGGATGCCGAAAAACGTGGTGTATTGAAACCGGGCGTTGAGCTGGTAGAGCCGACCAGCGGCAATACGGGGATTGCGCTGGCCTACGTTGCCGCCGCGCGTGGTTACAAACTGACCCTGACCATGCCGGAAACCATGAGCATTGAGCGCCGCAAGCTCTTAAAAGCGCTGGGCGCGAACCTGGTGCTGACCGAAGGCGCAAAAGGTATGAAGGGCGCAATTCAGAAAGCGGAAGAAATCGTAGCCAGCGATCCGGAAAAATTCCTGCTACTGCAGCAGTTCAGCAACCCGGCGAACCCGGAAATTCACGAAAAAACCACCGGCCCGGAAATCTGGGAAGATACCGATGGCCAGGTTGATGTCTTTATTTCCGGCGTCGGCACCGGCGGTACGCTAACTGGCGTGACCCGTTACATTAAAGGCACTAAAGGCAAAACCGATCTGATCACCGTCGCGGTAGAACCTACCGACTCCCCTGTTATCGCCCAGGCATTGGCAGGCGAAGAACTCAAACCTGGCCCGCATAAAATTCAGGGGATTGGCGCGGGCTTCATTCCTGGCAACCTTGATCTGAAGCTTATCGATAAAGTCGTTGCCATCACCAATGATGAAGCTATTTCTACCGCACGTCGCCTGATGGAAGAAGAAGGTATTCTGGCGGGGATCTCTTCTGGCGCAGCCGTGGCTGCCGCGCTTAAGCTCCAGGAAGATGAAACCTTTACCAACAAGAATATTGTGGTTATCCTACCGTCATCGGGTGAGCGTTATCTGAGCACTGCACTGTTTGCCGATCTCTTCACAGAGAAAGAACTGCAACAGTAATGCCAGCATGTTAAAAACGCGTAAAAAAGCACCTTTTGGGGTGCTTTTTTGTGGCCTGCTTCAAATTTTCAACTCTCCTGGCATTGATTCAACCCGCCGGAACTGGTATTTAACCAAGCTAATTATTTTGATGCGCGAAATTAATCGTTACAGGAAAAGCGCTAGCTGAATCGATTTTATGATTTGGTTCAACTCTTCCTTTCGCGGCATAATGTTTAATGACGAACGAAACGTCAGCGGCAAGAAGTTGCCAGCAACGGATTGCACCGAACTCCTTTTGTGTCGCGTCCAGTTTACGCCGATGCTAACAATACAGGCTAAAGTTGAACCGCCAGGCTAGACTTTAGTTCCACAACACTAAACCTATAAGTTGGGGAAATATAATGTTCCAGCAAGAAGTTACCATTACCGCTCCGAACGGTCTGCATACTCGCCCTGCTGCTCAGTTTGTTAAAGAAGCAAAAGGCTTTACTTCTGAAATTACTGTGACTTCCAACGGCAAAAGCGCTAGCGCCAAAAGCCTGTTTAAACTGCAGACTCTGGGCCTGACTCAGGGTACCGTTGTCACCCTGTCCGCAGAAGGTGAAGACGAGCAGAAAGCAGTTGAGCATCTGGTTAAACTGATGGCTGAACTCGAGTAAGTTCAACGAGTTCTTTTAAATATCAGTCACAAGTAAGGTAGGGTTATGATTTCAGGCATTTTAGCATCCCCGGGTATCGCTTTCGGTAAAGCATTGCTGCTGAAAGAAGACGAGATCGTCATTGACCGGAAAAAAATTTCTGCCGACAAGGTTGATCAGGAAGTTGAACGTTTTCTGAGCGGTCGTGCCAAGGCATCTGCGCAACTGGAAGCGATCAAAACCAAAGCTGGTGAAACGTTCGGTGAAGAAAAAGAAGCCATCTTTGAAGGGCATATCATGCTGCTCGAAGATGAGGAGCTGGAGCAGGAAATCATAGCCCTGATTAAAGATAAGCACATGACGGCTGATGCAGCTGCGCATGAAGTTATCGAAGGTCAGGCCACAGCCCTGGAAGAGCTGGATGATGAATACCTGAAAGAACGTGCGGCTGACGTACGTGACATCGGTAAGCGCCTGCTGCGTAACATCCTCGGTCTGGCTATTATCGACCTGAGCGCTATTCAGGAAGAAGTTATCCTGGTAGCCGCAGACCTGACCCCGTCAGAAACCGCACAGCTAAACCTGAACAAGGTGCTGGGTTTCATCACTGACGCGGGCGGACGGACTTCCCATACGTCTATCATGGCGCGTTCTCTGGAACTGCCTGCCATCGTAGGTACGGGTAGCGTCACCTCTCAGGTTAAAAACGACGACTATCTGATTCTGGATGCCGTAAACAACCAGGTTTACGTCAATCCGACCAACGACGTTATTGAGCAACTGCGCGCCGTTCAGGAGCAGGTTGCTACCGAAAAAGCGGAACTCGCTAAGCTGAAAGATCTCCCGGCTATTACGCTGGACGGACATCAGGTAGAAGTTTGCGCCAACATCGGTACCGTTCGTGACGTTGAAGGCGCTGAGCGTAATGGCGCCGAAGGTGTTGGTCTGTACCGCACCGAATTCCTGTTCATGGACCGTGAATCGCTGCCGACTGAAGAAGAACAGTTTGCTGCGTATAAAGCCGTTGCTGAAGCCTGTGGCTCTCAGGCGGTCATCGTCCGTACCATGGACATCGGCGGCGATAAAGAGCTGCCGTACATGAACTTCCCGAAAGAAGAGAACCCGTTCCTTGGCTGGCGTGCCGTACGTATCGCCATGGATCGTAAAGAGATCCTGCGTGATCAGGTTCGCGCTATCCTGCGCGCCTCTGCTTTCGGCAAACTGCGCATCATGTTCCCAATGATCATCTCTGTTGAAGAAGTGCGCGCACTACGCAAAGAGATTGAAATCTACAAACAGGAACTGCGCGACGAAGGTAAAGCATTTGACGAAACCATTGAGATTGGCGTGATGGTGGAAACACCGGCAGCGGCAACCATTGCGCGTCATTTAGCCAAAGAAGTTGATTTCTTTAGTATCGGCACCAATGATTTAACGCAGTACACCCTGGCAGTTGACCGTGGTAATGATATGATTTCACATCTTTACCAACCGATGTCGCCATCTGTGCTGACGCTGATCAAGCAAGTTATTGATGCTTCTCATGCGGAAGGCAAATGGACTGGCATGTGTGGTGAGCTTGCAGGCGACGAACGTGCTACACTTCTGTTGCTGGGGATGGGTCTGGACGAATTCTCTATGAGCGCCATTTCTATCCCGCGCATTAAGAAGATTATCCGTAACACGAACTTCGAAGATGCGAAGGTGTTAGCAGAGCAGGCTCTTGCTCAACCGACAACGGACGAGTTAATGACGCTGGTTAACAAGTTCATTGAAGAAAAAACAATCTGCTAATCCACGAGATGCGGCCCAATTTACTGCTTAGGAGAAGATCATGGGTTTGTTCGATAAACTGAAATCTCTGGTTTCTGATGATAAGAAAGACACCGGAACTATTGAGATTGTTGCTCCGCTCTCTGGCGAGATCGTCAACATCGAAGACGTGCCGGATGTAGTTTTTGCTGAAAAAATCGTTGGTGATGGCATCGCTATCAAACCAACCGGTAACAAAATGGTCGCCCCTGTTGATGGCACCATCGGCAAAATCTTTGAAACCAACCACGCTTTCTCTATCGAATCCGACAGCGGCATTGAGCTGTTTGTTCACTTCGGTATTGATACCGTTGAACTGAAAGGCGAAGGCTTTAAGCGCATCGCCGAAGAAGGTCAGCGTGTTAAAGTGGGCGACCCGGTTATTGAATTCGATCTGCCGCTGCTGGAAGAAAAAGCGAAGTCTACCCTGACTCCGGTTGTTATCTCCAACATGGACGAAATCAAAGAGCTGATCAAACTGTCCGGTAGCGTGACAGTGGGTGAAACTCCGGTTATCCGCATCAAGAAGTAATTCTTGCCGCAGAGAAGAATGGCGCCTGATGGCGCCATTTTTTTATCTGGCAGATCTCAAAACCTACCGGATAGCGCTAAATCTGTGAGGTAACCGGTCGGTAACATGCCTCGCGCATCAGGATTTTCATCCCTTCCGGCCCGCTTTCCAGCATCCGTCGCTCCGAATCCGCCACTAACAGTTCACAATTGTAGCCACCCGCGATGCCAAACATGGCCCGCGCCACACAGATGTCTTCCAGCGCCGTTGCCCCGCTGGTGTCAAAATGTCCAACCATACGCCCATTCTGGCGAACCACCAGCCGGTAACTCTTCATCGCGCCTCCCCTGCCGGTGGCAGAATTAATTCATCACAACCGCACAGATTGGTCCATTTCATCACTTCCAGTACGCGCTGTGCTGCATCGTGCGTCGCGGTTGTCAGCGTTTTACCCAGCACAATCCCGCTCACCAGCTCAGCACAAAACAGATCGCCGGTTCCCTTCAGATCCGTTTTAACCCGTGGATGAGCTAACACCTCAACCGTTTCAGCCGTCACTACCGCAACGTTAATAATATCTTCGCTATCCCCCGGCGCGCTGGTGATCACCACCCATTTCAGCGTTTCGGTAAGCAGCGATTGCGCCGCCGTTATGGCTTCATCAAGCGTCCGACACGGCTTTCCGCTCAGCATTTGCAGCTCGAACACATTCGGCGTCAGTCCCTGAGCTAGCGGCAGCAGGTGCTGACGGTAGGCTTGCGGAATTTCAGCTTTTACATACATACCGCTGTCCGTATCGCCAATCACCGGGTCGACCAAAATGCATACAGCCGGATGCGTAGCCCGCACTGTTTCCAGCCATTGTGCTAACTGAATGATTTGCTCTGCACTGCCCATATAGCCCGTGGTCACTGCCTTCAGCTCGCGTAAAGCATCACGCTCATTCAAGGCGCGGAGATACCCGCTAAACCAGTCGGCCGGAATAACGCCTCCGTAAAATGTTTCATAATGCGGGGTATTACTGAACAGCACCGTTGGCACTGCCGTCACGCGTAATCCCTGCGCTTTAATGGCCGGAACGGCGATGCTGTTGCCTACGCTGCCATAAACCACCTGTGACTGGACGGCGACGATATCGGTCTGTAACGCCCGATGTTTGTCGTCGAAGAGCACTGACTGAATATCACTCCCCTGCTCCATAAATTTCTCCTCTCGCTGGACAGCGGGCTTACGCCTCACTATTATCGTCATATGCTAAAATTCATTTTGTCATAGGTCAATAATGATCGACGGAAAAACCGCAAACGAAATTTTTGACAGTATTCGTCAGCATGTCGCTACAGGCGCGTTGGCAGCAGGAGAAACGTTGCCGCCGGTGCGTGAACTGGCAACAGCATTGAACGTTAACCGTAATACTGTCGCGGCGGCTTATAAACGCCTGGTCACTTCCGGGCTGGCACAAAGCCAGGGACGTAACGGCACAGTAATCAAGGGGATTTCAGCCCCCGTTGCGCTGGAGGGTGGTAATCCAGATACCGCGCTTATCGATCTTTCCGGCGGTAATCCAGCCCCCGCGCGTCTTCCCGACCTCAGCCGTTATTTCGCGAAAATAAATAAGAATCCTCGTTTGTACGGTGATGCCGCTGTATCACCCGGCCTTAAGGCGTGGGCCGCGCAATGGATGCAAGATGCGATGCCAGCCAAGGGCGAAATTGATATCACCAGTGGCGCCATTGATGCCATTGAGCGGCTGCTGTGCGCTCATTTACTGCCTGGTGACAGCGTTGTGGTAGAAGATCCATGCTTTTTGAGCAGCATCAACATGCTGCGTTATGCCGGATTCTCCGCCAGTCCGGTCAACGTTGACAGCGAAGGCATGCAGCCAGACATGCTGGAAATCGCGCTACAGAAAGGCGCGCGGGCGGTAATTCTGACGCCGCGCGCCCATAACCCGACAGGATGCAGTCTGAGCGCATCCCGCGCGGCGCAATTACAGGAAATCCTGGCTCGCTATCCGCAGACGCTGGTGATTGTCGACGACCACTTTGCGCTGCTGTCCGCATGTCGCTGGTATCCGGTGATTGCTAAGGAAACCACGCACTGGGCGATTATCCGCTCAATGTCGAAAACATTAGGCCCGGATTTACGCCTGGCCATCGTGGCCAGCGATCCACTCACTTCCGCGAAACTGCGTTTACGGCTCAACGCCGGCAGTCAGTGGGTCAGCCATCTGCTGCAGGATCTGGCCTGCGCCTGCCTGAGTGACGAGACTTACCAACACACGCTGGCACAAACACAGCAGTTTTACGCCGCCCAGCAGCAAAAACTGACGGCGGCTCTGCGGCTTCATGGTATTACGCTGCCCGACAGCGACGGTCTTAATCTGTGGCTGCCGCTGGAAGATAACAGCCAGGCAATCGCTTTTGCGCTGGCAAAGTCCGGCTGGCTGGTCCGTGAAGGCGAAGTGTTTGGCGTCAATACGCCTGCGCACGGCCTGCGCATTACGCTGTCAACATTAGCAGACAGCGACATTAATAAGCTGGCGACTGATATCCATCAGGCGCTAAAGCGCTAACAGGAGAGAAAAAGTGCGAGTTCATTTTGTTATTCATGAGTCTTTCGAATCTGCTGGCGCGTACCTGCCGTGGGCCGAATCACGCGGCTATACCATCAGTTGGTCACGCGTTTACGCCGGAGAAACTGTCCCGGCTAATGCCGATGGCTTCGATATGCTGGTGGTATTTGGTGGGCCGCAGTCACCCCGCACCACGCTCGCAGAGTGCCCATACTTTGACTCTCAGGCAGAGCAGCATCTGATAAACCAGGCGATTACGGCACGTAAAATTGTGGTGGGGATCTGTTTGGGGTCGCAATTAATCGGCGAAGCACTAGGCGCGAAGGTGTGCCAAAGCCCGGAAAAAGAGATTGGTCACTATCCGATCACCCTGACCGAGGCAGGCCAACAGCATCCGTTGTTCAGCCATTTCGGCTCACCGCTCACCGTGGGTCACTGGCACAATGACATGCCGGGTTTAACCGACCAGGCGACAATTCTTGCCACAAGCGAGGGATGTCCGCGACAAATCGTGCAATACGGTAATTTCGTCTATGGTTTTCAGTGCCATATGGAGTTTACCGCCGAAGCGGTCGAAGGATTAATCCAGCATTCTGAGCAAGAACTGGCCGAAGCGAAAGGGAAGCGCTTTATTCGTCCTGTTGAAGAGATGCGCACCTGGGATTACCAGCAGATGAATGAGGCGCTGTGGCAATTCCTTGATAAGTTGGTAGAAAAACGTAACGATTGAACAGTACAGGCCGGAGAAGACGCTTTGCGTCGTCATCCGGCGATCGTGCCATACGGTTGCCTGCTAGCGCTACGCTTATCAGGTCTACACATTAAATACCTAATCCCTGGCTGAAATGCTCTTCGCCAAAGACGCCAGTGGAAAGGTAGCGATCGCCGCGATCGCAGATGATCGCCACCACCACCGCCCCTGGTGTCGCGCGCGCCACGCGTAACGCACCCGCAACCGCGCCGCCAGAACTCACTCCGCAAAAAATCCCTTCGCGAACGGCCAGTTCACGCATGGTGTTTTCCGCATCGTTCTGATGAATATCCAGCACCTCATCCACCAACGAGGCGTTAAAAATACCCGGCATATATTCCGCCGGCCAGCGACGAATGCCCGGAATACTACTGCCTTCTTCCGGCTGCAGGCCAACGATGGTAACGGGTTTTTCCTGTTCACGCAGAAAACGCGATACGCCGGTAATGGTGCCTGTCGTCCCCATGCTGGAGACAAAATGGGTAATACGACCTGACGTCTGCTGCCAGATTTCGGGTCCGGTAGTAGTGTAGTGCGCATACGGGTTATCAGGATTATTAAACTGATCAAGAAGTTTACCTTCTCCGCGCTGCGCCATCTCAAGGGCTAAATCACGCGCCCCTTCCATCCCCTGCTCTTTGGTCACCAGAACCAGTTCGGCCCCGTAAGCACGCATCGCCGCACGTCGCTCCTGGCTCATGTTGTCTGGCATCAGAAGCTTCATGCGGTAGCCTTTCAGCGCAGCGATCATCGCCAGTGCAATGCCAGTGTTACCGCTGGTGGCCTCAATCAGCACGTCGCCAGGCTTAATTTCTCCGCGCTTTTCCGCTTCAACAATCATCGACAGCGCGGCGCGGTCTTTCACCGAACCCGCGGGATTATTGCCTTCCAGCTTGACCCAAATTTCACTGCCGTTATCCGCCGTCAGACGTTGTAATTTCACCAGAGGCGTATTGCCAATTGTTTGTTCTAATGTGTTCACGTTTTCAGCTCAATAAAATGCCGGATGGCGCTGCGCTTACCCGGCTTACAGGTCATGCATCACCCGTTAAGCCCGGTAAGCGCAGCGCCACCGGATGATAACTTTACGAATTAACCTATCAGGCACTTTGCGCCAGAGCAATATCTTCACGCGTTTCAATACGCTGGTCGCCATTATACAAACGCGCATTTTGCAGCCCAACAAACAGACGTTCGCCGCGCCTTGGGGAATCATCGCCCGGCATAACCACCGTCAGTGGTTCGTTATACCACCCCAAGGGTTGCACAACTAATTGGGTGTAGTGTCCTTTCGGGCTGGCTTCCAGCACCTGTACCGGCAACGGCGAATCCAGACTGGTACGACGGCTGACATCCACTTCCCACGGACGCAGGAACAGATCCACTGGGCCCTGATAGCCAGGCGTATAACCCAGCGGCCAGCGATGCGCGCCGACGTGGAATTGCCCACCGCGAATCGTCCCTTGCAGGCGGTTAACCTCACCCATAAATTCCAGGACAAAACGGGTAGCCGGTTCGCGCCATACCTGATCGGGCGCATCGGCCTGCTCGATATGCCCCTGGCTCATCACCACCACGCGGTCTGCGACTTCCGTCGCTTCTTCCTGATCGTGGGTAACAAACACGCTGGTGAACTTCAGCTCTTCATGCAACTGACGCAGCCAGCGACGCAGCTCTTTTCGCACCAGAGCATCGAGCGCGCCAAACGGCTCGTCGAGCAACAGGATCTGCGGCTCTACCGCCAGCGCACGCGCCAACGCCACGCGCTGCTTTTGCCCCCCGGAAAGCTGTGCCGGGAAACGATCCGCCAGATGAGCCAGTTGCACCATCTCCAGCAGTTTGGTCACTTTTGCTTTGATCGTCGCCGCATTCGGTCGCTCACGCCGTGGCAGAACAGTCAGACCAAAAGCGATATTGTCGAAAACGGTCATATGACGAAACAGCGCATAGTGCTGAAACACGAACCCCACCTTACGGTCGCGGGCGTGCAAACGGCTGACGTCAGTGCCGTGGAAACGGATATGTCCGCTGGACTGATGCTCCAGCCCGGCGATGATGCGCAGCAGCGTGGTTTTGCCCGATCCGGATGGCCCCAGCAGAGCGACCATCTGACCTGAAGGAATATCCAGCGAGATATCGTTCAGCACCTGGGTGCGACCAAAAGACTTCTTAATATTGGCAATCTCAATGCTCATGATTTTCCTCCTGCTGCGCGCGTTTCTCCTGGTTTTCCAGGCGCCATTGCAACATGCTCTTTAAAAACAGGGTAATAATCGCCATCAGCGTTAATAGCGCCGCGGCGGTAAAGGAGCCGACCGTGTTGTAGTCCTGCTCCAGTAATTCAATCTGTAGCGGCAGAGACAAGGTTTCACCGCGAATCGAGCCAGAAACCACCGACACCGCGCCAAATTCGCCAATCGCACGGGCGTTAGTCAGTACCACGCCGTAAAGCAATGCCCAACGGATATTCGGCAGCGTGACGCGTCGGAACATCTGCCAGCCGGATGCACCAAGCAGAACCGCCGCTTCATCTTCATGGCTGCCCTGGCTTAACATCACCGGCACCAGTTCGCGCACTACAAACGGACAAGTCACGAACACCGTCACCAGCACCATTCCCGGCCAGGCAAACATAATTTGCAGGTTGTGTTCATCCAGCCATCCGCCAAGCGGGCCGTTAGAGCCGTAAAACAGCAGATAGACCAGGCCGGCGACCACCGGTGAAACGGCAAACGGAATATCCAGTAACGTGAGCAACAACTGGCGTCCAGGGAAGTTAAAACGGGTCACCAGCCAGGCCAGTAACACGCCAAACACCAGGTTCACCGGCACCGCAATCAGCGCAATCAGCACCGTCAGCCAGATGGCGTGCAGCATGTCCGGGTCAGCCAGGTTGTGTAATACCGGCATCAACCCCTTGCTGAACGCCTGTACGAAGATGTAAATCATCGGCACCAGCAAAATAAAGGCGGATACCAACATGCCTGTGCCGATCAGAAACCATTTACCCCAGTTGATGCGGGGTGCGCCATAGCGTTTCAATTGGGTAATGTCTGCCATCAGTGACCTACCACGCGTCGACCAAAGCGACTTTGCAGGGTGTTAATTGAAAACAGCAGCAGCAACGAAGCCCCGAGGATCACAGAGGCAATCGCGCTGGCTGCCGGGTAGTCAAACTCCTGCAAACGAACAAAAATCATCAGCGAGGTCACTTCCGTTTTCCATGCGATGTTTCCGGCGATAAAGATAACCGCACCAAACTCACCGAGACTGCGGGTAAACGAGAGCGCAACGCCCGCGACTAGCGCGGGAGATAGCTCCGGCAGAACCACTTTACTAAAGCTCTGCCAGCGCGTAGCGCCGAGCGTTTCCGCCGCTTCTTCATACTCCGGACCTAACTCTTCCAACACCGGCTGCACGGTACGCACCACGAATGGAATGCTGGTAAAAGCCATCGCCACCGCAATGCCAAGCCAGGTGTAGGTCACTTTAATATCCAGCTTAGCCAGCCACTCGCCGTAGAAACCGTTGACCGAAAACAGCGATGCCAGCGTCAGACCTGCTACCGCCGTAGGCAACGCAAACGGCAGATCCATCAGCGCATCCAACAGCGTACGGCCCGGAAAGCGATAGCGGGTTAAGATCCACGCCATCAGCAAACCAAACACGCCGTTAAAAATCGACGCCACAAACGCCGACAGCAGCGTCACTTTATAAGCCGCCACCACCTGCGGGTTAGTAATCACATCCCAGTATTGCGCCCAGCTCATTTGCGCCAATTGCATCACCAGCGCGCTAAGCGGCAGCAGCAAAATCAGGCAGACAAACAGTAAGCTGGTGCCCAAACTTAAGGTAAAGCCGGGCAGCACGCGTCGGGAAGAAACAGCAAACATTTACTTACGCCCCGCCGCCAACAGTTTGTCCAACTCACCGCCGCTGACAAAGTGCGTTTTCATTACCTCTGGCCACGAGCCAAACTTGTCTTCCACGCGAAAAAGTTCGGTCTGCGGGAATTTATCTTGCAGTTTGTCCATCACCTGCGGGTTATTCACGCGGTAGTAGAAATCGGTAATGATGGTTTGCGCCTGCGGGCTGTACAGCCAGTTCAGGTACGCTTTTGCCGCTTTTTCAGTACCATTGGCCTGCACATTTTTATCAACCCAGGCCACCGGGAACTCCGCCAGAATGTTGACCTTCGGCACCACCACTTCGAAGCCCTGGTCTGCATACTGTTTACGAATGTTGTTCACTTCTGATTCAAAGGTGATCAGCACATCGCCCAGGCCACGTTCCACGAATGTGGTGGTTGCCCCGCGACCGCCGGTATCAAACACTTCCACGTTTTTCAGAAACTGGGTCATGAACTGTTCAGTTTTGGCTTTATCCCCACCATCTGCTTTATCTGCCGCGCCCCATGCTGCCAGCCAGGTATAACGCGCGTTACCGGAGGTTTTAGGATTCGGGAAAATCAGCTTCACGTCCGGGCGAACCAGGTCGTTCCATTCGTGGATATTCTTCGGGTTACCCTTTCGCACCAAAAACGCCATAGTGGAATAGAATGGCGAACTGTTATTCGGCAGACGGCTTTGCCAGTCGGCCGGGATCAGCTTGCCTTTGTCATGCAGGATCTGCACATCGGTGACCTGGTTATAAGTCACCACATCGGCTTTCAGCCCCTGCAGAATCGCCAGTGCCTGTTTTGATGACCCGGCATGAGATTGTTTAATCGTCAGTTTGTCACCGCCGTTATCCTTCGCCCATTGCTGTTCAAACTGCGGGTTAAGGGCGGCAAACAGCTCGCGAGAGACATCGTATGAACTGTTCAGCAGCTCCGTGGCCTGCGCCTGCCCCACCAATAACAGCATTGCTGCCATCGTCAGGGTTCTTTTTTTCAGTAAGTTAACGGCCATTGCGCACCCTTATAAATTTAATGACTTTCTTATGGTCATCATATTTATAACCAGTGCTAAAGGAGTAACGGTTTTATATACCGTTTGATGATTTGAAAGTTGAAAAGAGAATAAGGGTACCTCCTCCCCAGCGCATGGGGAGGAGACCGGCATCAATCAGACGCCGACGCTAACGCTTTCAGGCAGGGTGCTGCCGCCATCAATCACGTTTTGCGTGCCAGTTAAGTAACTGGACTCATCCGACGCCAGGAATGCCGCCAGTTCACCGACCTCAAGTGGGCAGGCCAAGCGGCGCATCGGGATCGCTTTTGCCATTTCGACTAATACGGATTCAGGATCCTCCGGATTAGACTGACGAGCGATATTTTCCGCCATCGGCGTACGAACATAGCCCGGGCAAATGGCATTAACGCGAATGCCGGACTGCGCGTATTCCACCGCCAGTGATTTGGTCAAACCGATGATTGCGGCTTTCGACAGCGCATAGGCCGTTTCGCCCGGATCGGCAACCATATCGCCGGTCACAGATGACATCATCACGATGCGCCCGTCTTTGCGCGCAATCATTTCCGGCAGAACGGCTTTCGTCACGTTCCAGACGCCTTTAATGTTGATATCAATGTGGAAATCGCGATCTTCATCGCTCATATCAAGGAAGTTGCCAAGGCGACATACGCCCGCATTGTTGACCAGAATATCGATTTTGCCTTCAATCTTCTTCGCGCGTTTTACCGCTTCCGTGACCGACGCAAAATCTCTGACGTCAGCGTGAACGGCTGTGCAACGGTGCCCGCGCCCAGCCAGCTCATCCGCCAGTTTTTCAATCTCATCGGAGATATCCAGCAGGATTAAGTTCGCGCCATGGCGGGCAAATGTTCTGGCAATCCCTTCGCCAATACCCTGAGATGCGCCCGTAATCAATGCTGTTTTGCCCGTGAGTTTTCCCATTTCAATATTCTCCTTTTGAATATGAAGCATTCGCTTCATTCACGCAGAAGATACAGCAATAACAAATAAGTGCTGAGGAATAGCTCACTAAATCAGGTTAATCTCAGGTAAAAAATCTCCGATGGTGCGGGGACCCAACAGCAAACATGCTCTGACTACGTTAACAGAGGACTTATAGCCGTTTTTCCAGCAAATGTGCTCTCATCAACTCCGAGGCCATCTGCGCATCCCCTTTTTTAATATGAAGCAGTATTTCCCTCTGTTTTGTCGCCGTATCAAGAAAATACTGACGATCGTTCGCTGGTAACGACTCCCTTGTTTTCTCAAAATAAGTAATGAGGACATCTGAGAAAACCTGTAGCACTCGATTGCCACTCGCCTGCAGCAAGAGTAAATGAAAATCTCTATCGTGACGATCGGCCTCCTGGGGGTTATCCGCATTTTCTTCAATAAGCCTTAGCTCATTTTCAAGTTTGGAGAGCATCGCCGGGAAAATTCTACGCGTTGCCAGAGGGATAATCGCACACTCAATCAGGATCCTTGCCTCTGTAAATTCTGTGATATCAAACCCAGACAAATCAAACTGCATTAACAGCTGGTGATTTATGTTGTGCTGTTCCAAATTTTTCAAGACGCTGCCACGACGGGGAGAGCGTTCCAACATTCCCATCTGTACCAGTGTGCTGAGCGCCTGACGAACTTTGTATCTTGATGTATTAAAACGAACGGCAAGTTCAGTTTCAGTTTCAATGCGACCATCAGCATTGCGGTTAGCATCATCAAGCAGATAATTTTTAATACTTTCAAACAGTTCGTTTTTGTTATCCATAAACACTCTCTGATTAAAACGCTGCAAAACTGATGAGTATAAATAATCTAATAAGTTAGATTGCTTAATATACTGTTATGGTAAGATTATAGCCCCTATTATTCAAATAATATCAAGCCATTTGTTAATAAAAAGGAATTAATTATGGTGTTATTCGTAACTCAGTTTGCGATAGTACTTATATGTATCGGTATAGGTGGGCGTTTTGGTGGGATTGGCCTGGGGGCTGCTGGCGGGTTAGGACTCGCTATCCTGACTTTTGGTTTTGGACTCCCTCCCGACTCACCTCCTTTCACTGTTATTTCTATTATCCTTGCGGTTATCACTTGCATCACAATCCTCCAGGCGGCTGGCGGGCTTGATTTATTCGTTACGATGGCAGAACGGATCCTCAGAAAGTGGCCGGGCGCGATCACTTTTCTCGGACCCGCAGTCGCTTACCTTTTTACTGCTATCTGCGGAACAGGATATGTTGCCTTTTCCGTTTATCCCGTCATTGCTGAAATTGCAGCGGATGCCAGGGTACGGCCAGAGAGGGCCATGTCGATGTCAGTAATCGCTGCCAACTTTGGTCTCATTGCCAGCCCGGTCAGTGCGGTCGTTACTGGGACAATTGCTGTCCTTGCGGGATTACATGTCTCTGCTTTAGATATCTTGTTAGTCACCGTTCCCGGAACGTTCCTTGGCTGCGTTGTCGGCTGCCTGTTCGTCTTTAAAAGAGGTCATGAGCTTAAAAATGATCCGGAATTCCAACGCAGGGTTGCTGAAGGTGAGTTTGAATCCGTAAAAGCTGAAGAGCGAACAGCCAATATAGTGACAAAAGAGGCGAAGAGAGGATTGCTGATTTTCCTTACCGGTATCATTCTGGTCGTACTTATGGGTTCAATTCCTGAATTACGTCCTGAGTGGAATAACGGTAGCGGAATGGAGCGTATGAGTATCCCTACTACGCTGCAAATAGTTATGCTGACAACAGCATGTATTATTATGATGGTATGTCGAATTTCTCCGTCAAAACTCGATTCAGGTTCTGTATTTAAAGCAGGTCTGGTGGGTGTCGTCGCCATATTTGGTCTGTCATGGATGATGAACTCCTTTTTTGAGGCATGGCACGAGTTATTTAACACGGCTTTCCACGGTTTTCAGAATCCAGTCTTGTTTGGCATTATTGTTTTTGGCCTTTCCGCCGTAATTTATAGCCCAGCAGCGACTGCGGTAGCGCTACTCCCCGCTGGCGTGTTAATGGGATATCCGGCAGAAACCCTGGTCGCGCTGCTCCCGCTGACTTGTGGATCATTCATTATTCCAGGTGGGGCACAGATTGGCTGTGTAGCATTTGATCGTACCGGGACAACTCGAATTGGCAAGTATGTGGTTAATCACAGCTACATGCTACCTGGTCTTGTTACCGTTGTAGCATCAACCCTTTTTTGCTTCCTTTTTTCCAAAATGCTGATGTAGTGCGAGAGAGCAATTTAATTGTGGTAATACCTTTTCTTCATGGCATCCCCCTGAATGAATTCAGAGAGGATGCCCATTATTCACTTCTGAATAGCGCCACTGCAATTTTCCATAGAATGTACTTTACAGAACAACCTGAGCAATGAGATAAGCAAAAATTACCTGAGAGATAACCATCACAAAGCCCGGACGAATATAACTATGGTTGACAACAAAGCGTCCAATCTTTGTGGTACCTGTTCGATCAAATGCCACGCAGCCGATTTGATTTGCTCCCGGTATAATGAAGTCACCACAGGTACAAGCAAAAATAGCAATAAGAAACGGGGCTGGAATACCTAAGGTAACACCGAGTGGCATGATGGCGGCTACCGTCGCCGCCGGGCTCATAATGACCAGCGAGAACAAGAATACAACCACACCAAAAAGCATTGGTGCATCATTGACAATGCCGCCAAAGACCTTGATCAGTTCTGGCTGATAGGCATCAAAAAACGTCGCCGTCATCCAGGAAACGCCGAGTATTGCAACCACTCCCATCAAACCCGCGCGAAAGACTGAGCCGCTATTCAAGGTACTACTTGGGACTTTACTGACAATCATAATAAACAAAGCGGCTGTCAGCATGACCATCTGAATAACCATTGGGGTTGACAGTCTTTTTCCATCCCAGGAAGGGAGTAACTCTGTAAAAGAACCTAAAATAAGTACCAGTACCACACCAATCGCAAAGATAACGACACCTTTTTTAGCGCCAGCTGAAGCAACAAATTCTTTTTTCTGTTCAGTATGCATGAACTCATATTCACCAGCGGCAACTCTCCTCTGGAATTCCGGATCATCCTCCAGCTCTTTTCCGCGTTTATAAACTGAAAAGCTGGTAACAATAGCAGCCATAAAGAATGATGGGAGAGCAATCGTCAGTATTTGCCCAAGGCTAATCCCAGCATATTCATGCAGAATAGCTAACATCCCCGCGGTTGCCGCACTCATCGGGCTGGCAGCAACCGCGACACTGGCCGCAATCACCGTTGCGGACAACGCTCGCTCCGGACGGACCTTTGCTTCAGCAGCAACTTCAGCGACAACCGGATACAAAGAGAAAGCAACGTAAGTAGTCCCACAGAATAGCGTAAATATGGAAGTTAATATTGGGGCAACAAAAGTAATCGCCTGTGGTTTTTTACGGAGTAATTTTTCAGCCACGCGTACAAGATAATCAAGCCCACCAGCGGCCTGTAATACGCTGACAGCGCCAATAACACAAATAATAATTAGCATTGCAGTAATAGATGGTGCGGAGGGTTTAAGTCCAAAACCCAGAACTAATATTGCAACGCCAAGTCCTCCACCAGCACCAAGCCCCATTCCGCCATAACGTCCACCTATACCAATACAGGCGAGTACAATAAATAATTGTATAAAAAATAAAGCATCCATTTTTCACCTCAACGCGTCTCCCGGATATTGCATCCGGGAGATATTAATTATTATGCTCAGGATTAGTTTAAATATGATTTAGCAATTTCGATCTGTTTTTTAACCGCATCAGTCCCAGTTCCACCATAAGACATTCTTGATTTAATACATGCTTCGAGAGAGATACTCTCATAAATATCATTTTCGATTTTATCATCAAATGAGTGGAATTCATCCAGGGTAAGCTCTTCCAACATTTTTCTATGTTTTATACAATAATTAACAGCACTGCCAACAATATGGTGAGCTTCTCTAAAAGGAATGCCTTTACGAACGAGGTAGTCGGCCATATCGGTTGCGTTTGAGAATCCTCTTGCCGCTGCACTGCGAGTATTATCTGAAAGAATAACCATTTTTTCGAGCATCGGTGCCATAATTTTCAGGCTGGTCTGTAAGGTATCCATAGAGTCATAGACCTGCTCTTTATCCTCACTCATATCAGTATTATAGGCCAGAGGGATACCTTTCATAATGGTCAACATCGCCATTAGATTTCCGTACATTCGACCACCTTTACCGCGCATTTTTTCAGCCACGTCGGGGTTTTTCTTCTGTGGCATGATGCTGGATCCGGTGCAGAAATCATCTGAAAGCTCAATAAATTTAAAATCCTGACTTGAGAATAACACCAGTTCTTCTGACAAACGGGTAAGATGCATAAAGCACATAGCAGCGGCGGCAGTGAATTCAACCATATGGTCACGATCGCTGACAGAATCAATACTATTTTCAGTCGGCTTGTCAAAGCCAAGTTCTTTAGCCGTGAAATCACGATCAATAGGGAAAGTAGTACCGGCAAGGGCTGCTGAACCTAATGGGCATTCCCCCATGCGTTGATAAAGGTCTTCAAAACGAGTCAAGTCACGGCGTAGCATCCAATAATATGCCATTATCCAATGCGACAGAAGAATAGGCTGACCGGTCTGTAAATGAGTATAGCCAGGCATAATCGCATTAATGTTATTTTCGGCTTTGCTGATAATAACTTTTTGTAGATGAACGATATCCTGTTGAATTTCACGAATAGTCGATCTCATGTGCATTTTAGAATCGACAGTCGTCTGGTCATTACGACTACGACCGGTATGTAGCTTCCCGCCTACAGGACCAATTATTTCTGTCATTCGTCTTTCTATCGCCATATGAATATCTTCATCAACGGTATCAAAAACGAATTGCCCTTCTTCAATCTCTTTATTGACCTGCCTTAACCCGCCAATAATCGCATTCGCTTCATCCTGCGTGATAATCCCCTGACGACCCAGCATAGTGGCATGAGCAATACTCCCCTTAATATCAAAAGGACAGAGACGTTGTTCCAACATAATTGTCGCATTATAGGATTCGACCAGTTTATTTGTAGGCATATCAAAACGCCCACCCCATAATTTTGTAGACATAAAACCTCCAATGAACCGTTGTTGCAAAATGGTTAAATATAAATTCTGTTATTTTTCGGTCATTTTCAGATTACAAGACAGCCATTTTAATTGTCAACAAATACAGCCATTAAATCGATTTATATCGAAATTAATTACACTTATCAGTTATTTTATTTTCATAAATTACATAAAAAATCTGACCCTCATCACGTTTAAAGAGTGATTTCATCCAGATATATTCAGAATTTTTAAAGTGATAAATCGATATTAATAGCTGATTGATTCTAAAAAACTCTATTTAATACCGTTGTTATAACCAATAAACTCGCAGGTAAATAACAATGAGCGTGGGATGTGATTTTTCAGGATGAGCGTCAACGCGAGTGCATCATCAGCATGGCGGACGTTGGCTGGTACGAGGGATAGCAATATTGTGCCAGATGGCGGCTTCAGCACCATCTGGCATAAAAAAATTACAGGGCCAGCAAACGATCCAGCGATGGCGCAAAATAATAGCCGCCGGTCACTGGTTTAGTGAAGCGCAGCATCGCGTCGCGCTTGCCGTCTGTGTCGCCAAACATGCTCAGCAGTTGCTGCTCGATGTTGTGCAAACGGGCGCAGTAGGCACAGAAATAGAGGCCGTGCGTACCGCTGGCGGTGCCGTATGGCAGGCTCTGGCGCACAATTTTCAGTCCTTTACCATCTTCTTTGAGATCGACGCGGCTCAGGTGAGAGGTAACCGGACGGTCATCACCGTCGATCTCTTCGTTGGCTTCCTTGGTACGCCCAATCATCATTTCCTGGTCATGAATGCTCATGCGGTTAAGCTGCTTCAGGTTATGTTCCCAACGCTGCACAAACACGTAGCTGCCGCCAGCATCCACACCCTCTTTAATAACCGCGACTTCACGGCGCGTTTCAACGCCTGCCGGGTTTTCTGTTCCGTCAACAAAGCCGCTGAGATCGCGCTCTTCAACCCAACGGAAACCGTGGATCTCTTCTTTGACTTCAATACAGTCGCCAAAGGCTTCCATTGCCGCCTGTGCAACAGAGAAATTCACGTCATGACGCAAAGAGAGAATATGAATCAACACATCATACTGGGTGGCTGGCGCAAGACCTTTACCGTAAGGGATAAAGTCTTTTAACTCTTCTGCGCCAACGCCGCCGCTCAGTGTACGCCAGGTATTGTTGCCAAAAGCGACAACCGCGCCCAGATGCGCATCCGGGAACGTCGCTTCAAAGGTCGCCAGCTTATCGGCGAAGGTTTTGCTGGCCCCACGCAGGGCCTCAACGTCGCCTTTAACATTGGCTTCAATCCAAATCGCCGCGCGGCAATGTTCTGGCAAAATGCCACTCTGAACCTGAGACATTGTTCCTCCTGAAAAAAAGATGCCACGACGTCGTGGCATTGATGGGCGCTATTCTACCTGTTTTTTTAACAAGCCGATTTGTTCAGACGCAAATTAACGCCGCCAGATAATTTTGCTTACTTTCCATGCTTTCAATGTGTCGTCAGACGGCATCAAGCCTTCAGGCCCGCGCCACTCACCGGAAAAGACATAGCTAATATGTTGACTTTCTTCAGCTTTACATTCAACGCTTGCGCTATCACCGCCAGTCGCCTTCTGACAATGACCAAAGGCTTTAGTGTAAAGGTCGCTAAACGGTGTACCGATTTTGACACCCGCGGAAGAGGGAATATCGCTGTCTACTACATCAATACGGCTAATCGTTCCCTGACTGCCATTGATGACCATCGCCAGCTTGTCATCTTTCATCGCTTCATAAAAGCGCACCACATTACCGTTATCGGTCTTCATCCCGCTACGCAGGCGGTAATCACCGCCCAGCGCATCAGCAATGGTTTTTTCATCCAGCGGCGTAGCGCCAGTTAACGCTCCGACGCCCTGCTCAGTGACCTGCATTGAAGAACCAAACCAGTTCCACGGATTGGCGGCAGACCAGTTCACCGATGACAACGTTGAACACCCGGCCAATAGCAGCGGCATCGCGCATACAGTCAAACGCAGTGATTTCATTTCACTTCCTTCCTTATTTATCAACGTTGCTTGGAGTCCGGTTACGCCAAAAAGTGCCGTTATTCTTTCTCGAGGGAAAAACAGGCGCGCAGACGTTGATTAGTTAACAGCCAGATCAGCGCGACGACATCCGCCACCAACAACGCCAGCCCGACGCCGTTGATCGGCTCACCTGCCAGCCACATCACCGGCTGCCAGCACAGCAGAGCCAGTTGAGCGAGGATCAGTAATCCACGCAGCCAGCGCCATACCACCGGAAACGCAAAGCGTCGCCCGCTGAGTAAAAACGCCAATACCGCGGGAACGCCGGGAAGCAAACCCAGCCAGAAAGCGTCATGATCGGGATAAAACAGATTCAGTAATGTGCTGCCCTGCTCACGGGAAGAACCGGCAATCACAAACAGAACCCAGGTGCGCGCCTGCAGCAGCAGTACGCACCAGAAGAGGAAAGGCAGGCGCAGACGCCCATGAGCGTCATAGTCGGATGGATGAAACTCAGTACTCTTCATCTTCGATCAAACGCTTGCCCAGATTGAGCACATCCGCATGTTCATAGCCCAGGCGTTCATACATACCCTGTACGACGTCATTATCGTCACGCACTATGATTTGAATCTTCGGACAACCGCGAGCAATGAGCTTTTTCTCCAGCCGGTTGAGCAGCGCATTGGCAATGCCGCGACCGCGAAACTCAGGATGAACGCCCAGGTAATAGGCCGAGCCGCGATGCCCGTCATATCCCCCCATCACCGTACCGACCACCTCGCCATTCACTTCAGCGACCAGGAACAAGCTGACGTCATGATTGAGTTTACGCTCAATGTCCATTTCAGGGTCGTTCCATGGACGCAGCAAATCACAGCGCTCCCAGAGGGTGATCACCTCTTCGAAATCTTCCTGGCGAAAAACGCGTATTTCCATGGTATTGGGTACCTTTTCAGGACGTTAAAAAGCGATTATGGCGCGAACGGCTGATTTAGCCAATATCTGACGCGAAGCGGCGGAAAAAATGGCATAATACGGAATTGTCACGTATTGAAATGAAAAGTAAAACAATTCTTATCCCGATCCGTCGCAACGGACAACGCGATACGATATAACGTTTAGAACCTTTTTTTACAACTCAGGCCGTATGAGCACTTTTAAACCACTAAAAACACTCACATCGCGCCGCCAGGTGTTGAAAGCCGGGCTGGCCGCCCTAACGCTGTCAGGCATGTCGCAAGCCATCGCTAAAGAAGAAGCGCTTAAGACCAGCAATGGACACAGCAAACCGAAAGCGAAAAAAGCCGGCGCTAAGCGCGTTGTTGTTCTTGATCCGGGTCACGGAGGGATTGATACCGGCGCAATTGGTCGCAATGGGTCGAAGGAAAAGCACGTGGTACTGGCGATTGCCAAAAACGTGCGCTCGATTCTACGCAACCAGGGGATTGATGCACGTCTGACGCGCTCCGGTGATACATTTATTCCGCTTTACGATCGCGTCGAGATAGCCCATAAGCATGGCGCTGACCTGTTCATGTCGATCCACGCCGACGGTTTTACCAATCCGAGCGCTGCAGGTGCGTCGGTCTTTGCGTTGTCCAATCGCGGTGCCAGTAGCGCCATGGCGAAGTATCTGTCCGATCGTGAAAACCGGGCCGATGAAGTGGCCGGGAAGAAGACCACCGATAAAGACCATTTACTGCAGCAGGTATTGTTCGATCTGGTGCAAACGGACACCATTAAAAACAGCCTGACGTTAGGCTCGCATATTCTCAAGAAGATCAAGCCGGTACACCGTCTTCACAGTCGCAGCACGGAACAAGCCGCCTTCGTGGTGCTAAAATCACCATCAATTCCGTCGGTACTGGTCGAAACCTCGTTCATTACCAACCCGGAAGAAGAACGTCTGCTGGGTACGGCGGCATTTCGCCAGAAAATCGCCACCGCTATCGCCAATGGCATCATCAGCTATTTCCACTGGTTTGATAACCAGAAAGCACACTCGAAGAAACGTTAACCATGAAGCCCGATGCACAGCGCGTAAAACAGTTCCTGCTCAGCCTGCAGGATGATATTTGCCAGCAGTTATCCGCCGTAGACGGCGCCGAGTTCGTTGAAGATAACTGGCAGCGTGAAGCGGGCGGCGGCGGGCGCAGCCGGGTGCTGCGTAACGGCAATATTTTCGAACAAGCGGGCGTCAATTTCTCCCACGTTCACGGCGAGGCAATGCCAGCCTCCGCTACCGCACATCGCCCGGAGCTTGCGGGACGCAGCTTTGAGGCCATGGGCGTCTCGCTGGTGGTGCATCCGCAAAATCCCTATATTCCGACCAGTCATGCCAATGTGCGATTTTTTATCGCCGAAAAACCGGGCACAGACCCGGTCTGGTGGTTTGGCGGCGGCTTTGACTTAACGCCCTACTACGGCTTTGATGAGGATGCGGTTCACTGGCACCGCACAGCGCGAGATCTGTGCCAGCCGTTCGGAGAAGACGTTTATCCCCGTTACAAGAAGTGGTGCGATGACTACTTCTACCTCAAGCATCGCAACGAACAGCGCGGCATTGGCGGGCTGTTTTTCGATGATTTGAACACGCCGGATTTCGACCATGCTTTCGCTTTTATGCAGGCGGTGGGCCAAGGCTATACCCACGCGTATCTGCCCATCGTTGAGCGCCGCAAAGCACTGCGCTGGGGCGAACGTGAACGCGATTTCCAGCTTTACCGTCGCGGACGCTATGTGGAATTTAACCTGGTGTGGGATCGCGGCACGTTATTCGGTCTGCAGACCGGCGGCCGTACGGAATCGATTCTGATGTCGATGCCGCCGCTGGTACGCTGGGAGTATGACTGGCAGCCGGAAGCGAACAGCCCGGAAGCCGCCCTTAGCGAGTTTATTCAGGTTCGCGACTGGGTGTAACCCCAGACAATACCAGCCCCCAGGCCGGATAAAACGCATTTGCGTCGCATCCGGCACATTCATCGCATCATGCCCACTGGCGCATGCGCTGATGCAGCGTCAAGGAAGGTTTTTCCGCAAACAGCTGCTGGTAGTCGGTGGCAAACTGCCCTAAATGCCAGAATCCCCACTGCATGGCGGCATCTTTCACCGTCGTACTTTGCGACCACGGGCTTATCAGCTCGCGACGTACGGCGTTCAGGCGAATGCGTTTTAACCAGGCATTCGGACCAATACCAAGGATCGCGTGAAAAGCGTTTTGCAACGTCCGGCGACTGACGTGCAGTTGATTACACAGATCGAGCACGGTCAGCGGTTCTGACATATTTTCCAGCACATATTCGCGCGCACGCGACAGCAGGCGACGATAGCTCTGATGGCTGATGCTCTCGGCCGTGATAATCGGCTGCGCTTCTTCCAGCATAGTGCCCATCGCCAGCAGTAGGTTATCGCCCAGCACTTTGCGTACCGCCGGTTGATGGAGGTTTTCCGGATTCTCGCTAAACGTCGCCAGCGCCTGCTGCACAAAGCCCCATAACGCAGCTTTATGTTGTTCTTTAACTTCCAGCGCCGACTGGTTGCGCAGCATATGCAGCACTCTTTCCGGGTTATGCAGGAAGTTGGCCTGACGGGCAATCGCCTCTTCCGAAATGACGACACCCAGAATGGTGTAATCATCCGGCGTACTCAGTTCAAACTCTGTCCCGCCTGGGCGGGTGGCAATTTCAGCGTTACCCAGACACTGAGTGCCAATAAATCCCTGTTCGCCGCGCGTGGCCGGAATACCAAACCAGAATGAATTCGGCCAGACAAGACACGACTGACGCAGCGCCAGTCCGGTGTATTCACGGAACACCTGAATATCGTCGAGCAGGATTTCCGTGAACTCGCCATGAAATTTTCCCGGATGCAACTGGTCGTAGATCTGCTGCCATGCGGTAATCGTCAGCGCATGCTCATACACATCCGTAGTTCGCCGCTGGTGAACGTTGTCCACCTCCACTTTCGGCGTAAGTTTAACGTCTTCGGGTAATGCTTCATGATAAAGATGGTGCAGGTTTGCAGTACGGTTCTTTTTCATGATCTTTTAAGCCGGAAGCTTCAACGAAGCCCCCGGCCCTCCGACAGGTTAATTTTTTAAGCGATAGCGACTACTGCGTTTACGCAACGCTCCGTCAGAAAAGAGCTGTTCCAGCGCCTTTCTGGCTTCATCAAGTGACCAGCCAAAGTGGGCAGCCACTTCCCCAGCCGTCATTCCTTGACGGACCGATGCCAACAGCGACAGAAGTTGATCAGAGGATTCAGGCGTCAGCGGGGCGTCCTGCGTCTCCTGCGTTTTTACGTCTGTTTTCACTTCTGGCTTCTGTTCTGGTTTCTGCGGCTGGCGCTTAAAACCGCCGATCAGCCACTGGGTGTCATCGTCCGGTCGGCCGATTTCCTTACGGCTGATAACACGACCTGTACGCGCTGCAGCGGCGCTACCGGCATCCAGCGCTGCGCGGCACGCCGCCAGATCGCCTTCCACCACCAGCGTCAACCGGCCAGGATCGAGCACTTCGTGGCTAAGCAGGCGCACGTTCGCGGCTTTCAGCATGGCATCTGCCGCATCCACGGCAGCAACCATGCCATCCACTTCCAGTAATCCCAGTGCATTGATCATCACAACCTCTCTTACGCGCGCTGGATTGGGTTACGGGCAATATCCAGAACGGCATCGGCAAAGGCGTTACATGCAGCTTTACAAGCGGCCTGGCTACCGGTCATAAACGCAGCCGAATAGTTGGTTTCTGACGGCGGCGGAACGTAGGTCACCAGTTGTACATCGGCCGATTTCAGCGCGGCATCAATACCAAATGTCGCTTCCAGCGGCGGTGCCACCAGATACGCCATCGGATCGCCAAGCCGGCATCCTGCGGTCGCCGAGAGATACGAACCGGTACGTGAAACCACATGCGCCAGGAAGGCGGTATCTTCTGCGTCATTTGCCCACTGAAACGCTGCGCCACTTTCAATATTGGCCACCATCGCGTCCAGACCTGCGCGAACTTCTGCCGGGTTGGGCCCGCCGAGCATAATCAGCACTTCACCCGAGGTTGGAGAGGGACTGTGCGCCGCGCCGGCATACAGCGAGCGGCCATAAACCACTTCCACCATTGCCTGTTTTGTCGCTTCGTCTGCGGCAATATACGCCACGTCATCAGAATCTGCTGTGATGAGTCCGAGGCTACGTATATGTGGCGGTAATTTAAGTTCACGGGCAAAACCGTCATTTACCGAGGCAATCACGCGCATTGCGGTGACTGAAGGTCTAATCAAATCTAATGCTGGCATGATGCCTCCTTAACGGGTCATATTGATGCCGGATGCTTTTTGCTCCAGCATGCGCTTGGCCAAATCCACAATGACCGCCGCCGCTTCAACTGGTGGCGTACCACCTTGGTGAATATTCGAGATACAGGTACGGTCAGCTTCAACGGTCGTCGCCACACGCGGCGAATAGACGGCGTAGCAAGAAAGGCTTTCCGACTGGCCCAGGCCCGGACGTTCCCCCACCAGCAGGATCACCGCTTTCGCGCCCAGCAGTTCGCCGATCTGATCTTCGATTTTCACGCGACCATAGCGAACAAAGAACGGCGTCCCGACCTTCAATCCGGCCTGTTTTAAGCCAGACAACAGCGGCGGCAGGATCTCTTCGTAGTTAGCGGTGATAGCGTCCGTAGACAGGCCATCAGAGATAATCACCTGCACATCCGGGTTCATTACACACTGTGATTTCAGCGCTTCAATGGCTTCCGCACTCAGACGACGCCCCAGATCCGGACGCGTCAGATACAGATTTTTGTCACTGATTTCCGAGCGTACTTCCAGCAGCCCCTGGGCTTTTACCCACTCTTCCGGCACTTCTTTCAATACCGTATCTTTCGAACGCGAGTGGTCGGCCAGGAAACGCAGCAGCGCCTGGGTACGCGGACGTGGACCGGCACGACCGGTACATACACGCGCCGCAGTGCTGCGACGTAGTTCAGTCAACACCTCTGCGCGGTGCGGATTCTCAACGCCAATCCACGCTTTGGCCTCGGCTGAGCCTAAATCCATCGCACAGCTTTCACCGGTCGGCGCGACGCACTGGGTGGCGCTGCATTGCGCTTGTGCTGCCGGCGTTTGAGCCTGCGGCTGCGACTCACCCATCGACGCCATCACGCTGCGTACAATTTCTTCAATCTGTTTTTGATCCATCGTGTGTCATCCCCGCGTCATCAGAAGAACAGTGACGGATCGCCCGCCCGTTTGGTCAGGCGACCGTTTGCCATAATGCCCATGGTTTCCAGCCAGCGTTCAAACTCCGGCGACGGACGCAGGTTCAGCAACTGGCGCACGGTCGCGGTGTCGTGGAAAGCGGTGGTCTGATAGTTGAGCATGATGTCGTCACCGAGCGGCATGCCCATGATGTAGTTGCAGCCCGCGGTGGCGAGCAGAATCATCAGGTTTTCGTTGAGGTTCTGGTCAGCATCAGCATGGTTGGTATAGCAGCAGTCGCAGCCCATTGAGATGCCGCTCAGCTTGCCCATAAAGTGATCTTCCAGACCCGCACGAATAATCTGACGGTCGTTGTAGAGATACTCCGGCCCGATAAAGCCCACCACGGTGTTCACCAGGAACGGATCGTAGTGGCGCGCCAGACCGTAGTTACGTGCTTCCATCGTCACCTGATCGGCGCCGAAGTTAGCGCCAGCAGAAAGCGCAGACCCTTGCCCGGTTTCAAAGTACAGGCAGTTTTCCCCGGCAATACGGTTAAACTCCGCGCCCACTGCACGCGCTTCATCCAGCATGGCCAGCTCAACGCCAAACTCTTTTAAGCCTTTTTCGCTGCCGCAGATACTCTGGAAAATCAGCCCGCCCGGCGCGCCGCGACGAATGGCTTCTATCTGGGTGGTAACGTGCGCCAGAACGCAGCCCTGGGTCGGGATATTGAATTTGTCGATGACGCCGTACACGGTATCAAGTACGCGGCTTAAATTTTCCACGTCATCCGTTACCGGGTTAACGCCAATCACCGCATCGCCCGCCCCGAAGGACAGCCCTTCGTAGATTTGTGCCGCAATACTCTGCACGTCATCACGGGTGTCGTTCGGCTGTAAACGACAGCTGAAGGTGCCCGGCAGACCAATGGTGGTGTTGGCCTTTTTGATCACCGGCATTTTCTTGCCGCCGTAGATCAGGTCCGCGTTAGAGCAGATTTTTGCTACCGCTGCGACCACTTCAGACGTTAATCCTTTGCGCGTAAACGCAATGTCATCAACGGAAGTTTCATCGCTCAACACGTACTCGCGCAGCTCGCTGATACTCCAGTTTTTGATGCGGTTATAGGCCGTTTCGTTGACGTCGTCTTGAATCAGACGCGTCACGCAGTCCTCTTCATAGGAAATCACCGGGTTGTTGCGGATATCCGCTACCGTCATTTCCGACAGCACCTGTTTGGCCGCCACTCGCTCTTGCGAACTGGTTGCAGCTACCCCTGCCAGCACATCCCCCGAACGCAGTTCGTTGGCTTTTGCCAGCACCTCTTTAACATCCTTAAACTGATAAACATTGCCGAACAATGTGGTCTTTAGTTTCATAAGTCGTTCCCTCAGGAAGGAAATGCGAGTGATTTCACCGTCACCGGCACAACCGATCCGCCAAAAAGAGGCGTACCAATGTCGATATAGTCCCCCGCCCGGACAACCACCTCATCGATGACTGCCAGCGGGTGTTGCTGTAACTGTGGGCGTAACAGCATGCCCAGGGCTTTACCAAAATCCTGCTCGGCTACCACCAGCAGGGGATGCGGATTCGGATGGCGCGCGACAAAGGCCAGTAGCGCATCAATAACCGTTAACAGCGCGGCGTAGCGCACTGGCAGCGAACCAGGCAGCGCCAGCACGTAAGCGTCTGTTTGCGGGTCCAGATCGAGCTGCATCAGCGCTTGTTGCCAGGCGGCCACCAAATCAGCCTCATCAACCGGAATCGCCACCGGCAGATTGCGCAGCGGAAGCGCCACACCTTCCAGCCAGATGGTGCTGCCCGAAAGCGACAGCGTATGCGCCCCGGCGCCAATCACCGTGGCGCGCACGGTTTGCGCCGGGAACTGCACGTTCATCTCACGCAGGCGCGGATGTTCATGCAGCGCCGTCGCTAACAGCGGCCCAATATCGGAAAAACAGAATGGATCGGCAGGCTGGTTGCGGTAGCACTCGCCCACCCCGCCGGACAACGTAATCACTTCCGGCGTCACACCCGTCGGCAACAGACCGGTTTGCATCAGCGCCTGCGCCAGCGGTGACAGCGTGCCGTCAATCACCTCTACGATCAGCGCCGCCATCCGTCGGGCCACCAGCACAAGCTGCGCCGCATTGAGGGTCCGAGCGTCGGTGCCTGGACCAAATACGTCATCAACAATCATCTGTCCTGGCTGATGCGCATGCACCACCCGCCCCTGACCGTCCGTTTCCAGCAGCCGTCCGCCGACGTTCAGGCAGGCCGAACCGCTGACTTTTCCGGCATCGAACAGGACGTAGTTCGACGTCCCGCCACCGATGTCGATATTCAGTACGCGGCACAACTTCTGCTCAGACAGGGTTTGAGCCCCTGCGCCGTGACCGGCAATCACTGATTCCAGATGCGGACCGGCGCTGGCTACCACGAAATCCCCCAGCGACTGAGAGAGCGTCATCACCGCTGGTCGCGCATTGCGGGTTTTGGCACTTTCTCCGGTAATAATGATCGCGCCGGAATCGACGGTCTCAGGCGCAATCCCCGCCGCCTGATACTGGGCGAGGATCAGCGCCTTAAGTTCGGCCTCTTTCAGCCCGCCCTGCTTATCAACGGGGGTAAAGAACACCGGGCTTTGCCAGCTAATTTCGCGTTTGATGAATTCGTAACGCGGCACCTGCGACACCGCCGCACGGTTGACCAGCTCAAGGCGCGAGAAGATCACCTGAGTGGTGGTGGTGCCGATATCGATACCGACGCTGAGTAGCTGGCGAGTATTCACGATTGCGCCTCCGGGTTGGTTTCTGCTGGAGCCGGAACATCTTCGTCTTTCGGTACCAACAGCATAGCCACACCAATCGCCGTCACGCCGCCAATCAGCTTGCCGACAATCATTGGGAAGATCATCGCGTTCATGTTGGCCGCGGCGAAACCTAAGTGGTCACCCAGTGCGAAGGCTGCGGAGACCGCAAAGGCGCAGTTGATCACTTTGCCGCGGGTATCCATATTCTTCATCATGCCGAACATTGGGATGTTGTTCGCCAGCGTCGCCACCATGCCTGCAGCCGCAATATTATTGATTTTTAACAGGTTACCGACGCTCATCAGCGGTTTTTCAAACCAGCGGGTCAGCAGCAGTACCATTGGGTACGCACCCAGCAGCACGCAGGAGATAGAACCGATTACTTCGATGGCGCGCATCACTTCACCTGGTGTGTCACCCGGTGCCATGAAGATAGGATCAAGACCCGGAATCAGTTCCCAGCCGAGCAGGAATTTGATCACCGCTGCCGCCAGACCGATGGTGATCAGCGCCACCAGGAATTTCGCGAAGATCTGGAAGCCGTTGATCATTTTTTCCGGGATAAATTTCAGTCCCAGCGCCACCAGCACGGCAACGATCAGCACCGGGATCATGTTCATCAGGATCAGCGCGAAGGTGAACTCCACCGGCTGCCCGTTGATTTCGACACCGGAGTACATCGCGATCAACCCCCCTGCAATACAACCAATCGGAATGGTGACGATCCCAGCCAGCACGCCCAGCGCCAGATAACGACGGTCAGACGGCTCAATAATCCCCAGCGCAACCGGAATAGAGAAGACCAGCGTCGGTCCCATCATCGCCCCGAGGATCAGGCCGGAGTACAGCCACGCCGCAACGTCGCCACCCGCCAGTTCTTTTGCCAGGAAGAAGCCGCCCATATCACACGCCAGCAGCGTTCCGGCAAACATCGACGGGTTCGCGCCCAACATTTCGTACAGGGGAATAATCACCGGCCCGAGTACATGCGCCAGTACCGGTGCCAGCGCGGTCATACCGACCATCGCCAGACCCAGCGCGCCCATCGCCATAAAACCTTCTTCAAACTGGCCGCCCGATCCCTCAATACTCTTACCGAACTTACCGAGGAAGCGTGCCGAACCGCCAAACTGCGACAGGATCCTGTCCACGGCGGCAATCAGCATAAAGAACATCATGATGTACATGATGATTTCGTTAATTCCCATAACCTTCACTCCCTGTCATATGTGTATTTATTGTGCCGCCGCATACAACGCGATAATGTCGGCCTGCGTGGCGGTGCGTGGGTTACTGCGAATACAAATATCCTCCAGCGCGGCGTGAGCCCATGCGCTGTAATGCTCGGGCTTTGCCCCAACGTCAGAGAGTCGTTTGGTCTGACCCACTTCGCTAATCAGTTCGCTGACGGCGTTGATGGCATCGCGATCGTCCGACTTTTTGTTGGTTAACGCCCGTCCGATATGGCTGAAACGCTCACGACACACCATGCGGTTGAAACCCATTACCGTGGGAAGCAGCATGGCGTTAGCCTGTCCATGTGGGATGTGCAGCGTCGCACCCGGCTGGTGCGCCATCGCGTGACACAGGCCCAGTCCCGCGCTGGAAAACGCCATCCCGGCCATACAGGAAGCCAGTAGCATGCTTTCTCGCGCCGCCAGATCCTGACCGTAGCCGACGGCCTTCGGCAGCGATTTACCTATCATCGCAATCGCGCCAATCGCCAGACTGTCGGTAAACGGTGTCGCGTTCAGAGCGCTATACGCCTCAATGGCGTGCGTCAGCGCATCGATCCCGGTCATCGCCGTGACGTGTGCAGGCACACCTTCCGTCAGCGCGGCGTCAAGAATCGCCACATCCGGCATCAGGGTTGCGTGGGCCAGCACTTTTTTAAGTCCTATTGCGGCGTCGATAATCACCGTGACATTAGTGGTTTCTGAGCCCGTTCCGGCGGTTGTCGGTACAGCAATCAGCGGCAGACGCGGGCGCAACGCGCTGCTCTCGTCCATGTCTGCCAGCGTGTGAGTGGGATTGGTCACCAGCAACGCCACGGCTTTTGCGGCATCCAATACGGAACCGCCACCAAAGGCCACTACGCCATCGCACTTTGATTCACGCAGTTGCGCGACCGCCGCGCAGACGTCCGTAATGCACGGTTCCCCCACCGGACATGGCCACAGCGTCATCGCCACGCCTTTCATCGCCAGGCTGCGTTCCAGTGCGGCGGTCATCCCCGCCTGGTGCAGGAAACTGTCGACCATGACGAACATATGCTTCAAGCCACGCGTTTGTGCTTCCTGCCCGCAGGTACTGAGCGCTCCCAGTCCACATAACGTAACCGGTGGAACGCTAAACGTTTTTACGCGTTGCATATTCAGGGTATCGAATGCCTGAAAGAGCGCGGTCTGCAATTCAGCTTGCATAGATTCCTTCCGCTTTTTCTTTTCCGCTATTTGCAATCGCCAGCGGAGTCATAAACAGGCTGTGCTGGGGTAAATGCACCTGCAGTTCCGGGAAACGCTTACGAAACAGTTCATCAACGCCCGGCTGCATACAGGCACCGCCGGCCAGCCATAAATCAGCCACGCCCTTTCCGGCGATATGGTGAGCCACAATTTCCGCCATTTTTTCGTAGACCGGTTTCACCACCGGCCAGATTTCTTTACCGTTGCTGCGTTTGTACTGCTCCGCCTCTTCCAACTGGATGCGACGGTTCCCGGCAAGCGTCAGAGAAATGTGGTGCCCGCCGGTCGCTTCATCGGCGGAGTAAGTCACCTTGCCTCGCTTCACAATCGCAATCCCGGTGGTACCGCCACCGATATCCACCACGCCAGCGTTATCAAGCTGCAACAGGTCCGCCACCGCGGTCGGTTCGTCGAGCACATGACTGACTTCAAGCCCGGCAGATTCCAGCACGTTGATCGAGATCCGTGGGTCAGTTCCCGGTGGAAACGAGGTTGCCGCGTGGGTAAAGCGGCACCCCAACTGTTGTTCGAGCGTATCGAGATGGCGACGCACGATGGTCACCGCACCGAAAAAATCCCAGACGATGCCATCGCGCACGACGTCGGCCCAGTCCAGGCAAACCGCAACCGGCTGTCCGTCACTGTCGACGACCATCGACACCACATCACACGTCCCCAAATCCACACCCAGCCACAGCGGTGAATCGCTCTTTACGGGCGTCTGGTTACATAGCGTTGCCGCTTTTAGCAATCTGGGTGTCAGCCAACGTTGTTCGTCGCGCGCCATTTCGTTCACTCCTTATACAATTCTGAAGGCGTCCACCAACACACAGCGACGCAGACGCACAAACGTGCGTGCGCTGGTCACCCCTTCCCCGGTTGGCGTGGTAATGGTCATCGTGGTCCAGCCTTCGCCGCCGAGTCCAAGACCAGCAATGCACGGTCCGTTCTTAACGAAAATGCTGGTATCAATGGCGTTTGCCATGCGGTTCATGTTGTCGATATTGCGCGAGTGCATCGCCGCCGTATGGTGACAGCCGCCTTCAAGCGTGACCGCCAGCTCAATGGCCTCATCGACGTTGGCGACCCTCACGACCGGCAGAACTGGCATCATCAGTTCGGTTACGGCAAACGGGTGAGTCGCTGAGGTTTCGACGAATAACAGCCGGGTTTGCTCCGGTACATTCAGACCAATCGCCGCAGCGATTTTTCCTGCGTCGCGACCTACCCAGTCACGACTGACCGTGCCTTTACCGCGTTCATCGATATTTTTCAGCAGCACCGGTTGCAGCTGTTCGGCCTGAGCCGTGGTCAGCTTGACTGCATGCTGGCTTTCCATCAGACGCATCAGTTCATCAGCGACGCTATCGACCACGATCAGCACTTTTTCGTCGGCGCAGATAATGTTGTTGTCAAACGAAGCGCCTTTGACTATTGCCTGGGCTGCGCGTGCCAGGTCAGCCGTTTCATCAACCACCACCGGCGGATTTCCCGCACCGGCGGCAATCAAACGTTTGTTGGTGTGCTTACGCGCGGCGTCCACTACAGCTTCACCGCCGGTCACCACCAGCAAGCCGATGCCTGGGTACTTAAACAGACGCTGAGCAGTTTCGATATCCGGATTAGCCACGGTAACCAACAGGTTTGCCGGTCCGCCAGCAGCAACTACCGCCTGGTTAAGCAGAGTGATAGCGCGCTGAGACACGCCCTTGGCAGCCGGATGCGGTGCGAAGACCACGCTGTTGCCAGCCGCAATCAGGCTGATGGCGTTGTTAATAACGGTCGCAGCCGGGTTGGTGGACGGTGTCACCGAGGCCACCACGCCCCACGGCGCGTTTTCAATCAGCGTCAGGCCGTTATCACCGGTCAGAACCTGTGGAGACAGGCATTCCACTCCCGGCGTGCCGCGCGCCTGCGCCACGTTTTTGGCAAATTTATCTTCAACGCGTCCCATGCCGGTTTCTGTGACGGCAAGTTCCGCTAATTCTCGGGCATGTTTTTCGCCCGCTTCACGTAGAGCCGCGATAGCCAGTTGGCGCATGGCAACGCTTTTCAGCCCTTGTTGGGCCAGTTTTGCTGCCGCCACTGCGTCATCCAGGGAGGCAAAAACGCCCATTTCTTGAACGGCACTGACGGGTTGGCTACTGTCTTTCATTTTCAGCAGCACCGCTTTCACGACCTGTTCAATATCCTGTTGATTCATGATTTTCTGCCTTATTTATGGAAGATCACCTGACCACCTGCCACCACTTCATCAACAATGCCAATCACGCACAGATCGACAGGTGATGATTCGTTACGGTGCGCCTGACGGGCTGAGCTTCCGCTGACCAGCAGCACCCACTCTCCGGTTCCCGCCCCAATGCTGTCGATAGCAACAGCACATTGCCCGTCGGGATTTCCGCAGGCATCAATCATTTCCACCATCAGCAACTTGTCGTGCGCGAGCCCCTGATGGCGTACGGTACAAACAATTTGTCCTGTGACGATTGCCAGTTTCATACGCGCCTCCGTGGCATATTTCAGGTAAAACCTCCCCCTACCCTCCGCAGAAGGTAATGTGAAAAGGAGAGAGGGTGACGCCAGCAATGAAGTCTGTGGCGTCACATGGACGACTTACATGTCGCTGCTGTCGCCTTTAAAGCTGATCGGGAACACTTCTTCCAGATCGCCATGCGGACGCGGGATCACGTGTACGGACACCAGCTCGCCAATACGCTGTGCAGCAGCAGCGCCTGCATCTGTTGCGGCTTTACATGCCGCTACGTCGCCACGGACCATTGCAGTAACCAGACCGCCACCGATCTGCTTCACGCCAACCAGTTTCACGCGTGCCGCTTTAACCATTGCGTCAGAAGCCTCAATCAGTGCAACCAGGCCCCGGGTTTCAATCATTCCTAATGCTTCCATTGTGTTTTCCTCTCATTAAGGGGTCCAGAACGGGACCTAAACAACCAGTGTGTGTGAGGCGTTTTCACGACTCATGTCAGTCTGACGCGGCACTGCTGCCACCAACGCCAGTTCGATAATTTCCTGTACGCTACAGCCGCGAGAGAGATCATGAAGCGGTGCGGCAAGCCCCTGGATCAACGGACCTACTGCACGATACCCTCCCAGACGCTGGGCGATTTTGTAGCCAATATTGCCAGCCTCCAGCGATGGGAAGACCATCACATTGGCATTGCCCTTTAACGGACTGGCGGGCGCTTTTTGCGCGGCGACATCCGGTACAAAGGCGGCATCAAATTGCAGTTCCCCATCCACGGTAAGCTGCGGGGCACGCTCACGAACGATCTCCGTAGCCTGCTGCACGTTAGCGACGTTGGGATGACGAGCGCTGCCTTGACTTGAAAACGACAGCATGGCCACGCGCGGTTCTTCACCGGTGATCGCCTGCCATGTCTGCGCGCTGGCAATCGCAATATCCGCCAGTTGTGCGGCTGTGGGCTGCGGCACGACGCTGCAATCGGCAAACCCTAATGCCGGCCCGAGATACTGTGGCAGCATCAGGAATATTGACGACAGCGTTTTACAGCCAGGCTGCAGCCCAATAATGCGTAACCCAGCGCGCAGCACGTTTGCTGTCGACGATAAATTGCCCGCAATACAGACGTCAGCCTTGCCCGCGCTAACCATGGCGGCGGCAAACATCAGCGGATCGTTGAGTTTTTCCAGCGCATCTGCTGGTGTTTTATCTCCCGCGCGAGCCAGCCAGCGCTGCGCAAACTCTTCACGCATTGACTGGTTGCTTTGCGGGTCGATCACCTGAATGCCATCCATTGCCACCCGATGGCTGAGGGCAAACTGGCGCAGCGCAAACGGACTGGCGACGAGAACAGGTTGTGCCAGACCGTGCTGATGCAGGTAATTTGCCGCTTTTAACACCCGAACATCCAGCGCATCCGGGAACACCACCCGTGCAGGTGAGCGCTGGGCGAGTTGACGAGCACGTTCAATGATCATCGCTTCTCCCCCAGTCGCTGTTGAATTTGACTAACCGTCAGCGGATGCTTCGCTACGCTCAGAATCATCATCACGTAGACCGTACTGGAAAGGCGGTTGAGCGCCTGCATGATGTCCGGTCGCATCACGTCAAAACTACGGGTGATGAATACCTGGGCCGCCACCGTCTCCGTTTCACGGACTTTGGTACGCAGCAGATTAAGCAACGCGCAATCACGACCATGGCTGGCTTCAGGCACCAAATGGTCGTGGTCCAGATAGCGCAGCGGCTGATGCGAAAGCCGGTGTAAATCTTCGTCGCTTAAACCCACGATAGCTTGTGCTGCCAGCGGTTCGTCGATAGCGTCAGCGCGCATAATGTTGCCCAGGCGCGAACGGATATCCGCCAGCCACGGCTGCCACGGTTCCGCCAGCTCTATCTGCAACCACACGGCCAGGGCGATGGTGCTGTCCAGCGCGGCGCGAAATCCCAGGCGCGGGTCACTTTTAGCGACCATCTTGTCCGCTGTCAGATGCGTCAGCGTGTCTGCCTTCTTCACCACCGGTTGATGGCACAGTTCGCAACAAGCCTGTGGATGCGTATCGCTGCTGGTTAAACCATGCACCGGCTGCGGCTGCTGTTCTTCGTCATCAATAAACAAGCAGCCCTGCTCGTCGATAAACTTAATGCGCAGATGTCGGCTTTCCAGTAATTCCCGGGCAGACGGCGTCAGGCGAGCGTCAGCGGGGAGATGAATTTCAGCCCCTTCGCTGAGCGTATGATTCGCTCTGAGCCATGCTTCGGTAATGAAATCCTTCATACATCCGCCTTAGCAGGACTGCCAGTTCGCAGGCCAGGCCACATACAGAAATTTCACCGTTGATGGCGTACCAAATTCGATGCTCGAGCCTTTCGGGATAAACATCACGTCCCCGGCTTTAGCAATCATTGTTTCGCCTTCGTGACGAACGTGCAGCTCGCCTTCCAGAATCATGTCGATTTCGTCGTAGTTCAGCGTCCATGGGAAAAAGGCGTTATCCCACTGCATGAACCCGGCGGCCATGCTGCTACCATCCTGGTCGGTCACCAGATCGGTTAAACCCACGCAGTGCGGCTGTGCGCCGTCAAAACGACCAAACTTCACGCTGCTGCCGTCGATGACTTTGACGCCGCCTTTACCGGTCACCGAGTTAAAGCTCGGCTGCATTCCGCCCTGCTCCAGCGACTGTTTCTCCTTCATGACTTTGTCCATCAGTTGGGCGACCAGGCTTTCGGTAAACTGCCCTTCCGGTAACTGCGCAATGATGGTTTCGCGAATGCGTTGGCTTTCCGTTTTGCCATCTTCCACCGCAGCCGGTGCGACAGCAGCAGCGGTTGGCGCGGATTCATCGCATTCGCTGATGGTAACGCCCAGCAGCTCCGCAACTTCGCGCGCCTCCGGGGTGATGATGCTGGCGCGCAGAACAACCGACATTTCCTGTTCGCCGCGTGCGTGGGCCGCACGAATATCGTTAGCTGTGATGAGTTTTTTCACCTGCCCTTTCCTCCTTTTGGCTGAGCTCAGTCAGATAATCCACCAGGTGCTGCACGCTGCGCGGGTCATGGCTATTGAGTTCGAAAATCGGCTCCTGGAACCCCATTCCGCGAAGTAGTTGTCGCGTTGCGGCGACGTCGGCATCCGGCATATCCGTTTTGCTGATAACGGCGATTTGTCGTTTACTGGCGCCGATATCCAACAGCCCGGCAGGTAAGCGACTTTCTTTATCATTTGCCGCATGTATATAAATCAACGTATCGACATCCTGCAGCGTGGTAATTAAGGCGTGATACCAGCGCGGATGGCTAAAATATTCACCTGGTGTATCGATATCGCCGTTTTCATTAAACTCCACGGCCTGTGTTTTTCTGGCGAGGGAATAATTTCCCTGAAGCGCATTAAAGAGCGTTGTTTTCCCCGCCCCCACCGTACCGACAAACGCAATACGTTTCATCGCCGCCTCTGATTAACTTTTTGTCAGGTTGCACAAAGTGAAATTTAATAACCGCCCCAGACCGCTTACCGTCTGTAATAACGCTTCTTCTACCGCACCTACCGAGCCGTAGATGACCAGCGCACCGCTGAATCTATCGAGAAAGCCGATATGTACATCTGCCGCCTTCATAGCTAAGTCACCGGCAATCATCGCGGTTTCGCCTGGCGTCAGCGTCATGATGCCGATAGCGCCCGCTTCGGGAACGCCGATCTTTTTCGCCAGTTCCTCGCCGGGGTGCGCAATGAGATGCGCCAGCGTAACCTGTTTCCCCGGCACAAATTCCTGAATAATGCGTTCTTTTTCCATTGCTCACCGCCTCCTCTAAAACTGCCCTCATCGTGGCAATTTTTTGTCAGAGTAAATAACAAAATTCGGCAACCATGTTTAAAAGGTGAAGTGGATCACTAAGAAAGGGAAAATAAAAAGGCGCGGGAGAGACCCGCGCCGAAAATAAATTAAAGTGGATTTATAGCGGCTGAGTTTGGGCTTCTACGACAGCCAGCGCTACCATATTAACGATACGACGAACAGATGCGATCGGCGTTAATACGTGAACCGGTTTCGCAACCCCCATCAGCACCGGGCCGACCGTTACACCTTCCGAACTGGAAACCCGTAGTAAGTTGTAACTAATACGGGCAGCTTCCATATTTGGCATCACCAGAATATTCGCTGAGCCTTTCAGCGGACTGTCCGGCATGCGGTCATGACGGATGCTTTCCACCAGCGCGGCATCGCCGTGCATTTCGCCGTCAATCATCAACTCTGGCGCACGCGCCTTAATCAGCTCCAGCGCTTCGCGCATTTTGCTGGCCGACGGACAGTTAGATGAACCAAAGTTGGAGTGCGACAGCAGCGCCACCTTCGGTTCGATACCAAAGCGACGTACGGTTTCTGCCGCCATCACGGCGATTTCCGCCAGTTGCTCCGGCGTAGGATCGTCGTTAACGTAGGTATCGGCGATAAAGGTGTTACCGCTTGGCAGCAGCAAGGCGTTCATCGCCCCCGCTGTATGCACGCCATCGCGATGACCAAACACCGCTTTCACCACGCTGAAGTGCTCATGGTAGTCGCCAATCGTACCGCAGATCATCGCATCCGCTTCGCCGCGCTGCACCATGATCGCGCCGATCACCGTGGTGTTGGCAATGACCGCTCGCTGTGCCTGCTCCTGGGTAATACCACGACGTTTCATAATCTGGTAGTACTCGCTCCAGTACTCTTTAAAGCGCGGATCGGACTCATTGTTGACGATCTCAAAATCGACGCCCGCTTTGATCTGCAGACCCAGTTTCTGAATACGCATTTCGATAACGCTCGGACGACCGATCAGGATCGGTTTCGCCAGACCTAAAGTGATCAGCTCCTGCGTGGCATGCAGTACACGCGCCTCTTCCCCTTCAGTCAGCACCACACGCTTCGGTGCTTTGCGTGCCAGGGAGAAAATCGGCTTCATGAACAGGTTGGTTTTGTAGACGAATTCGGTCAGCTTATCGATGTAAGCGTCAAAGTCGGCAATCGGACGCGTTGCCACACCGGAGTCCATCGCCGCCTTCGCCACCGCAGGGGCGATTTTGACGATCAGACGCGGGTCGAACGGTTTCGGAATGATGTATTCCGGCCCAAAGCTCAGGTCCTGGTCGCCATAGGCGGAGGCCACCACTTCGCTCTGCTCTGCGTGTGCCAGCTCAGCAATGGCGTGTACCGCGGCCAGTTTCATCTCTTCGTTGATGGCGGTAGCGCCGACATCCAGCGCGCCGCGGAAGATGAACGGGAAGCACAGGACGTTGTTAACCTGGTTCGGGTAGTCGGAACGGCCGGTGCAGATGATGGCGTCGGAACGCACCTCTTTCGCCAGCGGCGGCAGGATTTCAGGTTCCGGGTTGGCGAGTGCCAGGATCATTGGCGCACGCGCCATCTTCTTAACCATTTCCTGCGTCAGCACTTTCGGACCAGAGCAACCAAGGAAAATGTCCGCGCCGTCAATGACATCATCCAGCGTACGCTTACCGTCATCCACCACCGCGTAAGCCGCTTTGGTTTCCGCCATGTTTGGTTCACGATCTTTGTAAATCACCCCTTTGGAGTCGCAAACCACAATATTGTGTTTCTGCATACCCAGCGCCACCAGCAGGTTCATACAGGCAATCGCCGCCGCACCTGCGCCAGACACCACCATGCGCACATCAGAGATATTTTTCTTAACCACCCGCAGACCGTTAAGGATTGCGGCAGTACTGATGATTGCCGTGCCGTGCTGGTCATCGTGGAATACCGGTATATTCATACGCTCACGGAGTTTTTGCTCAATGTAGAAGCACTCCGGTGCTTTGATATCTTCGAGGTTAATACCGCCAAACGTTGGTTCAAGCGCCGCTACCACGTTGATAAATTTATCCGGATCGAGTTCATCAACTTCGATGTCGAACACGTCAATCCCGGCGAATTTCTTAAACAGAACACCTTTACCTTCCATCACCGGTTTACCGGCAAGCGCGCCAATATTACCCAGGCCCAGAACCGCAGTACCGTTGGAAATAACCGCAACCAGGTTGCCGCGTGCGGTGTATTTGTAGGCTGCCAGCGGGTCCTTTTCAATTTCAAGACACGGTGCAGCCACGCCAGGCGAGTAGGCCAGTGCGAGGTCGCGCTGGGTTGCCAGAGGCTTGGTCGGAGAAACCTGGATTTTACCGGGTACCGGAAATTCGTGGAAATCAAGGGCGCTTTGTTTTAACTGGTCATCCATCTTGTTGTTCCTTTCACGTATCTATCAAAAAAGTGGCGCGGGTAACCATTCTACTGAGCCGCACATTATCACCTCAGTCAACGGCACAAACTTTGAAGGTCCCCATACTCTCACCATTCAAAGAAAGAATTTGTTATCAATTTATAACATCTATGTTACCTGCTTAAGCCAGCAATACCATGCTTGTCTGCTATGCTTTTGCTGACAACGCCCGCAATTATCTCAAAAGTGTGAATCACAACACGCATCTAACACTTTACTTTTCAAGGAGTATTTCCTATGACCCGTAAAGAGCTTGCCAATGCCATTCGTGCGCTAAGTATGGATGCCGTCCAAAAAGCTAACTCTGGCCACCCTGGAGCACCAATGGGGATGGCCGATATCGCCGAAGTGCTGTGGAACGATTTCCTGCGCCATAACCCGACCGATCCCACCTGGTACGATCGTGACCGGTTTATTTTGTCCAATGGCCACGCCTCAATGCTGCTTTACAGTCTGTTGCATCTTTCTGGTTACGACCTGTCGCTCGAAGAGTTAAAGCACTTCCGCCAGCTCCACTCGAAGACGCCGGGGCATCCGGAAATTGGCTACACGCCGGGCGTGGAAACGACTACCGGACCGTTGGGTCAGGGTTTAGCCAACGCTGTCGGAATGGCGATTGCAGAACGCACGCTGGCAGCGCAATTTAACCAGCCGGACCACGAGATTGTTAACCATTATACCTGGGTCTTTATGGGCGACGGCTGTCTGATGGAGGGCATTTCTCACGAAGTGTGCTCCCTGGCGGGCACCCTGGGGCTTGGCAAGCTTATCGCCTTTTACGATCACAACGGCATCTCAATTGATGGCGAAACCGACGGCTGGTTTACCGACGATACAGCAAAACGCTTTGAGGCCTATCACTGGCATGTGGTGCACGAGATTGACGGTCATGACCCTGAGGCGGTGAAAAAAGCGATTCAGGAAGCACAGGCCGTTACTGATAAGCCGTCGCTGATTATCTGCCGCACGGTGATTGGTTTTGGTTCACCGAATAAAGCCGGGAAAGAAGAAGCGCACGGCGCTGCGCTGGGTGAAGAAGAAGTGGCGCTAACCCGGCAGAAGTTGGGGTGGCATCATCCTGCCTTTGAGATCCCCAAAGAAATTTACCGGGCGTGGGACGCTCGTGAAAAAGGCGAGAAAGCTCAACAGAGCTGGAATGAGAAATTCGCAGCTTATCGAGATGCGCATCCGGATCTTGCGGCAGAATTTACCCGCCGGATGAGCGGTGGATTGCCGGAAGAGTGGGAAGAAACGACCCAGAAATATATTACCGACCTGCAGGCCAATCCGGCCAAAATCGCCACCCGTAAAGCTTCGCAAAATACCCTGAACGCCTACGGGCCGATACTGCCTGAGCTGCTTGGCGGTTCGGCGGATCTGGCGCCCAGCAACCTGACCATCTGGAAAGGCTCCACTTCTCTTAAAGAGGATCATGCAGGAAACTACATCCACTATGGCGTGCGGGAATTTGGCATGACCGCGATTGCCAACGGTATCGCTCACCACGGGGGCTTCGTACCGTACACCGCAACGTTCCTGATGTTTGTCGAATATGCCCGTAATGCCGCACGCATGGCGGCGCTGATGAAAGCCCGACAAATCATGGTTTATACCCACGACTCGATAGGCCTTGGGGAAGATGGTCCCACGCACCAGGCTGTCGAACAGCTCGCCAGCCTGCGTTTGACGCCTAATTTCAGCACCTGGCGACCCTGCGATCAGGTTGAAGCAGCGGTAGGCTGGAAGCTGGCGGTCGAACGCCATGACGGGCCCACGGCGCTGATCCTGTCGCGGCAAAATCTGGCGCAGGTTGAGCGCACGCCTGAGCAAGTGCAGCAGATTGCCCGCGGCGGCTATGTGCTGAAAGATTGCGGCGGTAAGCCGGATGTTATCCTGATTGCTACCGGTTCAGAAATGGAAATCACGCTGCTGGCGGCGGAAAAACTGACCGGTGAAGGTCGTAACGTGCGGGTGGTTTCTCTGCCCTCAACCGATATCTTCGACGCCCAGGATGAGGCGTATCGGGAATCGGTCCTCCCGTCAAACGTCAGCGCGCGCGTGGCGGTAGAAGCAGGAATTGCCGACTACTGGTACAAATATGTTGGGCTGAAAGGGGCGATTGTCGGTATGACGGGTTATGGGGAGTCGGCTCCGGCAGACAAGCTGTTCCCGTTCTTCGGCTTTACGGTGGATAACATTGTCGACAAAGCGCATAAGGTGCTTAACGTGTGATCCATAGCGTGGGCCAGGCATCTGGCCCATGCCAGTTATCGCAGCTTGGCTCTTGGGCATAGCGCACCAGACGAAAACGCTGACCGTCGTAGCGCCAGCGGGTCTGGATACCACAATCAGCCAACCCTCGTCCTTTGGCGAGGGTTATCAGCTCGCGCGACTTCTCATCAAACGTGGCGTTAGTCAGCTCCATATCGCGACTTTCCGCATCCGTTTTAAAAGGCAGGCTTAGCCGTACCGCCCGTGACGTCAATGGGGTAGTACGGGAAACCACCCACGCCAGATCGATAGTGTTATATGCCCCGGCTTCACAGCCGATCATCAGCAGTGCTTTATCATCCGTTAGGGCCGTGACACGCATCTCGCGACGCAGTGGGTCGATCGAACAGCGAATACCGTTGATCCGCCAGTTACCGTAGTCCAGCAGTTCATTGCGCTCTTGTTGCGTGAGAGGCGTTGGCGTTGGGTTAATCACAGCCACGCCTTTTAAAGCAGGAGCGGGAGGTACGCTGAGCGGAGGCTCGTCGCCTTTTTCGATCCATGCGGTTTCGCTGCCGACCCGTTTTTGCTGGGCGTCGATAAAAAGCAGCGCGGCTTTTAGCCCAACCAGGGACAGGTTTTGCGCCCCTTTTTGCAGGGTTATCGCCTTCGCGTCCTGTATGGTTGTTAAAAATGCGCTGATGGTGGCCGGATCATCAGTCATCAGTTGCCAGGGGGTAATTCGCCAGTGTTCGCCGCGAAGCGGGAGCGGTGCGCCATCCAGTAGCAGACGTGGCGCAATATCGCTCTCTTTGGCTGCGGGCGACTCCAGCCCCCCCAGTTCAATACGCAGCACGGCATCGGTATGTGCCCCGGCGCTGCGGCTTAAAGTCATGACCAGGCCGTGATGTTCCCCGGTATTGCGCGCCACGCAAAAGTTTTGGTTATTACACGTCACCTGCCAGTCAGAAAACGTCTGTTGCGCGGGCGCTGCCCACAGCAAACGGACGGGTAATAACCCGAGCAGGAAAAGTAAAATAACGCGATAGCGCATGAATGGTACAACCCCGAAGTCAAAACACACAGCCTAAGCGGTATCTTCCTTGCGCGACTGATGTGGCTCAATAAGAATCGTCGGATTGGCCGAAAATTTGTAAAGAAATATAAATCCCGCGCATTAGTCCATGAGATGCGACGACTGCAAATAGTTCAGTAATAGCACCGTCTTACCGTCACGGATCTCACCCGTTTTAATCATTTCCAGCGCCTGAGCGAACGGCAGCTCCAGAACCTCAATATCTTCATCTTCCACACCTCCACCCGCGTTTGCTCGCTGGCTGTCGCTGTATTGCGCAATAAAGAAATGAATTATCTCCGTCACACCGCCCGGCGACATATAGAGCTCAAACAGCTTACGCACTTCACCCACTTCAAAGCCGGTCTCTTCAATGGCCTCTTTTCGAATGCACGCTTCCGGTTCGTCGTTATCCAGCAGCCCGGCGCAGGTTTCAATCAGTTGACCACTTTCATTACCATTGACCCAGGTGGCGACGCGAAACTGGCGGATGAGCACCACCGTTTTCTTCTCCGGGTTATACAGCAGGATAGTGGCGCCGTTGCCGCGATCGTAAACCTCGCGTTTGTGACGAATCACCTCACCATTGCTACGGGTCAGGTCATAGGTGATATTGCGCAGGATGAAGTAGTTATCGGAAAGGACTTTATCTTTGATGAGGGTAATTTTTTGCGACATACCGGCTCCACAGCAAGAAATGAGAAATAATACTACGCCGTGAAACCGGGTTTGTCTTGAGCTTAGGCTAATGAGATTTGGCTGATTTTATGCCCAGCCAGTCGACGATCCCCTGGGCGGCATGCCGTCCTTCCGCCATGGCCGTCACCACCAGATCCGCACCGCGTACCGCGTCGCCACCGGCGAAGATTTTCGGGTTGCTGGTTTGATAACGGTATGCGCTTTCAACACTGGCGGCAATGCGCCCCCAGTTATCGACCTTAACGCCATGCGTTTCCAGCCACGGCATGCCGTGTGGGTGAAACCCAAACGCCATGATCACCGCATCTGCGGGCATGACAAACTCACTCCCGGCGAGGGGAACCGGGCGACGACGCCCTTGCGCGTCCGGCTCGCCAAGCTGGGTACGTAAAAAACGCACGCCGCTGACTCGCCCATCATCATGCAACACCAACTCAACCGGCTGGACGTTAAACTCGAAGTTCGCCCCCTCTTCCCGGGCGTTCTTCACCTCTTTTTTCGAACCGGGCATGTTGGCTTCATCACGACGATAGGCGCAGGTCACCTGGCGTGCGCCGTGACGCAGCGCGGTACGCACGCAGTCCATTGCCGTATCTCCTCCACCCAGTACCACTACGTTCAGTCCGGCGGTGTCGATAAACGGCTCTTCCGGCAGTTCATCCAGCCCCATCACCTGTTTGGTGTTGGCAATCAGGAACGGTAACGCGTCATAAACACCAGGCGCGTCTTCATTCGGCAGATCCGCCTTCATGGAACGATAGGTTCCCACTCCTAAGAACACGGCATCGTAATCCTCCAGCAGCGCCGACAGCGCCACATCCTTACCCACCTCACAGTTAAGTTCGAAATGAATACCCATGGCGCTAAAGATTTCGCGGCGGCGCGCCAGCAGCGATTTGTCCAGCTTGAAGGCTGGAATGCCAAACGTCAGCAAACCGCCGATTTCAGGGTGGCGATCGTATACGGTGGTGCTGACTCCGCTGCGCGCCAGCACATCCGCGCAGGCCAGACCCGCCGGACCCGCGCCGATGATGGCAACGCGCTTGTCCACTTTCTGCACATGGCTTAAGTCCGGTCGCCATCCTTTGCTCAAGGCCCGATCAGAGATGTAACGCTCAATATTTCCGATAGTGACCGCCCCATGCTCGCTACGCACCGTGCATGCCCCTTCACAGAGTCGGTCCTGCGGACATACGCGCCCGGTCACTTCCGGCAGGCAGTTGGTCTGGTGAGAAAGCTCAACCGCCGCGTCGATATTTCCGGCTTTGACCAGTTCAATCCACTGCGGAATGTGGTTATGCAGTGGGCAGGTCCATTCGCAAATACTGTGATCGCCACATTTCAGGCAGCGAGATGCTTCCCGTTCCGCCTGCGCCGCACGAAACGGCAGATAGATCTCCTCAAAGGTGGTTTTACGGGCCTCAATTGCCAGCTTATCTGGCTCACCACGCGCAGGTGTCGCCTGCATTTGCTCACGTTTAGTCATTGTATGCGAAACGAAATCGGTGCCGCTGGCATGCCAGGGCTGGCTTTCCAGACTGGCGGTGCGCAGTCTGCGCGCTTTAGACAGGCCGGTAAGCGAATTTTCCGTCACCAGTTGTAACGCCTGCGCCGGACAGTTCTCTACGCAGGCGGGCCCCTGTTCGCGTCCCTGACACAAATCGCATTTGTGCGCAGTGGCTTTCACCTTCCCTTTAGCGACAGGAGTGAGTACGATCTGCATCGTGCCGAAAGGACAAGCAACGACGCACGATTTACAACCAATACACTTTTTCGGGTTCACCTGAACGCTGTCGTTAACATGGCTGATTGCCCCGTTTGGGCAACTTCTGGCGCAAGGCGCATCTTCACAGTGATGGCAGGTTACCGCACTGCGCTGCTGCTGATGCTTGATGACGGTAATTCGGGGCTGGAAATGCCGTTGACTCAGGACATGCTGCTCGCCGTTGTGAGCCATGACGCAGGCGACCTCACAGGCATGGCAACCCAGGCACTGCTGGCTATTGACCATAATAAAACGATTCATGGCTTCCTTCTTTTTTGGTTGCAAAAACCTTATTCTTTATATGAGTGTTGTTATTAACCGACACGGAAGGAAGCGGCAATGTTCATTTGCCCAGGAAGCACAACTATTTATCCAGAACCTGTGGCAGATCAATTTATTTCATCGCATATGAAATTGTGTTTCAGTTACCATCCAGTTTCATGGCGTTTTATTAACATTTATCAAATACACCGCATCGTTCGGGCTGTTTTAAGGCGCGACGTGTATTGTGTGAGGATGCACAAGTGACGGTAAAGCGTCCGGTCTCGGCCAGTCTGGCTAAAGCTTTTTTCTACATAGTGCTGTTGTCGATTCTCTCAACGGGTATTGCGTTGCTCACGCTAACCAGCAGCTTGCGAGATGCCGAAGCCATCAACGTTGCTGGCTCATTGCGCATGCAAAGTTACCGTCTGGGTTACGATCTGCAAAGCCAAAGCCCGCAGCTCAACGCTCACCGTCAGCTTTTCCAGCAGGCGCTAAACTCGCCGGCACTACAGAATCTGAACGCGTGGTATGTGCCTCAAGCGGTAAAAAGCCGCTATGGACATCTACATGCAAACTGGCTGGAAATGAACACCCGTCTGATCGATGGCGATTTAAATTGGTACCAGAGCAATATCAATAACTATGTCGATCAAATCGATCTCTTCGTGCTGGCGTTACAGCATTATGCCGAACGCAAAGTGATGCTGGTTTTTGGTATTTCACTGGCGGGCGGGATCGGCATATTCACCCTCGTTTTCTTTACCTTGCGGCGTATTCGCCAGCAGGTGGTGCGTCCGCTGAATAAACTGGTGGTAGCCAGCCAGCACATTGAACACGGTCAGTTTGACATCCCATCGCTGGATACCGGTTTGCCCAACGAACTCGGGTTGCTGGGCAAGACCTTCAGCCAGATGTCGAGTGAATTACACAAGTTATACCGCTCGCTGGAAGCGTCTGTCGCTGAGAAGACCCACGATCTCCACGAAGCCAATCGTCGTCTGGAAGTGTTGTATCAGTGCTCTCAGGCGTTAAATACCAGTCAGATTGATGTGTACTGCTTCCGCCATATTTTACAGATCGTCCGCGAGCATGACGCCGCCTATTTCCTGGAACTCACCGTCGGAGATAACTGGCGGATTAGCGAAGGCGCAAAAAGCCCCGAGCTGCCGATGCAGATCCTGCCGGTCACCATGCAGGAAACCGTCTATGGTGAACTGCACTGGCAAAGTCCAAACGTCAATGCTTCTACCCCGCTGCTCAACAGCGTCTCCTCGATGCTGGGTCGCGGGCTGTACTTCAACCAGGCGCAAAAACATTTTCAGCAGCTGTTGTTAATGGAGGAGCGGGCAACGATTGCGCGCGAGCTGCACGATTCACTGGCGCAAGTGCTCTCTTATTTACGCATTCAGCTTACGCTGCTGAAGCGTTCGATTCCGGAAGATAACGCCCCGGCGCAAAGCATTATGGCGGATTTCTCCCAGGCGCTGAACGATGCATACCGTCAGTTGCGCGAACTGCTCACCACCTTCCGCCTGACCTTACAGCAGGCCGATCTCCCCTCCGCCCTGCATGAAATGCTGGAAACGCTGCAAAATCAGACCTCGGCTAAACTAACGCTTGATTGCCGGTTACCGACGCTGGCGCTGGACGCGCAAATGCAGGTGCATCTGCTGCAGATTGTCCGTGAAGCGGTGCTGAACGCGATTAAGCATGCCAGCGCAACCGAAATTGCCGTCAGCTGCGTAACCGCGCCGGATGGTAATCATACGGTTTATATTCGCGATAACGGCATCGGCATTGGCGAACCGCATGAACCTTCCGGGCACTATGGGTTAAATATCATGCGCGAGCGGGCGGAAAGGCTGAGCGGCACGCTGACTTTCTCTCAACCCTCCGGAGGGGGAACGCTGGTGAGCATCAGTTTTCGTTCAGCAGAATCCGACGGTGAGCTAACGTAAAGAACAGCAAAGCGCCGCCGGTTCTCGATCCTGGTCTGACGGCGTTGGCACGAAAGGTATGCTGTAAAAAGGGCATGATAATTTACATTATCTTCTTTTTTTCTCCACGTTTGCCCCGTACCTTGCCGCTAAAGTGAAGCAATTCACACCCATAACAATACGCAGAAACACGAGGTCCCCTTTTAATGGCGAATTTTTTCATCGATCGCCCCATTTTTGCCTGGGTGTTAGCAATCCTGTTGTGCCTGACAGGAGCCCTGGCTATTTTTTCGCTGCCCGTTGAGCAATATCCCGACCTGGCACCGCCAAACGTGCGGGTAACCGCGAACTACCCTGGCGCATCCGCACAAACCCTGGAAAATACCGTCACCCAGGTTATCGAGCAGAACATGACCGGTCTCGATAATCTGATGTACATGTCGTCGCAGAGCAGCGGGACAGGCCAGGCGTCAGTTACGCTGAGCTTCCTCGCGGGAACCGATCCTGATGAGGCCGTCCAGCAGGTGCAAAACCAGCTACAATCGGCAATGCGTAAGCTACCGCAGGCGGTTCAGAATCAAGGGGTCACGGTGCGAAAGACCGGGGACACCAATATTCTGACCATCGCCTTCGTCTCCACCGATGGCTCAATGGATAAGCAGGACATCGCCGACTACGTCGCCAGTAATATCCAGGATCCGCTCAGTCGTATAAACGGCGTGGGCGATATTGACGCCTACGGTTCACAATATTCCATGCGTATCTGGCTCGACCCGGCCAAACTTAACAGCTTCCAGATGACCGCCAAAGATGTGACCGATGCTATCGAGTCACAGAATGCGCAGATTGCCGTCGGGCAACTTGGCGGCACGCCTTCGGTGGACAAGCAAGCGCTGAATGCGACAATCAATGCCCAGTCGCTGCTGCAGACTCCGGATGAATTCCGCGCGATTACGCTACGCGTCAACCAGGATGGCTCAGAAGTTAAACTGAGTGATGTGGCGACGGTCGAAATGGGTGCGGAAAAGTATGACTATCTCAGCCGCTTTAACGGCAACCCGGCTTCCGGTCTGGGGGTAAAACTGGCCTCCGGCGCCAATGAAATGGCAACAGCAGAGCGGGTTATCGACCGCCTGAATGAGCTCTCACAGTATTTTCCGCACGGGCTGGAATACAAGGTGGCGTATGAAACGACCTCCTTTGTTAAAGCCTCAATTATCGACGTGGTGAAAACGCTGCTGGAAGCGATCGCGCTGGTATTCCTCGTGATGTACCTGTTCCTGCAAAACTTCCGCGCCACGCTGATTCCTACAATCGCCGTTCCCGTCGTCCTGATGGGGACTTTTTCCGTGCTCTACGCCTTTGGCTACAGCGTTAACACCCTGACGATGTTTGCGATGGTGCTGGCGATCGGCCTGCTGGTCGATGATGCCATTGTGGTGGTGGAAAACGTCGAGCGTATTATGAGTGAGGAAGGCCTCTCGCCGCGGGAAGCGACGCGAAAATCGATGGGGCAAATCCAGGGCGCGCTGGTCGGTATCGCCATGGTGCTGTCGGCGGTGTTTATCCCGATGGCCTTCTTCGGCGGCACTACCGGGGCTATTTACCGCCAGTTCTCGATTACCATCGTCTCCGCAATGGTTCTTTCAGTTCTGGTGGCGATGATCCTCACCCCTGCCCTGTGCGCCACCCTGCTCAAACCGCTAAATAAAGGCGAGCATCACGGGCAAACTGGTTTCTTTGGCTGGTTTAACCGGATGTTTAACCGCAACGCCGAACGCTACGAAAAAGGCGTCGCCAGGATCCTGCACCGCAGCCTGCGCTGGATACTGATTTACGGCCTGCTGCTCGGCGGTATGGTTTTCCTGTTCCTGCGCCTGCCAACGTCCTTCCTGCCACTGGAGGACCGCGGCATGTTTACCACCTCGGTACAGTTGCCCAGCGGCTCCACGCAGCAGCAAACATTGAAAGTGGTTGAGGAAGTGGAGAAGTATTACTTCACCCATGAGAAAGACAACATTACGTCGGTCTTTTCCACGGTTGGTTCCGGCCCTGGCGGGAACGGTCAAAACGTGGCGCGGATGTTTGTGCGCTTAAAAGACTGGGATGATCGCAACGCCACCACCGGAACCTCTTTCGCCATCATCGAGCGCGCGACCAAAGCCTTTAATAAGATTAAAGAAGCCCGTGTCTTTGCCAGCAGTCCTCCGGCGATTAGCGGTCTCGGGAGCTCTGCCGGTTTCGATATGGAGCTACAAGATCACGCCGGTGCGGGCCATGATGCGTTAATGGCCGCGCGCGACAAGCTGATTGAGCTGGCCGGGAAAGACGCGTCTCTGACCCGCGTTCGACATAATGGTCTGGACGACAGCCCGCAGTTGCAAATTGATATCGATCAGCGCAAAGCCCAGGCGCTGGGCGTTTCCATTGATGACATCAACGACACCTTGCAAACGGCCTGGGGATCCAGCTACGTCAATGACTTTATGGACCGGGGTCGCGTGAAGAAGGTTTATGTGCAGGCGGCGGCAAAATATCGCATGCTGCCGGACGACATCAATCTGTGGTACGTCCGCAACAATAGCGGCGGCATGGTGCCTTTCTCGGCCTTTGCTACGTCAAGTTGGGAAACCGGCTCACCGCGTCTGGAACGCTATAACGGCTACTCCGCCGTCGAGATTGTCGGCGAAGCCGCTCCCGGCGTCAGTACCGGTACGGCGATGGACATTATGGAATCGCTGGTCCACCAGTTACCGACCGGATTCGGCCTCGAATGGACCGCGATGTCTTACCAGGAACGGCTGTCGGGTTCTCAGGCACCCGCCCTGTACGCCATTTCTTTACTGGTGGTGTTCTTGTGTTTGGCGGCCCTGTACGAAAGCTGGTCGGTTCCCTTCTCCGTTATGCTGGTTGTACCGCTGGGGGTCATTGGCGCGCTGCTCGCGACCTGGATGCGCGGTCTGGAAAACGACGTGTACTTTCAGGTTGGGTTACTCACCGTTATCGGGCTTTCGGCGAAGAACGCAATATTGATTGTTGAATTCGCCAATGAGATGAACGAGAAAGGTCACGACTTGCTCGACGCCACGCTGCATGCCTGTCGCCAACGCTTACGCCCAATTCTGATGACGTCACTGGCGTTTATCTTTGGGGTGTTGCCGATGACCATCAGCAGTGGCGCAGGTTCCGGCGGTCAACATGCGGTGGGGACTGGCGTAATGGGCGGGATGATTTCAGCCACTATCCTGGCGATTTACTTCGTTCCTCTGTTCTTTGTGCTGGTACGCAGACGCTTCCCATTGAAGCCACGCTCAGAATAATCGGACACAAAAAAGGCGACTTACGTTGAGTCGCCTTTTATTATCCTTTGCAGGATATGAATTTCTTCCAGAAAATTATTTACGAAGCATCACTTCGATAAAGTCTTTCCAGTTCCCCAGTTCACGTTCAATCATAACAACCTCTCTTATTATTATGGGCATTCTACGAAATCATCATCATAAAAAGAAGATCATTTAACCGATGGTTGTGATTACCTCCTCCATGTGTTTGGGGGTATATGTGATCACTATGCGCTAACCCCATAAATTTTATGTGACTCACTGCAATATTTTGAAATATTCATACATCATCTACGATTTTGGCAATTCTGATGGAAAAACAGCCTGATGCAAACAGGCAAATTCTGATTCTCCGTTTTCCGTGAATTTTGGAACTTTCAGGAATCATTATTCACCATTCAACAACAATGTTATATTTTTCTATAACGGTTCGATGACAATATGTATTATTCATGTTTATAGAACGCGAGAATAAATATTCAAATTACGTCAATAAGGATTCAAATGATCACCCTATACGGTATTAAGAATTGCGACACGATTAAAAAAGCCAGACGCTGGCTTGAAGACAATGGGGTCGACTACCACTTCCATGATTATCGCGTCGACGGTCTGGACAACGCGTTATTACACGCCTTTATCAGCGAATTAGGTTGGGAGGCGCTGCTCAATACACGTGGAACCACCTGGCGTAAACTGGATGAAGCCACACGTAGCCAAATCACCGATGCGTCCTCTGCTGCTGCATTGATGATTGAAATGCCTGCAATTATCAAACGCCCATTGCTCTGCGCGCCGGGTAAGCCTATGCTGCTTGGCTTTAGTGAATCCAGTTATACGCAGTTTTTTAATGAGGTATAGTCTATGTCGTGCCCGGTTATTGAGCTGACACAGCAGCTTATTCGCCGTCCTTCCCTGAGCCCGGATGATGCCGGGTGCCAGGCGTTAATGATTGAACGCCTGCGCGCGGTAGGTTTTACCGTTGAGCGTATGGATTTTGGTGACACACAGAATTTTTGGGCATGGCGCGGCAAAGGTGAGACTCTGGCATTTGCCGGTCACACTGACGTAGTGCCTGTCGGCGATGTCGATCGTTGGATTAATCCACCGTTCGAACCGACCATTCGCGATGGCATGTTGTTCGGGCGTGGCGCAGCCGATATGAAAGGCTCACTGGCGGCAATGGTCGTGGCCGCAGAACGTTTTGTCGCCCAGCATCCAAACCATCAGGGTCGTCTGGCGTTTTTGATAACCTCTGACGAAGAGGCCAGCGCCCAAAACGGCACCGTAAAAGTGGTTGAAACGCTTATGGCGCGCAACGAACGACTGGATTATTGTCTGGTTGGCGAACCATCCAGCACGGAAATCGTTGGCGACGTGGTGAAAAACGGGCGTCGTGGTTCACTGACCTGCAATCTGACCATTCACGGCGTGCAGGGCCACGTAGCCTACCCGCATCTGGCCGATAACCCGGTACACCGCGCGGCGCCAATGCTTAATGAACTGGTTGCGATTGAGTGGGATCAGGGCAACGAATTCTTCCCGGCGACCAGCATGCAGATTGCCAATATTCAGGCAGGAACCGGCAGCAACAATGTTATTCCCGGCGAACTGTTTATCCAGTTTAACTTCCGTTTCAGCACCGAATTAAACGATGAAATGATTAAGTCCCGGGTGCTGGAGCTGCTGGAGAAACATCAGCTGCGTTATACCGTCGACTGGTGGCTTTCCGGTCAGCCGTTCCTGACCGCACGCGGAAAACTGGTGGATGCGGTGGTGAACGCCATTGAGCACTATAATGAGATTAAACCGCAGTTACTGACTACAGGCGGGACGTCCGACGGGCGTTTTATTGCCCGCATGGGGGCACAGGTAGTAGAACTTGGGCCGGTCAACGCTACCATTCATAAAATTAATGAATGTGTTAATGCCGCCGACCTGCAACTGCTTGCCCGTATGTATCAACGTATCATGGAGCAACTCGTTGCCTGATGAGTGTTCTTGTAAGAGGAAATGAGCATGGACTGGCTGGCAAAATACTGGTGGATTCTGGTGTTGGTGTTTCTGGTAGGCGTATTGCTGAACGTGATTAAAGATCTCAAGCGCGTCGACCATAAGAAATTTCTTGCCAATAAGCCGGAGCTTCCCCCGCATCGTGATTTTAACGATAAATGGGATGACGACGACGATTGGCCGAACAAGGATCAACCGAAGAAATAAGTCAACGCAGGCCGAATGGCGGTTTCACATCGCCATCCGGCCTGCGGGTTAAATCATCTCAATCACATCATCATCGTGAGGCTTACCACCACTCAACGCTTCATCAAAGTAGTGCTTCGGTACGGTGAATCGCAGATGGTCTAGCGCACACTGCATACTGCGTTCATCAATGGCGTGCCCCAGATTTTCGATGATATCCAGCGTCACATCCCCACCGGCGCGTATCAACGCCTCCTGCGCAGCAACAGCATGAGATAACTCAATCACCCGATCTTCACCGCCGTGAATCAAATGCACCGTCGTCGCGGTGGTTGCAACCTCCGGCAACGTGGCATAGCGACCATTAAAGGCGATGACCCGCGACGCCAGCCCCGGCTCGGCTTTAATACTCTCAAGCGACATAATCGAGCCCTGAGAAAAACCAATCAGCGCGGTCGCCTGAGGCGAAACGCCGCTTTGCTTCTGCCAGTAGCGAACGGTTTCGATAAAGACCGGCATAATCGCGTCAATACGCGCCTGGCGGTTCTCTTCTGTTACACCCTGTACCGAAAACCACTGACGCCCGGAAGTCGTACCATAAGGCTCCGCCCCGCCAATGCTGACGATTAGCGCATCCGGAAACAGCGGCGCAAACCAGCCGCCAATTTCGCCCATGGCAACTGGATTATCGCCGACGCCATGAAACAGCAACAAGAGCTGTTGAGCGGGTTTATCGGGACTTTGAACAACAAAATGGTCATGTTTCATGGCGATCTCCTTAACTGATGAGAATCATTCTACGCCGCTTAACCGCAATGACCATGCCAGGAAATTGAAGAAGTTAGTGAAAAAATTGCCATTGCATAATGCGATTGTGTAGCCGTTGTTCACGCTCAGCATCCAGCTGTTTTAAGGCCTGCGCCGCCTCTGCGCGCTGAACTGCCAACAGCGCTTTGCGACCTGATATCTTCAGCTGTTGGCACAATTCGGCATCGCTGCGTTGAGCTTGTATACGCCCGCGTAATGCAGGAAGAGGCAACTCGCTGTGCTCAAGCAAACGACTCAGACAACCTAATGATGTCAGTAATGGTCGATGCGCGAAGGCAAACCCAGCCAGCTCACCCCAGTCATCCTCATTAAGCGTAGTCTCTTTCAGCGGTACCAGCGGAATGCGCTCTGCGTTCCACTGCGCAAGGATTTCCGCATCCCGTCGCAGGCGCTGGTGCGCCCGCCAGGCAAGACATTTTCCCGCTTCGCTAATGGGTAGCACCGCCATAGCGGTATAACAACCGCTGCTGGCTTCCCGATGATTGCCCATTCGCACCAGGACGAAACCACAGCGCTGCCAGAAACGCCATAATTCAGCCGTATAACCAAAGCTGACGGACAGATAGTCGCACTGCGTGCAATAGTGCCGGGCCTGCAGAATCAGCTGTTGCCCAATACCTTCTCTTTGACGCGCGGGATGAACCGCAATTCGACTGACCCGCCGCCCGACGAGCGTCGCCGCCAATGGGTCTCCGCCGTGCGCCGCCAGTGACTGCGCAACCAGATTTCCTCTTGGTCGACGATATCCGGCCCAGACGGCTTGGCTTAATTCTGCGGATAATCCCCCCTCGTCGACCAGCCAGACGGCTCCCGCCACCGAGTCAGCAGCCGAAGCCTGAAGAAAATGCTGACCCGGCGCGTCCATCATTCGCCGCAGATCCAGTGGCGAAGTGCGATAATGCGCCCCTGAGAGCAGCTGATATACCGCTAAAGGCAGCGCCGGATTTGTATGCCATGCGTACTGATCAAATGCCGAGAAGTGCAGCTCTCCCAAGGGGGCATGTGCAAAAGTGTCGTCGTCAAATACCAGCGCATCACTGACGATTTTCTCCAGCGGACATCCCTGCGCCCAGCGCACGGGTTGTTGCAACTCATAGCGTCGAAGATGGGGAAAGCGGGCGCAGAATTTCAGCAAAAAGCCTCTGCCGGTCCCCTCGTAACCCTGTACGGTGGTGGTTAACAGCGTACGAGGGAAACGCGCAACCAGTTGGTGCAGCAGCGGCGCGGGGATCGCGGCGGCTTCATCCACAATCAGCCAGTCTGCAGTTGCAGAACTGCTTAACAGCGCATCCGGAGCCATAAAGCGGTAACGCTCTGCAGCAAATTGCGCCAGCACATCCGTTGCCGCTTTAGCGGGCGCAGTGACAATCGCAGTCCCGTTGATACGTGCTATCAGTTGCCCTGCCAGTGCTGACTTTCCCCGGCCACGTGCGGCTGTGACCGCAGCCACGCCAGGAGGCATATCCAGTAGATGGGTTAAAATCATGGCCTGTTCAGGCTGAGGCTCACCAGTTGCCGCGTGCCAGACTGCACGAACAGGAAAACGCGGGCTGGAAACTGCGTGATGCTGCTGCCAGTGCAGAGTCTGTCCGTCACGGGAAATCACCCATTTGATGTGTTCAACAAAGTGCGGCGTTGGGATAGGTTCAGCACAGTCGCTCCAGCGCAGTGAATCGACGTCCGGATGCGTGTGCCAGGTATGCCAGGGGGGGGTCAGCAAAACCAGCCAGCTCCCGGCGATCAGCGTTCCGCTTAAGGCGGCAAACGCCGCAGCGTCAAATCCCTGCCCGGCGTCAAAAACCGCATGACGAAACTCGCGGCCTAATAACGTTTGCAACGCCTGTGGCGTACAGTTCGGCTCAGCAGGAGCTTGTGCACCCACCCATAACCAGTCGCCAGGTAACATGTCGCGTAGCGCTAAGGCCCGCTCCTGGCACCAGTTTCCCTCACCACTGATAATCAGCAGACGACGGATCCCTTCGCGGGCCATCTGTTCGGTTAACGCACTCAGCGCCGTGTTATCAGACATCCCTGCCTCAGTATCTTAAATGCCTTTACCAAAAGTATTACATTGTCCCGGATCGCCGCTGTCAAAACCGCGTTTGAACCAGGTAAGCCGCTGCTCAGAAGTACCATGGGTAAAGCTGTCCGGCACAATGCGTCCTTGCCCCCGCTGCTGCAGGCGATCGTCGCCAATGGCCTGAGCGGCGTTCAACGCCTCTGCCAGGTCGCCGGACTCCAGCACGCCCTGCTGCTGCATACTGTGGCCCCAAACGCCGGCAAAGCAGTCCGCCTGCAGTTCCATACGTACGGAAAGACGGTTCACCTCAGCCTGTGAGGCATTCTGCTGCATCTGGCGAACCTTCGGTTCAATACCCAGCAGTTTCTGCACGTGGTGACCCACTTCATGGGCGATTACATAACCCTGAGCAAAATCACCATCGGCGCCCAGCTTGTTTTTCATGTCATCATAAAATGAGAGGTCGATATACACCGTGTCATCCGCCGGGCAGTAAAACGGTCCCATCACGGACTGGCCCGCACCACAGCCGGTACGCGTCGCTCCGCGATACATTACCAGTTTCGGCTGTTGGTAGGTCCGGCCCATTTTTTCAAACTGCTGCCCCCAGGTATCTTCCGTGGTGGCCAGAATCACCGAGGTAAATTTTGCTGCTTCATCATCATTTGGATTGATGGAATGTGAGGATTGCTGTTGGGAAACTGGCTGGCCGGTCATTAATCCGGTGAGATCCACGCCATAATACCCCGCCACCAGCACCACAATCAGCAGGATGATGCCGCCTTTGCCACTGGGCAAACGAAAACCAGGCCCGCCTATAGAAGGGCCGCCACCGGAGCTATTCCGCCTGTCTTCCACATTGTCACTTTCACGACGCCCTTGCCAGCGCATAATCACCTCAACTTTTTATTCATTATGATGATGATCGTAGGCGGTTCGGAACAGGATTACCATAAGAAACAGTAATCAAAATCGGCGGGATTGATGAGCCGGAGAGCGATCGCCGGCTCAGGGGAGGATTAGTCTAACTTCACACCCAGACGATGCGCGACGGCTTCATAGGCTTCGATCAGGCCGCCCAGGCTCTGGCGGAAACGATCTTTGTCCATTTTATCCAGCGTTTCTTTGTCCCACAGACGGCTGCCGTCCGGTGAGAACTCATCGCCCAGGACAACTTCACCTTTATACAAACCAAACTCAAGTTTGAAGTCGACCAGAATCAGACCGGCATCATCAAACATCTTTTTCAGCACGTCGTTGGCTTTGTAGGTCAGCTCTTTCATACGCGCCAGATTCTCTTTGCTCACCCAACCAAAAGTTTCGCAATAAGAATCGTTAATCATTGGATCGTGCATAGCATCGTTTTTCAGGAACAGATCAAACAGCGGCGGATTCAGTTCAATACCTTCCTCAACGCCTAAACGCTTAACCAGGGAGCCTGCTGCACGGTTACGTACCACACATTCAACCGGTACCATCTCCAGTTTTTTCACCAGACATTCGGTATCGGAAAGCAGTCGCTCCATCTGGGTAGGAATGCCCGCTTCTTGCAGTTTAGTCATAATGAAATGGTTGAACTTGTTGTTCACCATGCCTTTACGATCAAACTGTTCAATGCGCGCGCCATCCCCTGCTGACGTATCATTGCGGAATTCGAGCACCAACAGGTCCGGGTTTTCCGTGCTGTATACGGTCTTCGCTTTACCACGATACAACTCAGCTTGCTTTTGCATCTTTATTACTCCTGGGTGTGAATTAACGATAAATATTGCGTTTTTCTGCCGACGCACACGTTTGCGTATCATATCAGAAAAAAAGGGCTGGAGTTATCCAGCCCTTTATTTTTACTTACTGAACGCAGCCTGGAAGACAGCGACCAGCGCGTCGTTCTGGCTTTGCGTTAGGGTATGCCCCTTCGGATCGATAAACTGCATGCTACTGCGGTTGTCTAAATCACCGACCTGCAGTTTATAGTCGCCGGATACCAGACCCGGATCGCTTGCGCCCAGTTCCTGCCAGTTGCTATCAGACAGTGGTTTGTAGGTCACGGCGATGCTGCCTTGAGAGCGGGTGCTGTCGGTCACTTTCATCCCCACTTTCTCAAGCGCTGCCGGCAGACGCTGCCATACCACGTTGAACGGTCCACGTACTACCAGCATAGGTAAACCGGTGTCATCGGCAGCACTCTGAACATCCATGGTGGCGGCAGAGCGGTTCTGCGCAGCATTCGCGGCGTCAGTGGCGTTCTTATCCAGACCAGCAGAGATAACGTTCATCATCTCAGCGCTGTAACGCTGCATTGATGCGGCATCGGCTACGGGTTTACCCGCCTGCTCGAGGTTAATCAGTTTCACCGTTACCGCTTGCTGATAACCCTGCGGTTTAACCGAGATTTGATAACGTCCACGGTACTGCTCGTCTTCATCCAGACGGTTCCAGTTAACCCAGTCGGTGGTCAACGTCTGGCTGGCATCATCACGTTTGGTGATCGTGTAGTTTTTAGACTGAATGACGCTAACAACCTGTGGCCACAGCGTGTTGCCACGACCATTTTCCACGAGCAACGTCGATGTATCACCTGCGATCTGAGTGCGAGCGCCGGTGACTAATGCTAACGGCTGAGCCGGCGGGCGAATGTCCAGCGCTTTACCAACGGCACCGCTGCCGTTGGTGACCGGGATATTATAGTCACCCGACATAACCGGCAGAATCATCCCAGCTGGAGCGTGAAGCTCAGCAAGCGGTGCGGCCTCCAGATAGGATTCATCACCGCTCACCTGGCGCTTATAACGCGAGTCAGAACTACAGGCCGCGAGCAACATAACAAGCGAAACACCCGCAACCTTGGCCAGGCGCGACTTTTGTACTGAGTAAGCCATCAAATCTCCCTAAACTTTACAGCAAACCGGCATGCTTAAGCGCCGCTTTGACGATTTCACGAGCATTATCCGTGATTGGCGTCATCGGCAGACGTAGCGTATCGGTCGCCACAAGTCCCAACGCCTTACACGCCCATTTCACTGGGATAGGATTGGGTTCGACAAATAGTTTGTTGTGTAACGGCATCAGACGCTGGTTAATCACCCGCGCCTCGGCAAAGTTCCCGGCTGCCGCCAGTTTGCACATTTCGGCCATATCGCGTGCCGCAACGTTAGACGTTACGGAAATCACACCATGACCACCGAGCTGCATGAAATCCAGTCCGGTCGCGTCATCGCCGCTGAGCAGAATAAAGTCGTCTGAAACCAGCTCTTTGATCTGGTGAACGCGACTTAAGTTCCCCGTGGCCTCTTTAATAGCGATAATATTTTTTACTTTCGCCAGGCGGCCAACGGTTTCCGGCAGCATATCGCAGCCGGTACGGGACGGTACATTATACAGAATTTGCGGCAGGTCAGTATGTTCAGCGATGGCTTTGAAATGCTGGAACAAACCTTCCTGGGTTGGTCGGTTGTAGTAAGGCGTCACCGTCAGGCAGCCGACAACACCACTGTCGTTGAAACGCTGCGTCAGACTAATGGCTTCCGCGGTCGCATTAGCGCCGGTTCCGGCAATCACCGGAATTCGCCCGTCGGCCAGCTCCAGGGTCATCATCACCACATCGCCATGCTCATCATGACTCAGGGTGGCAGACTCACCGGTGGTGCCAACCGAAACGATCGCCGAGGTGCCGCTGGCGACATGATAATCAATCAGTTTTTTCAGGCTCGACCGGCAGACTTTACCTTTCTCATCCATCGGCGTAACAAGCGCGACAATACTTCCCGTGAACATGGGCCATCCTCTGTGCAAACAAGTGTCTCAATGGTACGTTTGGTACGACAATAAAAGCAAGCGACCAGAGCCGTTCTGATTGTTGTATGCATGTTTTTTTTATGCTTTCCTTATGATTACCTCACCGCTCAAAGGAAGAACAGGTTTGACATCGTCATCGCAACACTATCTGGTCATTACTGCGCTGGGTGCTGACCGCCCGGGAATTGTGAACACCATCACACGTCATGTCAGCAGTTGCGGCTGTAATATCGAAGACAGCCGACTGGCCATGCTGGGTGACGAGTTCACGTTTATCATGTTGCTGTCGGGCACCTGGAATGCCATTACCCTAATCGAATCAACCTTGCCGTTGAAAGGTGCAGAGCTGGATTTACTGATTGTGATGAAGCGCACGACCGCACGCCCCCGTCCGGCGATGCCCGCTACGGTCTGGGTGCAGGTCGATGTTCCTGATTCTCCGCATTTGATTGAACGCTTTACCGCCCTGTTTGACAGCCACCAAATGAATATTGCGGAACTGGTTTCACGCACGCAACCGGCTGAGAACGGAAAGGCAGCACAGCTGTTTATTCAAATTACCGCACATAGTCCTGCGTCACATGATGCGGCAAATATTGAAGATGCGTTTAAAGCACTCTGTACAGAACTCAATGCGCAAGGCAGTATTAACGTCGTCAATTACTCACAGCATGATGAACAGGATGGAGTTAAGTAATGAACCCACTGAAAGCCGGTGATATCGCACCGAAATTTAGCTTGCCGGATCAAGACGGAGAACAAGTAAATTTAACCGACTTCCAGGGACAGCGTGTTCTGGTTTATTTTTACCCGAAAGCTATGACACCTGGCTGTACCGTACAGGCCTGCGGCCTGCGCGATAACATGGATGAGTTAAAAAAAGCAGGTGTTGAAGTACTGGGAATCAGCACCGATAAACCAGAGAAGCTTTCCCGATTCGCGGAGAAAGAAGTCCTTAACTTCACGCTCCTGTCCGACGAAGATCATCAGGTTTGCGAGCAGTTCGGCGTCTGGGGTGAGAAGTCATTTATGGGCAAAACCTATGATGGCATCCATCGCATCAGCTTCCTGATTGATGCGGAAGGGAAAATTGAGCATGTGTTTGATGACTTCAAAACCAGCAACCACCACGACGTGGTAATGAACTGGCTGAAAGAGAACGTCTGATTTACATCTTGCCGGATAGCGCCTGATGGTGACGCCGCGCGTCTTATCAGGCCGACATCTACATAACCCCGTAGCCGGATGAGGCGTTTACACCGCCATCCGGCATCAACGGCGTTTATTCAAACGTCCCTTTTACACAGGCTTTTTTCTCTCTGACTACCGCTTTTCCCTTCGCCCACAAGTGATGAACCTCAAGCGCATCATTGAGCACCAGAATGTCGGCATCGCATCCCACTGCCAGACGCCCTTTATGTTCCAGTCCCAAAAATTCTGCGACTGTACGCGTCAGCGGACACAACGCCAGTTCCAGCGGTATGGCATGAACCTTCACCAACTGGCGCACCGTTTCAGCCAGTGATTCGAACCCTGCGACACCAATGCCGGTGAGATGACCGTACTCATCAAATTCCGGCTGGCTACCGTTGCCGTCCGAACTGAGAGTAATGCGCGACAGCGGCACGTTCTGGCGTAGCGCCGTGGCTATAGCCGTGGCCGGGTCGACGGGTTCATCGATGCTGCTGGTAATGTCGATATAACCACCTTTGCGGGCGTACTCCAGCGCCGACTGAAACAACGGTTCCGCACGATTGACGTGGGTGGGCAGCAACTTGGTAATCGGTACATCACAACTGTCGAGGATCTGGTACAACGGCTCCAGCATGCGCGGGCTGTCGCCCATATGGAAGACGCTAATCCCCGGCTTGCGCCCTAACAATCCACCAACGCGCGACTGCGCCGCCATGTTTGCCAGCGCCGGGGTGTCCGGGGCTGAAGAACGATGGTCCGAAACAGCACATTTCACGCCAATGATTTTATCGATCAGCGCCACATCACGCTCGATACTGCCGGTGATGGTCGGGGAAGGCAGAGAATACGCCCCGGTCAGCATCCATGCGCTGATGCCTTCAAATTCCAGCGCGCGGGTTTTCGCCAGCAGCGATTCAGGGTGACGGGTAATACCATCAGTCCCCAGCAATCCCACCACCGAGGTGACGCCAGCTTCAACCAGCCGCGACAAGCGCACTTCCGGCGTGCGGGTGTGCGGCCCCGCTTCTCCGCCGCCGCCAATCAGATGGACGTGTTGATCGATAAATCCTGGGCACACAATCGCGCCGTCAAGATTGATGCACTCGCAGCCAGGAAAATCGTCAGGGGAAATCGACGGCGCGATGGCAACAATTTTGCTGCCAGACACCAGTATATCCTGGCGTCCTAAATCTTCCGGCGCGTACACGTGTCCCTGCTGGAACAACGTCAAATTAAGAATGGAACAGTTCATAACCTTCCTTGTCAGGCAATAACCTGCATAACCCAAATAGAGAGCAGCGCATTAATTACGCATACCGCAATAATAAGCGGGTAATAACGGGGATGGACCCCCGCGGTACCCAGACAGCGTCCCACATTTTGCACAGGATTGCCCATCAGGTAGATAGCCGGTAACAGCACGGTAGCATCATGTCCTGAAAGCGTACCGGCGACAACCAGGCTCGCGCATACACCAACGCCGCCTCCCATACTCATCACCGCCGCCAGCAGTACCGTTGCAGATTCCCCCGGCAGTCCCCACAGCGCCATTACCGGCTCACATACCCGCCCGACAATCTCGAGCAACCCCGTCACTTTCAGCGCCTGAATAATCACAAACGCCATCACCACGTTAGGCAATAGACTGGTTGTTGCAATAGTGAATCCGCGCCGTGCGCCATCGATAAACATATCCATGACGTTTTTACGTACCTGCGTTGTCATCTCACGCCTCCTGCTGCGTACGGCGATTTTCCAGCTGCGCAATCCACAAACGCAGCAGGTTCGCACCCACAAATTTGAAGACAAGGATCACCGCCAGCGGCGTAATCACCGGAACAGTAACCATCGTAAACAGCGCGGCACCCGAGGAAAAATAGTTGGTAATACACGCACTGCCGCTGGTTTGCCAGCAGGCAAAAATCGCACGTTCCTGTTCAGTGATAATGCCCTCTTCCGCCATTTCTTTGGTCATCCCTGCCGCAGCATCGGTATTTTGCAAATTCGCAATCAGCGCCAGCGAACAAATACCCGGAATACCGAGTAACGGGCGCAGGACTGGCGTCATCAGTTGCTGTGCCGCACGCAACCCTCCCAGCCCTTCGGTAACGGAAATTATCCCGAGTGAAAGAATGACGGAAGGTGCCAGCTCAAGCGCGAATAAGAAGCCGTCTTTTGCGCCCATACCGCCCGTGCCGCGAAAAGAAACCGCCGTATCCCCCGCCGTATTAATCTGCCCAAACGCACCGTTGAGAACGGTAAAATCAAAGACTCGCCACCATTCGGTACTCTTCGCAAACATGCCGGAAAAAAGAATAATCGTAATAAAAAAAGCGAGATAACCGCCCCATTCCACCTTCTGCTGCGTGTGTGTGCTGTGACCCATTTTGTTCTCCTGTTGGCCTGATTCCTTGCGTGACTTAAAGACATCACGCGGGTCAAGTTAAAGACAAACGCAGAGAAAAACGACACCAGAGGAGATTATTCAGAATGTGTGGATAGAGGTCAGACAAGTTCGGCTCCGGCAACATTGCATCACCGGAGCAAACAGATTAGGGTTCATCAACGACCTGACCATCCGGCCAGGCATGCATGACCGCTTTGATTAACGTCGCCAGAGGGATCGCAAAGAATACGCCCCAGAATCCCCACAGGCCGCCGAATATCACCACGGAGAGAATAATCACCAGTGGATGCAAATTTACCGCCTCGGAGAACAGCACCGGCACCAGCAAATTACCGTCCAGCGCCTGGATTATCAGGTATACAGCAAAACAGCTCCAGAACTCGGTGCCAAGCCCGAACTGGAACAATGCCACACCGACCACCGGAATAGTGACCACGAAAGCGCCGATATACGGGATCAACACGGAGAAGCCTACCAACACCGCCAGCAACAGCGAATAGTTGAGGCCAAACAGCAGGAAGCCGAGCCAGGTCGCCACGCCGACCACCACCATTTCCAGCACCTTGCCGCGGATATAGTTGGTGATTTGCTGGTTCATCTCTTTCCACACCTGCCCCGCCAGTCCGCGATTACGCGGCAGCACCCGACGCACAGCGTTCAGCATTTGTCCTTTATCTTTGATCAGGAAGAACACCATCAACGGGACGAGAATCAGATAGACAGCCAGCGTCAGCAATCCGACCAGTGAAGCCAGCGAATATTTCACCACCGAATCGCCCATGGTGAGCATTCGCGAGCGCATATTCTCCGCCATCGCATCAATAATGCCCGCATCCATCAGCGCCGGATAACGCCGCGGTAAGGTGGCGGCAAAATCAGACAGTTTATTGAGCATGCCCGGCATATCGCGGATCAGGTAGATCCCCTGCTGCCATGCAACGGGCATTACCACAAACGCCATCAGCAGCAAAATACCGACAAACACCACCAGCACAATCGATGTCGCCCAACGCCGTGAACAACCAATATGTTCCAGCCGTACTGTCGGCCATTCGAGCAGATACGCCAGCACAATGGCGACCAGCAGCGGCGCCAGAAGACCGCTAAAAAAGAACAGAATGCCGAAACCGGCAACCAGAATAATCAGTAAGGCGATGGCTTCGGGGTCGCTAAAGCGGCGGCGATACCATTGCATCAACATTTCGAGCATAAAACCCTTCCATGAATCCAATAGCGGGATTGCGATCCCGAATTGTATCTAAATGTCACAAAAAAGACTTCGCTTTTTATAGCGGATTACGCAAAGTGAAAAGTCATTTTTCCTGGGTGTTCATCGTCAGGTTTCGCAGTTACACTCCCTAAGCTTGCGGAGTGTGAACGAAACTTCACGGCATTGGTCAAATGGCTATCTCAAAAAAGAATACAGGACAGAGGTTATGTTCAGGCAGTTGAAAAAAAACCTGGTTGCTACCCTCATTGCTGCACTGACCATCGGTCAGGTTGCGCCCGCATTTGCAGAAACCGCGGACACCCTGCCTGATATGGGAACCTCGGCAGGGAGTACGCTTTCCATAGGACAGGAAATGCAGATGGGCGATTATTATGTACGCCAGCTGCGCGGCAGTGCGCCATTAATTAACGATCCGTTGCTGACGCAATACATTAATGCGCTGGGGATACGTCTGGTCTCGCACGCCGACTCGGTAAAAACGCCCTTCACCTTCTTTTTGATTAACAACGATGAAATTAACGCCTTTGCTTTCTTTGGCGGCAACGTTGTTTTGCACTCCGCACTGTTCCGCTATTCCGATAACGAAAGCCAACTGGCATCGGTTATGGCGCACGAAATTTCCCACGTTACGCAGCGTCACCTGGCTCGTGCAATGGAAGACCAGAAACGCAGCGCGCCGCTAACGTGGGTCGGTGCGTTAGGATCAATTTTATTGGCGATGGCCAGCCCGCAGGCGGGTATGGCGGCGCTGACCGGTACGCTGGCGGGTACACGTCAGGGGATGATTAGCTTTACACAGCAAAACGAACAGGAAGCAGACCGCATCGGTATTCAGGTACTGCAACGCTCGGGATTCGATCCCCAGGCCATGCCGACGTTTCTGGAAAAATTGCTCGATCAGGCCCGTTACTCTTCGCGTCCACCAGAAATTTTGCTGACTCACCCCCTGCCAGAAAGCCGTCTGTCGGATGCTCGTAACCGCGCCAACCAAATGCGTCCGGTTGTCGTCCAGTCTTCAGAAGATTTTTATCTGGCCAAGGCACGCACCTTAGGCATGTACAACTCTGGTCGCAACCAGCTGACCGATGACCTGCTAAGTAACTGGTCGAAAGGCAACGTACGTGAGCAACGTGCGGCGCAGTATGGCCGGGCATTGCAGGCAATGGAGGCCAGTAAATATGACGAGGCACGTAAAGCACTGCAACCGCTGCTGGCGGCAGATGCTAACAATGCCTGGTATCTCGACCTGGCAACGGATATCGATCTCGGTCAGAAGAAAACCGGCGACGCCATTAATCGGCTGAAAAACGCCCGCGACCTGCGCACCAACCCGGTACTGCAGCTCAACCTGGCAAATGCGTATTTACAGGGCGGACAAGCCAAAGAGGCGGCGACCATCCTGAATCGCTATACGTTTAACCATAAAGACGACCCTAACGGCTGGGATCTGTTAGCGCAAACGGAAGCCAACCTGAACAACCGCGATCAGGAACTGGCGGCCCGCGCGGAAGGGTATGCCCTCGCAGGACGGCTGGACCAGGCGATTTCGATGCTCAGCAGCGCAAGCTCACAGGTTAAGCTGGGTAGCCAGCAGCAGGCCAGATACGATGCCCGTATCGACCAGCTACGCCAACTGCAAGAGCGCTTTAAACCGTATACGAAAATGTAATTATCGAACCCTTGCCGGATGGCGATATGTAGGCCGGATAAGGCCTTTTGGCCGCCATCCGGCAGTATTGTTATGCAAGGAGAAGTCATGTCAGACGCGATTAAAATCTACCATAACCCACGCTGCTCCAAGAGCCGTGAAACGCTGGAGTTACTGAAGTCCAACGGCGTGGACCCGGAAGTGGTGTTGTATCTGGACACCCCGGCTGACGCCACAACCCTGCGTGAATTGCTGCAGATGCTGGGCATGTCCAGCGCGCGCGAGCTGATGCGTCAGAAAGAAGATCTCTATAAGTCGCTTAACCTGGCGGACGTAAATCTGAGTGAAGATGCGCTGATTCAGGCCATGGTGGAAAACCCGAAATTGATGGAGCGCCCGATTGTGGTTGCCAAAGGCCAGGCGCGAATTGGACGCCCGCCGGAGCAGGTACTGGAAATCATCGGTTAACCTGTAACCTGCCGCAGTCTTTTAGGCTGCGGCGCTTACAGCTTCAGTATCTCTTTTACGAATGGAATGGTCAGCTTACGCTGGGCGGTGATCGATGCATGATCAAGCTGATCCAACGTCATAAACAGCGTGCGCATTTCTCGATCCAGACGCTTGAGCAGGAAGCGTCCCACATCTTCCGGCAGTTCAAACCCACGAAGTCTGGCGCGTAATTGCAACGCCTGCAGTTTATCTTCATCGGAAAGCGGCTGCAGCTTGTAGATTTGTCCCCAGTCCAGGCGCGAGGCGAGATCCGGCAATCCCAGATTCAGCTGCCTTGGCGGACGATCGCCGGTGATCAGCAGACGCGTTTTCCCCGACTCCAGGATGCGGTTGTAGAGATCAAAGATCGCCATTTCCCACAGCGAATCACCGGCCACACATTCGATGTTATCGATGCATACCAGCGATAAATGCTCCATACCGTCGAGTACCTCGGGGACGAACCAGGTACGCTTGTCGAGCGGCACATAGCCTACCGCATCGCCGCGCGCGGACAGTTCCGCACAGGCTGCATGCAGCAAATGACTACGACCAGCGCCTTCACGCGACCAGAGATAAATATACCCGCTATGGTCCTGACGCAGCACGTTTTGCAGTGCAGCCAGTAAAGAGGAGTTATCCCCCGGCCAGAAACTTGCGAACGTTTCGTCGTCAGGAAGATAAAGTGGCAAAGAGAGCTGTGCCGGTGTGTTCAGAGATACCTCAACCCAGGATTTCATAAAATCGCGTTGAGTTTAACACAGAAATACGTCGTGATAGAACCGGGCAGCATCGCCGCCCGGTAAGAGATTTAGTGTTGTGGACTGTCGGCATCTTCCGCGTCAAGCACGACTTCTTCCGGACGCAGCAGGCTGATAACTTTGAAAATCAGGCTCAGGCAGACGCCAACAATGGTCGCCAGAGCCATACCTTTCAGCTCAGCGGCGCCAATGTGAACTTTCGCGCCACTCACGCCGATGATCAAAATAACCGAGGTCAGGATCAGGTTTTGCGCTTTGTTGTAGTCAACTTTTGACTCGATCAGTACGCGAATACCGGAAGCACCAATCACGCCGTACAGCAGCAGCGATACGCCCCCCATGACCGGCAGCGGAATGATTTGGATCGCCGCCGCCAGTTTGCCCACACAGGAAAGCAGAATGGCAAAAATTGCCGCGCCGCCGATAACCCAGGTACTGTAAACACGAGTAATCGCCATTACGCCAATGTTTTCGCCGTACGTGGTGTTCGGCGTAGAGCCGAAGAAACCAGATATAACCGTAGACAGGCCGTTGGCAAACATAGAACGATGCAGGCCAGGATCGCGAATCAAATCTTTTTTCACGATATTCGCCGTCACCACCAGGTGTCCGACGTGTTCAGCGATGACCACCAGCGCCGCCGGCAGGATAGTCAGAATGGCAACCCATTCAAAGCGCGGCGTGTAGAACGTTGGCAGAGCAAACCAGTGGGCCTGCGCAATCGGCGTAGTGTCCACGACCCCCATAACAAAGGAGAGCGCGTAACCGGCCAGCACCCCAATCAGAATTGGGATAATCGCCATAAAACCGCGGAACAGTACAGAGCCAAATACCGTAACCGCCAGCGTCACCATCGAGATGATGATGGTTTTTGAATCCGGTAATTGCCCCTCTGCTGGCAGTAACCCCGCCATGCCCGCAGCGACGCCAGCCAGCTCCAGACCGATGACGGCAACGATTGCGCCCATCGCCGCAGGAGGGAACATAACATCCAGCCAGCCGGTTCCTGCTTTCTTAACGATGAAAGAAACCAGGCAGAACAGAACGCCGCACATAATGAAACCACCCAGCGCCACTTCATACCCTAACGGCAGCAGCAGCAGTACCGGGGAAATAAATGCGAAGCTGGAACCCAGATACGCAGGAATTTTACCTTTACAGATAAACAGATACAGCAATGTACCAATGCCGTTAAACAGCAGAACGGTAGCCGGGTTGATGTGGAACAGGACTGGCACCAGTACCGTTGCGCCAAACATGGCGAACAGGTGCTGCAAACTAAGCGGGATTGTCTGTAAAAGCGGCGGTCTTTCACTCACCCCGATAGCACGGCGCGTCATAGTGTTTTCCTCTGAGTGTTGTTTGTTATTAGCTTTGGGTTGTTATATTCAAAAAAAAGCCGACTCTTAAAGTCGGCTTCTTTTCACTTATTCGTTTACTTGGTACCAAAAATCTTATCGCCGGCATCGCCTAGCCCCGGAATAATGTATCCGTGCTCGTTCAGCCCCTGATCGATGGAGGCCGTATACAGCTCAACATCCGGGTGCGCTTTTTCCAGTGCCGCGATACCTTCCGGCGCCGCAACCAGGACCAGCACTTTAATGCTGGTGCAGCCTGCATTTTTCAGCAGGTCAATGGTGGCGATAACGGAACCGCCGGTTGCCAGCATCGGGTCAACGATCAGCGCCATACGCTCATCGATGTTAGATACCAGTTTCTGGAAGTACGGTACCGGCTCCAGCGTTTCTTCATTACGGTACATACCAACCACGCTGATACGCGCGCTTGGAACGTTTTCCAGTACGCCTTCCATCATGCCCAGGCCCGCACGCAGGATTGGCACAACGGTGATTTTTTTACCTTTGATTTGGTCAACTTCAACCGGACCGTTCCAGCCTTCAATGGTCACCTTTTCGGTTTCCAGACCAGCGGTTGCTTCATAAGTCAGCAGGCTGCCAACTTCCGAGGCGAGTTCACGAAAGCGTTTAGTGCTGATGTCGTTTTCACGCATCAGTCCCAGCTTGTGTTTGACGAGTGGGTGTTTGACTTCCACGATCTTCATACTCTTCTCCTTTCCTCAGACGAGTGGCAACCACAAAAAAATCGCCGGATTATACCGCTTTTCGTCTCTGGCGCAACACTGGATACGCTTGATATGGATCAACCAAAGTCGTTTGCGTCTGGATGATGAGTATAAAACAAGCCCCGCATTCTTAGCGGGGCTGGCTGTCAATACTATGAATTTTATAGATATTCAGCATTGGTCTGGATAACGTTTTGATACCATGAAAAAGATTTCTTCGGCGAGCGTGCTAACGTTCCGCTTCCGTCATTATTTTTATCAACATAGATAAAGCCGTAGCGTTTTTTCATCTCCCCCGTCCCGGCCGAGACTAAGTCAATACAGCCCCACGGGGTATAACCCATCAAGTCCACGCCATCTTCCACTACCGCTTTTTTCATTTCGCTGATATGTGCGGCCATATAGTCAATACGATAGGAATCATCCACCGAGCCGTCGGCCTGCTGCACGTCAATCGCACCAAAGCCGTTTTCTACGATAAACAGCGGCAGTTGGTAATGATCCCAGAACCAGTTCAGCGAATAGCGCAGACCAACGGGATCAATCTGCCAGCCCCAGTCCGATTTCTGCACATACGGGTTGGAAACCAGGCTTTTCGACTCGTCGTAATCCAACTGTGGGTTGTCTGCCGTGGCCTGGGTTGCGAATGACATATAGTAGCTAAAGCCGATGTAATCAACACAACCCTCGGTCAGCGCCTGACGGTCTTCCTCGGTGATATCAAGATCAAAGCCACGCCGGGCAAAGTAGTTGAGAAGATGCGGCGGGTATTTGCCGCGCACATGGACATCGGTAAACCAGTAACGCCGGTGCATGGCGTTCATCGCCATCATTATATCGTCCGGCGCGCAGGTCAGCGGATAGATAGGACACATGGCAATCATGCATCCTATCTGCAATGCCGGGTTAATCTCACGCGCAGCCTTTACCGCCAGCGCGCTGGCCACCAGTTCATAGTGCGCCGCCTGGTACATAACCGGCTCACGGTCTTCACCGGGCTGGTATTTCAGGCCAGAGTTCGTAAAAGGCGCGAAGTCTTCGTGATAATTTGCCTGGTTGTTAATTTCATTAAACGTCATCCAGTACTTCACTTTGTGCTGGTAACGGGTAAAAACCACTGCGGCAAAACGGACAAAGAAATCGATAAGCTTGCGGTTGCGCCAACCGCCATATTCCGTCACCAGATGGTAAGGCATCTCGAAATGCGACAACGTAATCACCGGTTCAATGCCATATTTCAGGCATTCGTCAAACAGGTCATCATAGAACTGCAGGCCAGCCTCATTGGGTTGCGCTTCGTCGCCTAACGGGAAAATACGCGTCCAGGCAATCGAAGTGCGAAAACATTTAAACCCCATTTCGGCAAACAGCTTAATGTCGTCTTTGTAGCGATGATAAAAATCGATGGCGTCGTGGTTAGGGTAGTTTTTACCGGCAATCACACCGTCAGTGATTTCGCGCGCCACGCCATGCGCCCCCGCCGTCATGACATCGGCAACGCTAATTCCTTTTCCGCCCTCCTGCCAGCCTCCTTCCAGCTGATGAGCAGCTACGGCGCCCCCCCACATGAAATCTGCTTTAAATCCTGACATACCCTTCCCCTCTCGTGATGACTCTGTGCAAACGCCGTTGATGAGGTCCGCAACAGAAAAAAGAAACCGGTTTCAGTACGATACTGTGTATTCGGCTCGCAGGTTTCAAGCAGAAGACTGTACCCGGTTTCATTTTCGTGGCGCAGTTCAAACAAATAGATAAATGATTGTAAAATGCTGAAAAAATCAGCACATAAAACTTGATGCAGAGCAGGCTCGCAAACGTTTGCTTTCCCTGTTAGAATTGCGCCGAATTTAACTTTTACTGCAAGTAAACATGTGGGGAAGCAGGCAGTGACCGATAAAACCTCTCTTAGCTACAAAGATGCCGGTGTTGATATTGATGCAGGTAATGCTCTGGTTGATCGAATCAAAGGCGTAGTAAAGAAAACTCGTCGTCCGGAAGTTATGGGTGGTCTGGGTGGCTTCGGTGCGCTGTGCGCATTGCCGCAAAAATATCGTGAACCGGTACTGGTTTCCGGCACTGATGGCGTCGGCACAAAACTGCGTCTGGCGATGGATCTGAAACGCCACGACACTATCGGTATCGACCTCGTCGCAATGTGCGTCAACGACCTTGTGGTTCAGGGCGCTGAGCCGCTGTTTTTCCTCGACTACTATGCTACCGGCAAACTGGATGTGGATACTGCAGCCAGCGTCATTAACGGTATTGCCGAAGGCTGTCTGCAGTCTGGCTGTGCGCTTGTCGGCGGGGAAACGGCTGAAATGCCAGGGATGTACCACGGCGAAGATTACGACGTGGCAGGCTTCTGCGTTGGCGTCGTCGAAAAATCAGAGATCATTGACGGTTCAAAAGTGGCTGACGGCGACGTACTGATTGCGCTCGGCTCCAGCGGTCCGCACTCCAACGGCTACTCTCTGGTGCGCAAAATTGTTGAAGTCAGTGGTTGTGACCCGGAAACCACCGAGCTTGAAGGCAAGCCGCTGGCCGATCACTTACTCGCCCCGACCCGCATTTATGTCAAATCCATTCTGGAACTGATTGAGAAGGTTGATGTGCATGCCATTGCCCACCTGACCGGCGGTGGCTTCTGGGAAAATATTCCACGCGTTCTGCCAAACAACACGCAGGCCGTGATCGACGAATCTTCATGGCAGTGGCCAGCCGTCTTTAACTGGCTGCAAACGGCAGGTAACGTCAGCCAGCATGAGATGTATCGCACCTTTAACTGTGGCGTAGGCATGGTTATCGCCCTGCCAGCTTCGGAAGTAGACAAAGCCCTTGCTTTGCTCAATGAGAAAGGTGAAAACGCATGGAAAATCGGTATCATCAAAGCATCTGATTCCGAACAACGTGTGGTCATTGAATGAAAAGCATTGTGGTGCTCATTTCCGGCAACGGAAGCAATTTGCAGGCGATAATGGATGCCTGCGAACAGAATAAAATCAATGGCACCATACGTGCAGTATTCAGTAACAAGGCCGATGCGTTCGGCCTTGAGCGCGCACGCGAAGCGAATATTCCAGCGCACTCGCTGGAAGCCGCCCAGTTTGCCAGTCGCGAAGCATTCGACCAGCAGCTGATACAAGAGATCGACGCTTATGTCCCTGATGTCGTGGTGCTGGCCGGTTATATGCGCATTCTAAGCCCGGCGTTTGTTGCTCACTATTCTGAACGATTGCTGAATATCCACCCGTCTTTGTTACCGAAGTATCCTGGCCTGCACACGCACCGTCAGGCTCTGGAAAACGGCGATGAAGAGCATGGTACCTCCGTCCATTTCGTCACCGATGAGCTGGACGGCGGACCGGTTATTCTCCAGGCCAAGGTTCCGGTATTTGAAGGCGACAGCGAAGATGATGTCACGGCACGAGTCCAGGCCCAGGAACATACCATTTATCCGCTGGTGGTAAGCTGGTTTACTGATGGTCGCCTGAAGATGCGTGATAACGCAGCGTGGCTGGACGGTGTTCGTCTGCCGCCACAAGGCTACGCCGCCGACGAATAATAAAATCCAACCTGTAAACCGGATCTCACCATCCGGTTTACAGGCATAAATACCTTTTCCGGTAAACATCTCCGGTATTCATCTACGCTCCCCCTTTCTCTTTGCTATCAGACGGTTTATTGTCATATTTTTCTGGCACAGTTGGACATCTGAGAGCAATTCTCGCCATAATAAATCGGTAGTGTCCCGTGAATGAAACGGAGTAAAAGTGGTAATGGGTCAGGAAAAGCTATACATCGAGAAAGAACTCAGCTGGTTAGCGTTCAACGAACGTGTACTCCAGGAAGCTGCTGATAAGTCAAACCCGTTGATCGAACGGATGCGTTTCTTAGGCATCTATTCCAATAACCTCGACGAGTTTTACAAGGTTCGTTTTGCCGAACTGAAGCGCCGAATCATTATTAGCGAAGAACAGGGTTCAAACTCTCACTCCCGCCATCTGTTAGGCAAAATCCAGGCCCGCGTATTAAAAGCCGATCAGGAATTTGACGGCCTGTACAACGAGTTGCTGCTGGAGATGGCGCGTAACCAGATTTTCCTTATCAACGAACGTCAGTTATCGGTCAATCAACAGAACTGGTTACGCCATTACTTCAAACAATATCTTCGCCAGCACATTACACCGATCCTGATCAACCGCGAGACAGATTTAGTTCAGTTTCTGAAAGATGACTACACCTATCTGGCGGTGGAAATTATCCGCGGTGATACGATTCGCTACGCGCTGCTGGAAATCCCTTCCGACAAGGTTCCCCGTTTTGTGAATCTGCCGCCGGAAACCCCACGCCGTCGTAAACCGATGATCCTGCTGGACAACATCTTACGCTACTGCCTTGACGACATTTTCAAAGGGTTCTTTGATTACGATGCGCTGAACGCCTATTCGATGAAAATGACCCGCGACGCCGAATACGATTTAGTACACGAGATGGAATCGAGCCTGATGGAGCTGATGTCATCCAGCCTGAAACAGCGTCTGACCGCAGAGCCTGTACGTTTTGTCTATCAGCGCGACATGCCCAATGCGCTGGTCGAGGTACTGCGTGAAAAGCTGACGATTTCTCGCTACGACTCGATTGTTCCCGGCGGGCGTTACCATAACTTCAAAGACTTTATTAATTTCCCCAACGTTGGCAAAGCTAACCTGGTGAACAAACCGCTGCCGCGTTTGCGTCATATCTGGTTCGATAACGAGAAGTTTCGTAACGGCTTTGACGCCGTTCGCGAACGCGACGTGCTGCTATATTATCCGTATCACACTTTTGAGCACGTTCTTGAACTGTTGCGCCAGGCCTCTTTCGACCCGAGCGTGCTGGCGATAAAGATCAACATCTACCGTGTGGCCAAAGATTCGCGCATTATTGATTCGATGATCCATGCCGCGCACAACGGTAAGAAAGTCACCGTAGTGGTGGAACTACAGGCTCGCTTTGATGAAGAAGCCAACATTCATTGGGCCAAGCGTCTTACCGAAGCGGGGGTTCACGTCATCTTCTCCGCGCCGGGCCTGAAAATTCACGCCAAATTGTTCCTTATCTCGCGTAAAGAAGGTGATGATGTTGTGCGCTATGCGCATATCGGGACGGGGAACTTCAACGAAAAAACGGCGCGCCTCTATACCGACTACTCGTTACTTACTGCCGACTCACGCATTACCAACGAGGTTCGTCGGGTGTTCAACTTCATCGAGAACCCGTATCGTCCGGTAACGTTTGATTATCTTCTGGTTTCTCCGCAGAACTCACGCCGTTTGCTGTACGCGATGATCGACAAAGAAATCGCCAACGCGCAGCAAGGACAGCCTTCCGGTATCACGCTAAAACTGAATAACCTGGTCGATAAAGGCCTGGTTGATCGTCTCTATGCGGCCTCAAGCTCAGGCGTGCCGGTCAATTTATTGATTCGCGGTATGTGCTCTTTGATTCCGAACCTGGAAGGCATCAGCGACAATATTCGTGTAATAAGCATAGTTGATCGCTACCTTGAACACGACCGGGTTTATATCTTCGAAAACGGTGGCGACAAGCAGGTATACCTCTCCTCCGCCGACTGGATGACCAGGAACATCGACTATCGCATCGAAGTCGCAACACCGCTGCTGGACCCGCTTCTTAAGCAGCGTGTGCTGGATATTATCGATATCCTGTTTAGCGACACGGTGAAGGCTCGCTTCATCGATAAAGAACTCAGTAATCGCTACGTACCGCGCGGAAACCGCCGTAAGGTTCAGTCACAATTGGCGATATACGACTACATCAAATCACTCGAGCAACCTGACTAACGCTATGCCAATACACGACAAGACTCCACGACCGCAGGAATTTGCTGCGGTCGACCTTGGTTCAAACAGTTTCCATATGGTCATTGCCCGCGTGGTTGATGGCGCAATGCAGATTATCGGGCGACTGAAACAGCGCGTTCATCTGGCGGATGGCCTCGGCGAAGATAACAAACTGAGCGAAGAGGCAATGGAGCGCGGATTAAGCTGCCTGTCGCTGTTCGCCGAACGTCTGCAGGGCTTTCCCCCATCAAGCGTATGCATAGTGGGAACCCATACTTTGCGTCAGGCGCTAAATGCGACCGATTTTCTCAAGCGAGCAGAAAAAGTTATCCCCTACCCGATTGAGATTATTTCCGGTAACGAAGAAGCCCGACTGATTTTTATGGGCGTTGAGCACACCCAGCCGGAAAAAGGTCGTAAGCTGGTTATTGATATCGGCGGTGGTTCAACAGAACTGGTGATCGGCGAAGATTTCGAGCCCAAACTGGTGGAAAGCCGTCGTATGGGCTGCGTCAGTTTTGCTCAGATGTATTTCCCGGGCGGCGCTATTACTCGGGAAAACTTCCAGCGTGCGCGCATGGCGGCAGCGCAAAAGCTTGAAACCTTAACCTGGCAGTTTCGCATTCAGGGCTGGAACGTTGCGCTGGGCGCGTCGGGCACGATTAAAGCAGCACACGAAGTGCTGCTGGAGATGGGCGAGAAAGATGGTTTTATCACCCCCGAACGCCTGGAAAAACTGACATCCGAAGTGCTGAAGCATGCGTCATTCGATGCGCTCAGCCTGCCGGGGCTGTCTGAAGAGCGCAAAGCGGTGTTTGTGCCAGGACTCGCGATTCTGTGCGGCGTTTTTGACGCACTGGCTATCCGCGAACTCCGCCTTTCTGATGGCGCACTACGCGAAGGCGTGCTGTATGAGATGGAAGGTCGTTTTCGCCACCAGGATGTTCGCAGCCGCACCGCCAGCAGTCTGGCGAATCAGTACAACATCGACAGCGAACAAGCCCGGCGCGTACTGGAAACGACGATGCAAATGTACGACCAGTGGCATACGCAGCAGCCTAAGCTGGCCAATCCACAACTGGAAGCGTTACTGCGCTGGGCGGCGATGCTGCATGAGGTTGGGCTGAACATCAACCACAGCGGTTTACATCGCCACTCGGCGTATATCCTGCAAAACAGCGATTTACCGGGTTTCAATCAGGAACAACAGCTGATGATGGCAACCCTGGTTCGTTATCATCGCAAAGCGGTGAAACTGGATGATTTGCCCCGCTTTACGCTGTTCAAGAAAAAACAGTTTCTGCCGTTAATTCAGCTGTTGCGCCTGGGCGTGCTGCTGAATAATCAGCGACAGGCGACCACCACGCCACCGACGCTGACCCTGATTACCGACGACAACCACTGGACTTTACGCTTTCCGCATGACTGGTTTAGCCAGAACGCGCTGGTGCTGCTCGATCTGGAAAAAGAGCAGCAATACTGGGAAGCCGTCACCGGCTGGCGTCTCAAAATTGAAGAAGAGAGCTCACCCGATATCGCCGCATAAGCTCTCAGCAGGGGCCAGTTTTTCTGGCACCTGCTCTTCCAGCATTTCATGCAGCGGCTGCGGTTTACCAATCAGATACCCCTGCATGTAATCAATCCCCAGCGAAATTACCGCACTGCGTATTTCTTCGCTTTCAACGTACTCCGCAACCACCCGCATTCTTTTCATCCGCGCCAGATGGCAAATTGAAGCCACGATTTGGTAGTCGAGGCTGTTCGAAACAATATTGCGAATAAAGCTGCCATCAATTTTCAGGATATCGGCATTCACATTCTTCAGCCGCGCATAGCTGGCATATCCGGTACCAAAATCATCAATCGCAATCTGACAGCCCAATGATTGCAGTTGCAGTAATGTTACCTGCGCCTGTTCCGCATTAGTTAAGGCATTGCTTTCCGTGACTTCAAAAATCAGCTGCCATGGTTCAACTTTGTACTTAACCAGTAGCTGGTCGATATCATGCGGAAGTCGGGCACGGCATATCGACGTGGGAGATAAGTTAATAGCAAACCGACGGGCGGGCATCTTTTCCCGATTCTGCGCCATAAACTTCAGCGTATTTTCAATCACCCACAGATCGATGCTGGATGACAATCCAAACTCATGCGCTACCGGTAAAAAGCTGTCAGGACTGATGGTTTCACCATTATCTCCCTCCAGCCGCAGCAGAATTTCGTGATAAACATCGCCGCGCACGCCTGAAATCGGCTGCGCCATAAGGAAAAAGCGATTGTTCTCCAGCGCCAGCTGCAGACGATTCATCATCGCAACCTTATCTTTTAGGTCACGTTGCAGGTGCATCACGCCTCGGCGTTGCAAATTCTCTGGCGCATTGGTCGCCAGAGAAAGCTCGGCGATGGTGCTTAACTCTCCCAGTAACAAGTAGATGTGGTTAACAGGAGAACGGACATAGCAAAAACTAATCCCCACCTGAGGCTGTAAAGGCATGCCATCCCAGATAAATCGAAACTGCTTGATATGCCTGTCCAGCGCTTCAATACGCTCCTGATGCGACTCGGTGTTAAAACGCAGAACTAAATCATTACCCGATAACTGATAGACATGCTCATCTTGTTTCAGCAAGGGATTTACCCACTGGGCGAGTTTTTGCTTGTACTGGATACGCAGCATAATGCCGTAATTTTTCACCAGCAGTTCCATGCCCGGCACACTCAAAAAGCAAAGCACTGACCATGGCGCTTTTTTCAAATCCCGGTTCAAAGCACGCAAATTCGGAATATGCACCATGGGGTCAAAGAAGGCCAGGCGATGAGAATGTCTGGCGACAATTCTCTGGCGCGTTGCCAGCACGGCAATAAAATTCACGATGAAGGAGAAAACCAGGTAACTTGATGAGGTAATGGCAAGCTGCACATCGTAACCCGAATACCAAGGGATATAGTGCTGATAATAATGAATTGCTGTAATGAGTACGATCACCCATATTAACGAAATGAATTTATAACCGTAACGCATTGCTCCCCATAGCATAACGGGCAGCATCAGTGACAAGGTATAATTTGTGCTAAATATCGAGCTTTGCTCATCTAGCGGCATACACAAGGATGTCATTAGCATGGCCAATATAATCAGCCAGACCGCAAACTCTGTTTTAGTAACTTTGGTATCAAACTGCTGCTTTAATTGAGATAGATAGCCTCTGACATACAAAGGATTACGAATCGTGCGAATAATAAAATAGCATAGTGGAACCCCAACCAGATTCCCGACCAGCATGGCCTGATAGTTGATCAACGTGCCGGTATTGAAGGGCATAACGCCCACCATGCTGGATTTGCTCCCATATAAGCCCACAAACGCGGCAAAATGGAAGAATAGCAAAAACAGCGTGGCCGGGCAGAAGACTTGCCAGAACATACGCTGCAACATCAGGTGCGGATCGCCGTGGGAAACATTGTTGCGTCGGGGAGAAAATACTTTATACCCTCCCCAACTAAGCACTATCGTCACTATAAAGTACGAAATTATTGACAGCATTTCAAATAACCCGACCTGCGGATATTTGTACCAGATAATGGAAATGATAATTCCTGGTAGTGCTGCCCAGCCAAAAAACAACATCAGGCTAATCATCAGTGCTAAAGGCAGGTAGAAAAGAATTACGGTCCCGGAACTAATATGGGCATAGGTGTTGGCAGTGCTCAATATAGGCAACAACAAAGAAGGCAAGAAGAGAGGTAACGCCCACCATCTATCTCTAATACCAATATAATTTTTATTGAGTTTCATAGATGCTCAGTAGAATCCCGCACATCCTGCAGGGGGTATTCGGACAGGCATCCCACCTGACGTTAAAACGATAAAGTAAAATACATTACAATGACTCATCAATTTTAGTTGTCAGCAAAAGGTGATGTTTGATACATATCAATAAATAAGCCTCTCATTAATCAATTATTACTCTTTTCATGGTTTTTTATCGTTATCTCATTATTAATGCAAATAATAATATTAATTTCCATAACATAAATGGATAAAACAACTGAAGCAATTTTACATAACGAAAAATTGACCATTCCCTCACAGTATGCCTTAATGTGAGTATCGCCCTCAGTTGGGTACACTACAAGGAACCTTTTGTGAGCCAGGTTACCAGCCTACGCAAACGACACCGATTTAACAGTCGCATGATCCGGATCGTACTGCTTATCAGCTTTCTTTTCTTCTTCGGACGCTTCGTCTACTCCGCCATAGGTGCGTGGCACCACCACCAGAACAAAAAAGAATCTCAACAGATCACCCAGCCGCAACAGGCATCTCCTGCACAAACTGACGTACGCTGATCGCTCACGCCGATGTTACCCCCAACATTAAGATTCCTTACCGGATGGCTAATTGCCTGACATTTAACCATCCGGTAAGGGATTTGAATGATGAAACTTCACGCAATTTCACCTGCCACACGTGCTGATCGGGTCATCAACCGTGGTTTTCGCACAAATACACAATCTTCTCATCCCACTCCACCGCACCATTCGCGCTGATTTTTTTACGTTGCAATGTACTGAATATAAAAAAGATACACTGCGCTCAAATAGGCGCTAATTAATACCTAAAAGAAATATCACTTGCGAAAACATTAATATTTCGCATGAAATTAAATGCTTATTTGAACTGTTACCATCATTAAATTCTACAGGGTAATACCATGAGCATTTTTCATTATTTCCGTAAATAAGAAGCAGTGTTGAATGGATCGCAAACGTTAAGTATGTGATTAACCATACTATTGAGAAGGACAGTCACATTGATAAGCAACGTGGGGTAACCGTAAATACGCGCAATAAAAAACCCTCTATAAAAGAGGGTTTTTACATCCTGCCGGTTCAGAAACCACTAAGCAGAAGGAATATTATTCCCACTCTATTATAAACAAACTTATTAAGTTTTTATTAAACAGACACTTAATATATCCCACAATCGAAAAGCCATGAAAAGTGCCACGCATACATTTATGAAGGATCTGATGCTCAGTGGAACGAAAACTCACGCTAAGCAATATTTGCTTCCTATGATGCCTCTTTAATGACCGCAGATGCCTTTTGGTCACCAGTTCTGCCAATAATGACCGAGCATATTGATATGTTTGTGGCAAAGCGGTGAGAGGCTTGCGATATCGGAGACGTGAAGCTCACACTGCGCCCCGGCGTGGCGGAGAAGATCTTTCACATCACCGCCGAGAAAAAGTGCCACTTTAACTTCGCGCTGAACAGGGCTAGCCGGAACTGTCACTGCTCCGATATCGGCGGCGGTTATCTGCCCATCACGAAGGAGCATCTTTTTCTGACGCGGCCTGCAATGGAAACCGTACAGCCAGCCCGGTGAAAAGACGCAGACCTACCGGCAGGCCGTAGCGCAGCTGCAGAGGCTGGATAAGTAGCTCTGCCTGGCCCCTCTGCTGCGGACAAATGACATTTCGGCAGAAACTGACCTTCTGATTCAGCAGGCTTTTTAAGTTTGTTTACTGCTGATACGCTATACGATATCACTATGATTAGCTATTCAGCCTCTCCATTACGCTTACCTGTCAATTCTTGCAGTAGCACGAAGGGAGTGACAAATTGTCTGGACTGGCAGGAAGCCAGAAACGCTTTCAGATTGCCCGCAGTGATAATATTGTCAAATACAGAACGCACCGTCTCGATATAGATCTTCTGCTCAGTTTCATCAGACAATTTATTTATGTCTTTTCTGAGCGGTAGATATGAAGCCAGTTGCGGCAGCAAATATTTAACAAAATCGAGACCATTTCGCCTGCGAAATGCAAATGATATATGGAGTGAATGTGAATTACATGGCTCAGGTGCATGCCACTGTCCGCGCGGCAGATAAAGAAATTCGTTCGTATTAAGAATAAAACTTTCGCTTGGCCTCCCATCCGGGACAGGCATTGCTGGCTTATTTTCTGCAACCGGGAAGGCAAAATCAGGCTCATAAAGATGCCATTGTTTCTTGCCACTCAGTTGAAAAACTAGCGTGTCGCTGTTATCCCAGTGCGTGGTAAATCCTTTTGTATTACCCACACTGAAAAAAACGGTTGCCCCGGTTCTTTCCTGGAAAAAAACGGATAATGTGTCAGCTACCGCGCGCACTGACGTTGACAAATCCTCAGCAAAATCCAGCGCCAATGTGGCACCGTTCTCTATCTCCTGCATTACTCGTTCAGGAATCAGTTTGGTAATCCCTTCGCCCATTGCCGAGTGGCTTCGTTCATTATATTCCGCAGGCACTAACGGCTTTCCAGAACGCACTAATCGACAGCGAGGAAATGACAGACGTCGCGTGTTGATAATCTCTTCAAGCTCCGTAATGGACAGAATGTCTGATGCAGGGATATCAAACGGGCATTTATAAACTTTATTTTGTTCATAACAGTGCATGAATTGTTGAAAACGTTCGTGCCCCAGTAGCACATCAATGGTATAGTTTTCAGACTTCATAGTTGTGCTCCCCTCGTTTATAAAATGCTTGCGGATAGGTTTTTTCGTAATACCCTTTCATTTCAGCTTCAGTAAGTGACAATGCCCGCCGCAAATGAAAAGAACATAATATGAAAGGAGCAATCAATACCACAACGGCACCAGAAATAACGGTAAACGGAACCACACCCAACATACTAATATACCAACCAGCAATACCTACACCAAAAGGGTTAGCCAGACTGGATAAAAAAGCAGCCATAGCGCTCATTCTCGTCCGATAGTCACGTGGGGTTGCCGTCGCTCGCAGTGTACTGAGGTTGACATTGATAAAAATAAACGCCGTTCCGCAAAAAAATGCGAGCGCAATAGAAATATAGATATTACCCACCAATACAATCGTCATGACGCTGCTGCCTAAGAGGACAAATCCGAATAGCACGTTATTAAGACGCCCGGCCCATTCCATTACAACATTGTTAATATAAAGACTACTGACAATAAGTCCCATAGCAAAAGAGAATTCGAATGCACCAAGATAGGTTGCAGGAAGTTTCAATTCAGAATTAATCCAGTATGGAATCGTTACGGAAAAGAAAGGAAACATTGTAAAATTAATGACTGTGGAAACCAAAGCAATATGAAATTCAGATTTAACATGATAAATCGCTTTAAATCCTCCTTTCGTTTTATGGAACCAGCTTTCCTTTACGTCAGTAATATTCTCGTCAATATTAAACCTGGATAATAGAACAAGAAAAGCAATACAGGAAAGAATATAAATAAGCGCAGAGAAATACAGTGCCAACCCTGCTGAGAAAAATGAAATGAGTGAAGCCGCAATCACAGGACCTACCAACATAATAATGGAGTTGATTGTTGATCTGCGCGATATTGCCTGCGTCACATCGCCTTCTGCAACCAAGTCTGGAATTAACCCCATAATCGTCGGTTCGCGCACAGATGATATAGCGCTCAGTACCACCAGTCCTGAAGTAATAACTGCCAGGTTGAAATAATCGAGATAACTAGCCAGACAGAATAACACGATGATGCCTAAAACTGCGAACTGGCAGGCAATAATAAATTTTATTCGATTAAAATGATCGCCAAACGAAGCCAGGAATGGTTTTAGGTATATTTCAGCCGCAACCGAAATCGCAATAAGTGAAGAAAATGCGACCGCCGAGTGCGTTACCTGCAGGCACCACCAGGCCATGGCCAGGCGGAAAATATGCCCGGAAACCATGGCCAACGATGTGCCCGTTTGCAACAAGAAGAAACGGGGACCAAGACGCATTAACGCATCAACTTTCATACTGCTCACCCCATTCGCGCAAATTTTGTTTTTCTGTTTGAGTCAGCCCCATAATCCCGCCTCTAAGGTTAACGATCCGGGTAAATCCCTGATCCTGTAGAAACAGGATAGCGCGTTTGCTCCGGCTTCCTGATTTGCAGTAACACACAATGAGCTGATCCTCAGGGAGATCAGCGATTCTTGTCGGCAAATCCCGCAATGGGATGTGCATCCCCCCAATGGAAATCACATTCCTTTCAGCTGGTTCCCTGACATCCAGTAAGAGCAGATCACCATGCTGGGTTTTCAGCGATACTAGCTGGCTGAAAGTGACGCTTTCAATCTCATCTGACTCGTTACAGGACGTATTGATGACTGTATGACCGCGTTTTTTGAGCCGTAATAATGAAGAACGATTACTTAGTGAATCATAAATCATGACAGAATCATTAGCTTCATTGAGCCGTTCACGCGCTTCTGCAAGCGTGATCCCTCCAACACCATAGCGGCCAAAAGTAACGGTCTCCTGTCTTCCGTTTATTGAATAGTTATAACGAAATGAAATAGTTCCAGCCGGAGTGACCGCAACATACAGACCATCACGGTCATTAACTTTATAGAGTTTCTCCTTCGGCTTAAGGTGACGCAGCCTGGTGTCAGTCAACATGTTTTATTGTTTTCCTTTATCAAAAATACCATGTTGTAAAAAAATCAGAAAAGTTGTTTAACTCTCTGTTTTTAATTGAGTTATAAAAAATAAATACCATAACTCAACCGAAATTTATCACATGGTACTTTTTCAAACCTGAATTCGAAACCAGAGAGTACCATCAAAAATTCCATTGAAAAAACCGTGCTTCCCGTTACTAACAGCTGCCAGAAAGTGCCAGATACAAAAACAAAAAAGCCCGCAGTTACGCGGGCTTAGAGGTACTTTACTACTTTTACGTGCAGGCTGTTGCCAGACGTTAAATCATTCCCACTCAATCGTAGCTGGCGGCTTACCGCTGATGTCATACACCACGCGGGAAATACCGTTAACTTCGTTGATAATGCGGTTAGAGACGCGGCCTAAGAAGTCATACGGCAGGTGCGCCCAGTGCGCGGTCATAAAGTCGATGGTTTCAACAGCACGCAGGGAAACAACCCAGTCGTACTTACGGCCATCGCCCATGACGCCAACGGAACGTACCGGCAGGAACACGGTGAACGCCTGGCTCACTTTGTTGTACAGGTCAGCGTTGTGCAGTTCCTCAATGAAGATAGCATCCGCACGGCGCAGCAGGTCGCAGTACTCTTTCTTCACTTCGCCCAGCACGCGTACGCCCAGACCCGGCCCCGGGAATGGGTGACGGTACAGCATGTCGTACGGCAGACCCAGTTCCAGACCAATCTTACGCACCTCGTCTTTGAACAGCTCACGCAGCGGTTCAACCAGACCCATCTTCATCTCTTTCGGCAAACCGCCCACGTTGTGGTGAGATTTGATGACGTGCGCTTTACCGGTGGCAGAAGCCGCAGATTCGATCACGTCCGGATAGATGGTTCCCTGCGCCAGCCACTTAACGTCTTCCAGCTTCAGCGCTTCTTCGTCGAAGACTTCCACGAACACGCGGCCGATGATTTTACGTTTAGCTTCCGGATCGTTTTCGCCTTTCAACGCGTCCAGGAAACGCTTTTCACCTTCAACGTGAACGATATTCAGGCCGAAATGGTCGCCGAACATATCCATCACCTGCTGAGCTTCGTTGAGACGCAGCAGACCGTTGTCGACGAACACACAGGTCAGGTTTTTGCCAATTGCACGGTGCAGCAGCATCGCGGTGACGGAGGAGTCCACGCCGCCGGAGAGGCCGAGGATCACTTTATCAGTGCCAACCTGCTCACGAATGCGGGCAACGGCGTCATCGATAATTTTTGCCGGCGTCCACAGCGCTTCACACTGGCAGATATCGCGCACAAAACGCTCCAGCATGCGCATCCCCTGACGAGTGTGGGTAACTTCCGGGTGGAACTGCACGCCGTAGAAACGTTTTTCCTCGTGCGCCATGATGGCAAATGGGCAGTTGTCGGTGCTGGCAACGGTCACGAAACCTTCCGGAATAGCGGTCACTTTGTCGCCGTGGCTCATCCACACGTCCAGCAGTGGTTTGCCGTCTGCGGTCAGAGAGTCTTCAATACCGCGGATTAGCGCGCTGTCTGTCTGAACTTCAACCTGCGCGTAGCCGAATTCACGTTCGTTAGAACCTTCAACATGACCACCGAGCTGCATTGCCATAGTCTGCATGCCGTAGCACACGCCGAACACAGGCACGCCCGCAGTGAAAACGTATTCCGGCGCACGCGGGCTGTTTTCTTCAGTGGTGCTTTCCGGACCACCGGAAAGAATGATACCGCTTGGGTTGAATTCGCGAATTTGTGCTTCCGTAACATCCCACGCCCAAAGTTCACAATAGACGCCCAGTTCACGTACGCGACGAGCAACCAGCTGAGTGTACTGAGATCCGAAATCAAGGATGAGAATGCGATGTTTATGAATATTGTCTGTCATTGACGCTAATTCCGAGGCAAGTGAAACAAATTCGCCCGGCATATAGCCGGGCGCGGAAACTTATCAGGAGCCCATGCGGTAGTTAGGGGACTCTTTGGTGATGGTCACATCGTGAACGTGACTTTCCTGAATACCCGCACCGCTGATGCGTACAAACTCTGCTTTCGTTCGCAGCGCGTCGATAGTACCACAGCCGGTCAGACCCATACAGGAGCGCAGGCCACCCATCTGCTGGTGAATAATCTCTTTCAGGCGACCTTTATACGCAACGCGACCTTCGATACCTTCCGGGACCAGTTTGTCAGCGGCGTTATCGCTCTGGAAATAACGGTCGGAAGACCCTTTGGACATCGCGCCCAGAGAGCCCATACCACGGTATGATTTATAAGAACGGCCCTGATACAGTTCGATTTCGCCCGGCGATTCTTCAGTCCCCGCCAACATAGAGCCAACCATTACTGCGGCAGCACCTGCAGCGATCGCTTTTGCGATGTCGCCGGAAAAACGAATACCGCCATCGGCAATAACCGGGATACCGGTGCCTTCCAGCGCTTCAACAGCGTCAGAAACGGCGGTGATCTGCGGTACACCTACGCCGGTAACGATACGGGTAGTACAAATAGAGCCTGGGCCGATACCGACTTTAACAGCACTGCAGCCGGCTTCCGCCAGCGCGCGAGCGCCTGCGCCAGTCGCAACGTTACCCCCGATGATCTGCAGATCCGGGTATTTAGCACGGGTTTCACGGATACGCTGCAGTACGCCTTCAGAGTGACCGTGAGAGGAGTCAATCAGCAGTACATCAACGCCAGCGGCAACCAGCGCGTCAACACGCTCTTCATTACCTGCACCTGCGCCTACAGCAGCACCAACGCGCAGACGACCATGCTCATCTTTACAGGCGTTAGGTTTACGTTCCGCTTTCTGGAAATCTTTAACGGTGATCATGCCGAGCAGATGGAAGCTGTCATCAACAACCAGCGCTTTCTCGACGCGTTTTTCGTGCATTTTGGCAAAGACAACATCGCGTGATTCGCCTTCACGAACGGTCACCAGACGCTCTTTCGGCGTCATGTAAACGCTAACCGGCTGATTCAGATCAGTCACAAACCGTACGTCACGACCGGTGATGATACCAACCAGTTCGTTATCTTCAGTCACAACCGGGTAACCTGCGAAACCATTACGCTCGGTCAATTCTTTTACTTCGCGCAGGGTAGTGGTTGGCAGTACGGTCTGCGGGTCGGTCACCACGCCAGATTCATGTTTCTTCACGCGACGAACTTCTTCCGCCTGGCGCTCAATAGACATGTTTTTGTGGATAAAACCGATGCCGCCTTCCTGAGCCAGGGCAATTGCCAGGCGCGCTTCCGTCACGGTGTCCATTGCTGCGGAGAGCATAGGAATGTTCAGGCGAATGGTTTTCGTCAACTGGGTGCTGAGATCAGCAGTATTCGGCAGAACGGTAGAATGAGCGGGAACGAGGAGGACGTCGTCAAACGTCAGGGCTTCTTTTGCGATACGTAGCATGGGCAATATCTCACCTGGGAGGTTATTAAATATTGCCGCGGCATTATACAGAGCGTAACCGATTGCATCCACACTTTTTTGCAAAAAAACCTTGCGCTCCTCTGTGAGCATGTTACTTTCGACTGAATAACCTGCTGATTTAGAATTTGATCCCGCTCACATGTTATCCTCTCAGACCACCTCAATTTTCACCGTAAGCCGCCTGAATCAGACGGTTCGTTTGCTGCTTGAGCAGGAAATGGGACAAGTGTGGATCAGCGGTGAAATCTCGAATTTCACTCAGCCATCCTCCGGTCACTGGTATTTCACGCTCAAAGATGACACCGCTCAGGTACGTTGCGCGATGTTTCGCAACAGCAATCGCCGGGTAACATTCCGGCCACAGCACGGTCAGCAAGTACTTGTACGCGCCAACATTACGTTGTACGAGCCGCGCGGCGACTATCAGATAATTGTTGAGAGCATGCAGCCAGCGGGCGAAGGTTTGTTGCAACAAAAATATGAGCAACTTAAGGCCAAATTGCAGGCTGAAGGGCTATTCGATCAGCAGTTCAAAAAAACGTTGCCCTCACCGGCCCACTGCGTCGGGGTGATCACCTCAAAAACCGGCGCCGCGCTGCACGATATTCTCCACGTCCTGAAACGTCGCGACCCTTCCCTGCCCGTTATTATCTACCCGACCGCAGTCCAGGGCGATGATGCGCCAGGACAGATCGTTCGCGCCCTTGAACTGGCAAACGCGCGGGGCGAGTGCGATGTGCTGATCGTCGGGCGCGGCGGCGGCTCGCTGGAAGATTTGTGGAGCTTTAACGACGAACGTGTAGCACGGGCGATCTTTGCCAGCCGCATTCCAGTCGTCAGTGCCGTCGGCCATGAAACCGATGTCACTATTGCCGATTTTATTGCAGATTTACGGGCACCTACGCCGTCGGCGGCAGCAGAAATTGTCAGCCGTAATCAGCTTGAACTGCTGCGTCAAATTCAGCATGGTCAGCAGCGTCTGGAGATGGCGATGGACTACTACCTCGCCAACCGTACTCGTCGATTTACCCAACTTCATCACCGCTTGCAACAGCAGCATCCGCAGCTGCGTCTGGCCCGTCAGCAGACCGTGCTGGAACGACTGCGCCAGAGAATGAACTTCGCGCTTGAGAATAAGATTAAACAGGCAAATCAGCGTCAGCAGCGCATACTGCAGCGTCTGAATCAGCAAAACCCGCAGCCGCGTATTCACCGTGCGCAAACACGCATTCAGCAACTGGAATACCGCCTGGCGGAAAATATCCGTGCGCGTTTAAGCGAACAGCGCGAGCGTTTTGGCAACGCAGTTACCCATCTTGAGGCAGTCAGCCCACTGGCTACGCTGGCGCGCGGTTATAGCGTGACGACCGCAAAAGAAGGTGAAGTGCTGAAACAGACTAAACAGGTTAAAGCGGGTGATGTGCTCACCACCCGCCTGTCTGACGGATGGGTGGAAAGCGAAGTGAGAGCTGTCACGACGACAAAGAAAACGCGCAGGAAAAAACAGGATTAACGCGGCACAAACTCCACGCGTTTCTTCGAGATAAGGCCATGACCGTTCTGGCAAAAATAATCCACCGCGCCACAGGCTTTAAGCACCTGCAGCGGCTGATTGCACTCCGGGCAGTGCGCTTCTAACTGAATATCTTTATTACAGTTATCACAGTGCGCCATACCGTTTTGCGGCTCCAGCTCTGCATGACAATCCGGACAAATAATAGACATAGCGACTCCAGTACAGGGATCCATTACTGTGCTGAGTTTAACACGATGCGTTTAATGACGCCCGCGTAACTGCTGCTGTAACGTTAACAGGTACTCCACTTCTTCCAGCCTGCGCTGCGTCGTGCAACTCACTTCCTGTGGGCTGCGTTCAAAAAGACTTTGCGCGCCCAGAATATGCTCCGCCAGACAATGGGCATATACGCTACCAGGCAGACTCCAGCTTCGCACAACATCACCGTCAATCAATTCGAGCACATCCTCGACACCACGGCGATCATGGCTAATGACACGACCATCGCGCAGATAAAGGCGCAGGCCTTTTTGTCCGCCAGCCGGCCCCGCGTATTTATTCAGCCAGATATCCAGCGGAATGCCGCTAATCTGTCCCTGCAGATGTGCTTCTCCTTCTGCCGTGGTCAGGTCGCCCTCTACGATATCACGTCCCAGACGATCTTTAGCGCTCTTCACCTGTAAGGTCATACTGTCATTACCGCCCAGGTAACGCACTGTTTCACGCAGCATTGCCAGTACATGTGTACCAATATCCAGAATCACACCGTCCGGATGACGAAGCTCGCGCGTGTCCGGCTCACCGGTGGCAAAGTTGAGCGCGATGGGTTCCCCCACAGCGTTAAACCCGCTCGGTTCCAGCAAAAAACCGTCGATTTTAACAATGTGTGAAAAGTGAGAGACAAGTGCCTGTTGTGGGTTATCGCCCTGCCACTGCGTTCCGAGTTTACCCAACGCCAGTTGCATTGCGCCGTTGCGTGCCATCCAGTGGTCGAGTGCCAGCACGCGGTCGGCAGCATCCGGTTGAGCCAGCAGCGTTTTCAGTTTTTCAATTTGGGAAAGCGTGGCGACAATAGGCTTTTCGACCACGATACGAGCGATGGGAGCCGCCAGCGCCTGTTCAAGCACATCGAGGTGATGCAGGGATGCGGTGGTGATAAACAGGGTATCAAGTGGCATTGCAAGAAGTTCAGCGAGCGACGCACAGCATGTCACACCTGCGGGTTGCTTTGCGGATTGAACATCAAATCCCACACAGCGTAGTGCATCACCGAACATATTACGTAATGCGGGCAAGTATGCCGTTTCAACGACTGCGCCAAGCCCAACAAATCCTAACAGCATGCTCTCACCTCGTTGATTGAATAGCCGGGGCATAACGTCTGCCCCGGCACAATCGAGGTATTATCAGGCGCTTGTTGCCGGTTTAGTTTGCGTATTCTCCAGCATGCGACGAATCGGAACAATGAGGATGATCAGTACCGCAGCACAGATCAGTAGCGCAATCGAGCAGCGAGCGAAGAGATCAGGCAGCATATCCAGTTGGTCAGCCTTCACATGACCGCCAATCAAACCTGCGGCCAGGTTACCCAGCGCACTGGCGCAAAACCACAGGCCCATCATCTGCCCGCGCATTCTTTCCGGCGCCAGCAGCGTCATTGTCGCCAGACCGATCGGACTCAGGCACAGCTCGCCAAGCGTCAGCATCAGGATACTGCCCACCAGCCAGAATGGAGAAACGCCTGCCCCACCGTTACTGAGAACGTTTTGCGCCGCCAGCATCATCAGACCAAAGCCTGCCGCCGCAAAGAGGATACCGATAACAAACTTGGTGATGCTACTCGGGCGAACGTTCATGCTTGCCAGCTTCGGCCACGCCCAGCTGAATACCGGTGCCAGCAGGATAATAAACAGCGCGTTTATCGACTGGAACCAGACCGCCGGGATTTCAAAATCACCGATCATACGGTTAGTGTAGTCGTTGGCGAACAGGTTGAATGAGGTTGGCTTCTGCTCAAACGCGGACCAGAAGAACGCGGCGGAAACCAGCAGAATAAAGCAGACCAGCAGTCTGGCACGCTCTTTACGGTTCAAACCGGCAAAGATGAACAGGTAGATAAAGTAGAGCGCAACGGAAGCTGCGATCACGTACACCAACACGCTGGCAACCGCGACCGGATTAATGACAATCACACCCTGCGCAATCAACGTAACAATAACCGCCACACCGACGGCCAGCGCCAGCAGCCACGCGCCCACACCGTTACGTTTCACTACCGGGCTATTCCAGGTGGAGTCGAGCCCTACTTCGCTGTCGTAGCGTTTCATCGATGGAACAGCAAATACACGGAAAATGATCAACGCCACCAGCATCCCGATACCACCGATGCCAAAGCCCCAGTGCCAGCCGTGGGTTTTAATCAGCCAGCCGGAAATCAGCGGCGCGATAAACGACCCCATGTTGATGCCCATGTAGAACAGCGAGAAACCACCGTCTCGGCGCGCATCGCCTTTTTTGTACAGCGTACCAACCATGACCGAAATACAGGTCTTAAACAGACCGGAACCGAGCACGATAAACATCAGACCAATAAAGAACAGGTTGTTACCCATAATGGCGGAGAGCGCAATCGACAGATGACCGAGAGCAATCAGGATGGAACCGTACCACACCGCTTTCTGTTGACCGAGCCAGTTATCCGCCAGCCAGCCACCCGGCAACGCAGCGAGGTACATCGTACCGGCAAAGATACCCACAATCGCCGAGGCATTTTCACGTGCCAACCCCATGCCGCCGTCATAAACGGTGGCCGCCATAAACAGGATCAGTAACGGGCGAATGCCATAAAACGAGAAACGCTCCCACATCTCTGTGAAGAACAGCGAGCCGAGCGGATAAGGATGGCCGAAGAAAGTTCGGCTTTCTTTTTGATTAACAGAGGATTGCATAATTCTCCCGAAAGTTATGACGTCGTGTGTGTAAACACCGCGATGTACGCCAGCCAGTTACGTATCTGACTGATTTTTTACATGCAGCGAAAATTTATTTAACTATTTGATAACCTAAGACTAGTTTTGTCTAGTACCAGACCCCGGACTTTAAGACGAAAACTCGACAAATGTCTACTTTCTTAGATTTAAACTTGGTAATAAACGAATAGTGATTGACATCGCACGGGCTGAGGCTGGCGATGGATCAACGAAAAAAAACCCGCGACAAGCACGGGTTTTTATCAGCATCAGAAGCGGTTACTTGCTTTTTTTAATATGCTTTATCAAACGCTTACGTTTGCGCATCTGCGTCGGCGTCAGCGTATTGCGTTTGTTCGCAAACGGGTTTTCCCCTTCTTTGAACTGAATGCGGATCGGCGTCCCCATCACATCCAAAGTCTTACGAAAATAGTTCATCAGATAGCGCTTGTAGGAATCCGGCAGGTCTTTAACCTGGTTACCGTGAATCACCACGATTGGCGGATTATAACCACCGGCGTGGGCATATTTCAGCTTCACACGACGACCACGCACCAGCGGCGGCTGATGGTCTTCTACCGCCATAGTCATAATGCGCGTTAGCATCGCGGTGCTAACGCGACGGGTGGAGCTGTCGTACGCTTCGCGGACCGATTCGAACAGATTACCCACGCCGCTGCCGTGCAGCGCAGAGATAAAGTGTACGCGCGCGAAATCAATAAAGCCCAGACGGAAGTCCAATGTCTCTTTGACCTGCTCTTTCACTTCCTGCGTCAGGCCATCCCACTTGTTGACCACGATAACAAGTGAGCGCCCACTATTGAGGATAAAGCCCAGCAGCGACAGGTCCTGATCGGAAATACCTTCGCGTGCGTCAATCACCAGCATCACCACGTTGGCATCTTCAATCGCCTGCAGCGTTTTGATAACTGAGAATTTTTCTACTGCTTCGGTAATTTTGCCGCGCTTACGCACGCCCGCAGTATCGATGAGCACATATTCGCGCTCATCGCGTTGCATCGGGATATAAATACTGTCACGCGTGGTCCCCGGCATGTCGTAAACCACTACACGGTCTTCGCCGAGAATACGGTTAGTAAGCGTGGACTTACCTACGTTCGGACGACCAACAATCGCCAGTTTGATCGGCAGGTCCTGCGGGTTGAAGTCGTCTTCAGGCTCTTCTTCGCCGTTCTCTTCGGCTTCCAGTTGCGCCCAATATTCCGCGTCTTCATCCACTTCTTCCTGAGGAGCAACGTCATCCATCCACGGCAGCAGAACATGCTCCAGCAGGCTGAGAACGCCACGACCATGGGATGCCGCGATCGGATAAATTTCACCCAGACCCAGCGAGTAGAAATCGACGACCGCCTGATCAGGATCGAGTCCGTCAGTTTTGTTGGCGACCAGGAACGTTGGTTTCTGGCGCGAACGCAGATGTTTCGCAATCGCTTCATCCGCAGGCATCAGGCCAGCACGCGCATCGACCATGAACAACACGACGTCCGCTTCTTCAATCGCCAACAGCGACTGTTCCGCCATGCGGGTTTCTACACCGTCTTCGGTGCCATCAATACCGCCGGTATCAATACAGATAAACTCGCGGCCTTCAATTTCCGCACGACCGTACTTACGGTCACAAGTCAGACCCGGGAAATCCGCAACCAGCGCATCTCGGGTGCGAGTTAGACGGTTAAATAACGTGGATTTGCCAACGTTAGGGCGCCCGACAAGCGCGACCACAGGTACCATGTTTAAAGCCTCATTTAATAAATCATCAGACAACGGGCACATTTTTTGCGCCGTTGTTAAAAACAGTAAAACGGCCCCTGCACCAGGAGCCGTTTTTCAAAGAGAGCGGCCGGGACGATTAACGCGTAATAGAGTACAGCGTACCGTCTTTCGCCTGGATCAGCAGTTTACCATCAGCAGAGACCGGCTCGGTCAGGAAACCAGAGCTGTCAACTTTCTGCTGGGCGACAAAGCGGCCATCATCAACGTTAATCCAGTGCAGGTAGCCTTCGCTGTCCCCCACAACCAGATTGCCGTTATACAATACCGGGGATGTCAGCAGACGGTGCAGCAGATCGCTTTGCGTCCACAACGTCACGCCGCCGTCGGTTGTCAGCGCCAGTACACGATCGTTCTGGTCAACCAGGTAGATACGATTACCGTCGACGATGAAATCATTCACCGAGCCCAGTTCACGTTTCCACATAATCTGACCGCTACGCAGATCCAGCGCCGTCAGGTTACCATTATAAGCCAGCGCGTAGACAACGCCATTGACGATAACCGGCGTGGTATCAACGTCGCTCAAACGATCGATTTCCGTTGGACCTGTCGCCTGAGAAATACGTTGCTGCCAAATCATCTGGCCCTGCTGCATCAGCACGGCGCTTACGCGACCGTTATCACCGCCAACGATAGCTGCGCCAAAGGCGGTCGCTGGGGCAGATTCGCCACGCAGAGACAGAGAAGGCATGTCGAGGTTAACGGTCCATTTGATAGCACCGTCAGCTTCGTTCAAGGCCTGCAACTGGCCGTTGCTGGTGTGGATCAACACCATGCCATCGCTCACAACCGGACGAGACAGGGCTTCCCCGGCAACTTTCGTCTGCCATGCAGTGGTACCGTCGCTGGTGTTCAGCGCATAAACCTGCGCTTTTTCACTGCCGATATAAACATGACCGCCGGACACGGTGACACCGCCAGAAAGCTGTGCAGATGCACGGGAGAACCAGCCGTCTTTCTCACCCAGATTAACAGACCAGACTTCCTTACCGTCGTCTGCATTTAGCGCTTTTACAACACCCGCGCGTGAAGCTGCATAGACAACGTTATCCGCCAGAGCAGGATGAAGGTTGGAATAGAAATCACCAATACCGTTGCCTACAGAGGTGCTCCAGTCCGTAGACGGAGTAAACTGGTTTTCAACCACCGGTAATGGGGACATCTTAACGACATCTTCTTCGCCACTAAACAGTGAACAGCCGCTCAATAGGGTAATGGAAAGCAGCCCTGGCAGAAGTAATTTACGCAATTGCATCGGGTCCCTCTCAGATGGACAAATTATTGATTTTCATCTGCATCATTTCGCTCAGAGCAGGAGAGGCATCGCTTTTCACGCCCGCTTCCCATGCGCTACGCGCACCTTGTTTGTCGCCTTTGCTCAGCAATGCTTCACCGCGCAGGTCGGCAACAATAGCCGTCCACCCTTCACCTTTAATGGTGTCGAGTGTTTTCAGCGCGGTATCAGCCTGTTTAAGCTGAACCTGAACACGAGCCAGACGCAGATTAATCACCGCTTTGAGATTCTCATCGCTGGTCGCTGCTAAGCCTTGTTGCAGCTGACTTGCGGCTTTCTCAAGTTCATTTTGGTCAACAAATTGCTGCGCCAGTTCCAGTGAAGCTAACGCGCCGTAGGTATTTTTGTTTTCTGCGGCAAATTTCTCTGCAGCAGGAAGGCTATCCGGCTTACCCGCGCTAACGGCCGTCACCGTATTTTGATATGCCAGAGAAGCAGAGCGTGCGGACTCCGTCTGATGGCTGGTCCAGTAACGCCAGCCAACCAGCGCGCCAACCCCTAAAATGACCCCAACAGCCAGCGCTTTGCCGTTTTCAGCAAAGAAGCGTTTTACTGCATCAATCTGGTCGTTTTCGTTCTCGTAAATTTCCACGCTGTCCTTCTCCTTAGCCCAGTAGAGTGCGCAAATGCGCGGCAACGCTATCCTGCGCTACTGCCGTTTGCTCACCAGAGCGCAAATCCTTCACTACAACAGTACCGTCAGCCACTTCGGACTCGCCCAGTACCAGTGCAACGCGGGCGCCCCACTTGTCGGCGCGGGCGAACTGTTTCTTAAAGTTGCCGCCACCGTGGTTTGTCATCAGTTTCACACCAGGAACTTCATCGCGCAGACATTCTGCAAGCCGCATTGCCGCCGACTGCGTATCCGCCCCCGAAGCGACCAGGTATATATCGACAACAGGATCTGCGTTAAATTCCGGATTAACTGCCTGAACGAGCAAAACAAGTCGTTCCAGACCCATGGCAAAACCCACGGCCGGGGTTGCGCGACCGCCAAGTTGCTCTACCAGACCGTCGTAACGCCCACCGGCACACACGGTACCCTGCGAGCCCAGGCTGCTGGTGACCCACTCAAAGACGGTGCGGTTGTAATAATCAAGACCACGAACCAGACGCTGATTGACGGTATAGGCAATACCTGCGGATTCCAGCAGTTTGCACAGGCCCGCAAAGTGCTCGCGAGAGTCGTCATCAAGATAGTCGCCCAGCGCAGGTGCGTCGTTGAGCAGCGCCTGTACTTCCGGGTTTTTGGAGTCGAGAACGCGCAGCGGGTTAGTGTACATACGGCGCTTGCAGTCTTCGTCCAGTTTCTCTTTGTGCTGTTCGAGGTAGGCGACTAACGCATCACGGTAGTTAGCGCGGGCTTCAAGCGAACCAATTGAGTTCAGCTCAAGGCTGACATGCTGAGAAATACCCAGCGCGCGCCACCAGCGAGCGGTCAGCATAATCAGTTCAGCATCGATGTCCGGGCCTTGCAGGCCAAACACTTCGGCGCCCAGCTGATGGAATTGACGATAGCGCCCTTTTTGCGGACGTTCGTGGCGGAACATCGGCCCGATATACCACAGACGCTGTTCCTGATTGTACAGGAGACCATGTTCGATGCCGGCGCGAACGCAGCCCGCAGTCCCTTCAGGACGCAACGTCAGGCTGTCGCCATTACGGTCCTCAAAGGTATACATCTCTTTTTCAACCACGTCGGTAACTTCACCAATCGCGCGTTTGAATAACGGGGTCTGCTCTACAATCGGCAAGCGGATTTCACTGTAACCGTAGCTGCCGAGCACGTTTTTGAGAGTGCCTTCAATGCGCTGCCAGATGGCGGTTTCGCCAGGCAGATAATCGTTCATGCCGCGAATGGCTTGAATGTTTTTTGCCACGTTTATTCTCTTTATGAATATAAAAATGAACCCTCAGCGCTAACCCGAACAATGCGGGCGCCATGCGGGTTCAATCATACACGGGAAGCACGCCGCTTCCCATCACGTTGTTATTTTTCAAGCTGCTGCACGTCGATACGACGCGCTTCGTCCAGGATACTCGCTTTGGCGCGAATGCGGGCTTCAAGCTGCGTAATCATATCGTCGTTATCGAGTCGATCCTTACGCACACCGTCTTCATACAGACCGCTTTTCTTGTTACCGCCCGTGACGCCGAGCGTAGAAACCAGCGCTTCGCCAGGACCGTTCACCACGCAGCCGATGATCGAAACATCCATTGGCGTAATGATATCTTCCAGACGTTGTTCCAGCGCGTTCACCGTACCGATAACGTCGAACTCCTGACGGGAACAGGTGGGGCAAGCGATAAAGTTGATCCCGCGCGCACGAATGCGCAGTGATTTCAGGATATCGAAGCCAACTTTGATCTCTTCCACCGGATCGGCCGCCAGAGAAACACGCAGCGTATCGCCGATCCCTTCGGACAACAGCAATCCTAAACCGATCGCTGATTTTACCGCCCCACTGCGTGCGCCACCGGCTTCGGTGATCCCCAGATGCAGCGGTTGATCGATCTGTTTCGCCAGCAGGCGATAGGATTCTACGGCGAGGAAAACGTCAGACGCTTTAACGCTGACTTTGAATTGATCGAAGTTCAGACGATCGAGATGATCCACATGACGCATAGCGGATTCCAGCAGCGCCTGGGGCGTTGGCTCACCGTATTTTTCCTGCAGATCTTTTTCCAGCGATCCGGCGTTGACACCGATACGGATCGGGATGTTTTTATCGCGCGCGCAGTCTACTACCATGCGAATACGCTCTTCATTACCGATATTGCCTGGGTTGATACGCAGGCAATCGACGCCGTATTCCGCCACCTTCAGCGCGATACGATAGTCGAAGTGAATATCAGCAACCAGCGGGACATTAACCTGCTGTTTGATAAGCTTGAACGCTTCTGCGGCATCCATTGTCGGTACAGAGACACGAACAATGTCTGCGCCGACGCGTTCCAGCGCTTTGATCTGATTAACCGTCGCTTCCACATCTGTGGTACGCGTATTGGTCATAGACTGTACGGCGATGGGCGCGCCATCGCCGATCGGCACGTTCCCAACGTAAATGCGTGTCGATTTTCTACGTTGAATTGGAGCCTGGTTATGCATTAAAAAATCTCCCGCATTGCCGTCTGTTACTGAGCCGGTGATTGTTCGGCATTAACGGTCAGACGCGCAACCTGGTTAGTTCTGATAAAACGACTCAGATCGACAGGTTTACCCTGGAACTGAATCTGCACTGCTGCCGGAGCGCCAATTTTCAGTTTGTACGGCGCCTGACCGGTCAGATTCAGATTGCCGTCCTTACGCTGCATACCACTGAACAGTTTTTTTCCAGTCGCATCGGTCACTTCCAGCCAGCAATCGGCGGTAAAGTTCATTACCAGCGCGTTAGGATCGGCGGCTGGGGTAGTGACACCCGCCTGGTCAGTCGGCAGCGGCGCCGCGGTAGCTGGCGCTGCAGTTGCGGTATCGACGTTAGCCTGAGAAGGTGCCACAACGGCATTCTGCTGCGCATTAGCGGCAGGTGCCGGGGTCGCAGCAACATCTGGCGTAGGCGCTGCGTCCGCCACCGCGCTATCGTCTGGAGCCGGGGTAGTCTCCTGACCCGCTGCGGCGCTGGTATCTAACGGTACGTTCTGCGCACCATCTTTACCGGCATTTAGCTCAGCGGAGGATTGATCGGCCATGGTAGTGATCTCTTCCTGCTGCGCTTTATGGTTCTGCCACCACCAGGCTCCCGTCAGTCCGACAACGACAAACAGCACCAGCCAGGTAAAGGTCATTAACCAGCCGTCACGTTTCTTACGCCGCTTACCGAGCGAGAAGCTCTGCATCGGTGCAACTTTGGCCGGGCGAATCGGAGCCTGTTTTTCCAGCCCTGGCAACAGTTCTTCTTCAGGAATATGCACCAGACGCGCATAAGAACGGATATACCCGCGCAGGAATGTTGAAGCGAGATCGGCTGGTGCCTTATCTTCTTCAATATCACGTACCGTGGAGACCTTCAGGCAAAGTCGCTCCGCGACTGCCTGCTGGCTGAATCCGAGTTGTTCACGGGCATTGCGCAGACGAACGCCGGTGGATAGTGCTTCATTTTTGTCGTGCGTGGCTTCAGTATTCATTCGCTACAGCTGCGTAAATTTGGGTTCTGATGCCGGCGAGCCACAATGCTCACCCACACCGCGAAACATCTGGTCAGTTAACCTTAGTCAGACAGTATAAAACGGTCAGACTATCAATGACAAAACAACGTAAACCTGAGGGCTAAAGGCTTGTTGCGCCGTTACATACTGCCTTAAAGTCGACAAAAACGCACCGTTATTATTGACCTCACGAAAACAACAAAGAACCTCATTTGGCTTACGTTGCACCACGGTACATGAATTATACCGTAGTGCACTCAACATCAAACGGTCTTGATATCGATAGCGTCGCCCTGCATACGCTTACGCAGAGTACGCTTGGTACGGTCGATAACGTCACCCGCCAACTGACCGCAGGCTGCATCGATGTCATCGCCACGTGTTTTACGCACAATGGTAGTGAAACCATAGCTCATCAACACTTTGGAGAAACGATCGATACGGCTGTTAGAGCTACGGCCATACGGCGCGCCTGGGAACGGGTTCCACGGGATCAGGTTAATCTTACACGGCGTATCTTTCAGCAGCTCTGCCAACTGATGCGCGTGCTCAGTACCATCATTGATGTGATCTAACATCACATACTCAATGGTCACACGCCCCTGGTTAGCGTTGGACTTCTCCAGATAACGACGAACCGCGCCAAGGAATGTTTCGATATTGTACTTTTTGTTGATAGGGACAATTTCGTCACGAATTTCATCGTTAGGCGCATGCAAAGAAATCGCCAGCGCGACATCAATCATATCGCCCAGCTTATCCAGCGCAGGGACAACGCCTGAGGTGGAGAGCGTGACGCGACGCTTGGACAGCCCAAAACCGAAGTCATCCAGCATGATTTCCATCGCTGGCACCACGTTGGTCAGGTTGAGCAGCGGCTCGCCCATCCCCATCATCACCACGTTGGTGATAGGACGCACACCCGTTGCTTTGACCGCGCCGACGATTTTCGCCGCACGCCAGACCTGACCAATGATTTCCGACACCCGCAGGTTACGGTTAAAACCCTGCTGCGCCGTAGAGCAGAATTTACACTCTAATGCACAACCGACCTGTGAAGAAACACACAGGGTCGCGCGATCGTCTTCCGGGATATACACGGTTTCTACGCGCTGATCGCCAACCGCGATGGCCCATTTGATCGTACCGTCAGAGGAACGCTGCTCTTCCACCACTTCCGGGGCGCGAATTTCAGCCACTTCTTTCAGCTTGTTACGCAGCACCTTATTGATGTCAGTCATGTCATCAAAGTTGTCGCTGCAATAGTGGTACATCCACTTCATGACCTGATCGGCACGAAACGGTTTTTCACCCATATCTTTGAAGAATTCGCGCATTTGCTGACGGTTCAGATCCAGCAGGTTAATTTTTCCATTTTTATTTGGAACCGCAGGAATGACGACTTCAGAGGTGTTAACTAATTCAGACATAATTTTTTCCGGCCTCGTTGTTACACGTTGTGGCCCGTGGAGGGTTAAAAAGAAACGCCCCGGCAAGCGTTCTGCTCTTCCGGGGCGTTGCATTGTACAAAGTCTGGCGCAGGGATGCCACGTTTGCACGAAGCATTAGCGAAAATAATATGTAAATCGCGAATTCCTCTCCAAAGGATTTCGCGTCGCAGGAAGACGGCAAGTTCAAACATCCCCGGAAGCATAGAAAACTATGTGACCGGGGTAAACGAACGCAGCCCACACATATGCGATGTGAAAGACGCAGGAGCTCAGCGTGTGCGCGGGCAAACCTCGCCTTCACCGAAGAAATAAGCGATTTCACGCGCGGCAGATTCAACGGAGTCGGAACCGTGAGTACCGTTCTCGGTGAAGCTGTCAGCGTAGTCTGCACGCAGAGTCCCCGCCAGCGCATTCGCCGGGTTGGTTGCCCCCAGCAGATCGCGGTGACGCTGTACGGCATTTTCGCTTTCCAGAACAGAAACAACGATCGGACCGGAGGTCATGAATTCAACCAGACCGTCAAAGAACGGCTTACCATCATGCTCAGCATAGAAGCCACGCGCCTGCTCAACGGTCAGGTGCAGCATTTTAGTACCGACAATTTTGAACCCTGCAGCTTCAAAGCGCGCAAAGATGCTCCCAATAACGTTTTTTGCCACCGCGTTTGGTTTGATGATGGAAAAAGTACGTTCAATAGCCATGATTACCTCTGAAAAAGATGTTTTGTTGTTGTTTACCTGGCGCGGATTATAAAGAGCATCCCGGCAATTGACTATTGACGAAGATAACATTTCTTTAAAATAAGATGAATTTTAGCAACAAAAGTCACCTGATGGTCTACTGTAACGAAAATCTCACCGTCGCCACCTGTCCAGCGTCATCCATCACCAGCAGTTGATAATCCCCTTTGGTCGCCAACCGTAGCGTAAGACGACGTCCGCGTTCATCCAGCCGTTCACCATTAAGAAACCACCAGCGATCGCCTGTCCCACCGCTGCTTTGTACCGGCAATGAGGCCAGCGCAGAACCGGGTAAACACTTCACAATCGCGCCATCACGAACCCCTGTCAACTGCAACGGCAGAGAAGCGTCCTGCCCCAGCGGTGGACAGGTGGCAGAAACCGGCGGTAATCTCGCCCCACGGCGCTCTGACTCCGGCAACCATGGCTCCAGCGGTAAAGGCCAGACGATTAACGTTTGTTCGCGGGCCTGAGGACAATCCGCCGCCACACGTTTGCCTTTATCGTCCAGCCAGACGGGGAAACGAATGCCACTCACGCCCTCCTGCTCGGGCAATAACAACGTGGGCGGCTGGCTGCCGTCCAGTAGCCAGGTTGCCAGACGGCGTCGACAGTTGCTGTCTCCGGGCGCAAGTGACTGTCCGCCCGGCCAGCACACTACGCCGCGGCTAACGGATTCAGGGCGCGGATCCTCCGGCTGATTTGTCCCGCGAGAGAGCAAAAGATTGTTGACCTGATTGAGCAACGGCACGGCGCTGGCAAAACCAAACTGGCCCACCACCGGCGTACCGTCCGGTCTGCCGGTCCAGATACCTATCACATAACGGGCGTTAACGCCAATCGCCCACGCATCGCGATAGCCATAACTGGTACCCGTTTTCCACGCCAGCGGAACCACTCTGCTCAGCGCGTTATCCGGTAGCGGTTGCGCTTCGTCGGCCATAATGCGGCGAATAATCCACGCCGCGCCCACCGACATCAACGGACGCTCCAGCAGCGGATCGTCTGGCTGCAGGCGCAGTTTTCCCGCTTTTCCCTGGCGGGCAAAGGCACTGTACGCTGCCGCCATATCTTCCAGCCTTGCCCCTGCACCGCCCAAAATCAACGACAGATTCGGTGCGGCACCTGCGGGCAGATACAGCGGTAAGCCAACGTTACGTAACGATGCGGCAAAACGCTTCGGGCCATAGGCTTCAAGTACTTGCACGGCGGGTAAATTCAGCGACCGCACCAGCGCTTCGCTCATACTCACCGGGCCATGAAAACCACTGTCAAAATTCCCTGGTCGATAATCTCCGGTTCGACGCGGTACATCCTGCAACAACGAAGCAGGATGAATTAATCCGTCATCCAGCGCCAGACCATAGATAAACGGCTTCAGCACCGAGCCCGGCGAGCGGATCGCATTCACCATATCCACATGGCCAAAGCGGGTGTCGTCATTCATATCTACCGACCCCACCCAGCCACGCACGCTCATATCGGTGTGATCGACCACAATCATCGCCAGCGAACTGCGCGCAGGTAAGCGCCCCTTCCAGTTGTGCGCCAGCTCTTCCAGTTGGCGCTGCAATCCGGCGTCAAGGGTGGTCACGATTTTATCGCTCCGGCTTTTTCCCAGCATCATGCGCGAGAATAACGGCGCTAGCTGCGGCATTTGTCTGGGCGCCAGCCAGACCGGTTCTTCGCGTGACTCCTGCACCTGTCTGGCAGGCCAAACGCCCTGCGTCGCCATACGCTCAAGCACTTTATTGCGCGCCGCTTCAGCGCGATCCGGCCAGCGGTCCGGGCGCAGACGACTCGGTGCCTGCGGCAGCACGGCCAGCAGCGCGGCATCGGAATAACTCAACTGTGCGGGTGATTTACCAAGGTAGGCCCAGCTCGCCGCCCCCACGCCCTGCAGCGTGCCGCCAAACGGCGCACGGTTAAGATACAGCGTCAGGATGTCGCGCTTAGAAAGATGCCATTCCAGCTGCAATGCGCGCCAGAGCTGGCGGAACTTGCCGCCGAAAGTTCGCGGGTGGGGATCGAGTAATCGTGCGACCTGCATGGTGAGCGTACTGCCGCCTGAAACGACGCGCCCTGAGGAGAGGTCCTGCCATGCCGCGCGCAGCACTGAAAACGGATTGACGCCGGGATGTTTCCAGAACCAGCGATCTTCGTAGTTGATTAACGCTTCGAGGTACCGGGGGGACACCTCATCAATAGACACCGGATAACGCCATATGCCGTCCGCGTCGGCGAAACGCCATAGGGGCGTACCATCGTAAGCCACCACGACACGTGCCGGATCGACTTCGTGAAGCGGCAGCGGCCAGATTTTATCTGCCGCCCAAATCCCCGCTACCAGTAATAGCGCAACGGCTGCCAGCCAGAGCCAGCAGCCGCGTTTATCTAACCCGCGCATCATTTACGGTCTGACAATCAAAAGCCCCTCTGTCGCACCGGTCGCGCGCCACTGCGGAACATACATTGACTCCACCTGCGGCACAGGAACCTGATAGGTCCCCGGCGTTACCGCCCGCGCCAGATAGACCAGCGTCACCGGCTGCCCTTCGTTGACCGCAACCGCGGCGACAAAGCGATCGTCGCGGAACTCAACGTGCTGGATATCCGCCTGCTGCATCTGATTGAGCAAATTCGCTACCTCGCTGCCGCTGTCCTGCAGACTGGCGCTACCGTTGGCCAGATTCTGGTTTTCCAGCTCCAGGCCGGCTGGCAGTAAGTCGACCACCAGCGCATCCGGTACGTTCTGGCTGGCTTTCACCTCCAGCCAGACCAGTACCAGCTCGCCGCTGCGCAGAGAATCCAGCGATTTGCTGTTCCCGTCGACACCCAGGATCTGACGCTCAATATGCAGAACGTTGCTGGCAGGCGTCGGCGAGGTCTGCGGGTAACCGCTCACATCCAGACGCAACCACAGCGGCAGATTACCAGTATTGGTGACGTTCAGCGTAGACAGCGCGTCAGCATCCAGATTACGCGTTTGTGAGTTCTCCCCGGCTAACGGCTGTTCAGAGAGTGACGTTTGCGCCTGCCACGAGCCCGGCAAGTCCTGCAACGTACGCGCGGCAAGGAACAGCGCATTGTTTTCCTGAGTGGAGAGCCAGCGCTGCCCAAAAGCCTGTTCTGACAACGTGTTGAGCAGCGTATTCTGCACTTCAGGTTTAAGCTTGTTCTCTTCCAACAATGCCAGCATCAGCGCGTTGTCGCGTAGCTGACTACCGTAATCCGCCATCCACTGCTGCGCATCGCGGCGTGGTGTATTCAGCGCCAGCGTCAACGCTTGTTCACTGCGGTTGGCGTCGCCCATGTTTTTCAGCGCTATCCCCAGTTGCAACAGCGGTAAACCGGAAGCCGCCTGCGCACGACGCTCCCAAATCTCACGCAGCGCGCCGAGCGGGGCTTTCTGCTGACGAGCCAGCACCAGCGCGGCGTAGGCCTGTACGGCAAACCGGCTTGCTGATGCGTCGTCGGTATAGCGAATCGACATCATGCCCGGATCCTGCAAATAGCGCAGCAGCCGCTCGTTACCCCGGTTAATCACCTCTGCCGGGACGCTATAGCCCTGTTCATTCGCACGAACGAGGAAATCCATCACATACGCAGTCAGCCAGTACTCTTCCGACCCGTTCTTATCCCACAGCGCAAAACCGCCGTTATCACGCTGCATTTGCAGTAAACGAGAGATGCCAATCTCTACTGCCGCACGACGTTTTTCATCGCTGTCGCCCGCGATACCTAACGCCTTCAACTGCGCGGCATTGGTGTATAAGGATGGGAACAACCCGCTCGCCGTTTGCTCGAGGCAACCGTAAGGGTAAGCTTTCAGTTCACGGATATAGCGCGCCAGATTCAGCGGTGGCTTACCGCTAAACAGCAGTTGTCCCTGCATCGTCACAGGAGAGAAATTCGTCAGTTCTTCACCCGGAAGCTGCCAGGTTGCGCCCGGCTGAAGTGCGACGCCGTAATTAACAGTTTGCGCCGGGAACGCCGGTCGCACGCCAATTTTCCACTGTTTATGCTGAACAGGCAGCGTTTCACCCGGTAAAGTCAGACCGCTAATTTGCGCCTGAATTTCGCCATCGCCAAAGCCTTCGCGCGCGCGCACCGGAATAAACAACGTAGTCCGTACGCCTGGTGCCAGATTCACCGGCGCGGGATCTTGCCCCATCAGCTCCAGTAAACCGCTGGCCGCGAGATTAATCATTAGCGTTTGCGGTTTATCAGTCAGGTTGGTCACGTCCAGCGTCAGGCGCGAGGTATCGCCCCCCGCCAGAAAGCGCGGCATGTTCAGTTCAGCAATGACCGGCGCGGCGACAATCACTTTGCTTTCGCTGCTGCCAAAGTCATCCGCCGTCCAGGCTTGCGCCATTACCCGCAACTCGCCGTTGAAATCACCAATTGGTAACGTCACCGTACCTTCGCCCTGCTCGTTAAGCGTCACCGGCAGCGCCTGTTGCGCCACGATATTGACGTGATTAACCGGTGGCTTGCCGCCGCGTTTTAACTCATCGCCATCACCACCAAAGCGCAGCGCCGCCAGACGCCCTTGCCCTTCGATCACCTGGCCGTAAATATCATAAATATCCGCGCCGTAGCGTTTTTGCCCGAAAAACGCCTGCCACGGATCCGGCGTGGCGTAATCGGTAATGTTCAACACCCCGCTGTCAACGGCAGAGACCAGCACGTTAACCTGTTTTGGCACGTCGCCATTTTTAACGCTGGCTTTAATCTTGACGGTCAACGGCTGATTTGGACGCATTTTCGCCGGGCTTTCCAGCGCCAGCGCCAGACGACGGTTTTCATCGCCTAACGGCAAATGCAGTAAGCCGACTGCCCGTTTTGGCGTTGCCGAACGAGACTTGTCGCCAGGACGAACCACCAGCGCGCTGAGATACAAATCATGGCGATTCCAGGTTTTATCGACCGGGATGGAGATATCAAGACCATCCGCCGGTACGTCTATCTCTTGCCACCACAGCGGGCCTTCGCTGGACTCCACCATCGCGTAGCCTTTGCCGGCAGCAGGTGCGGCAATGTGTAGCTTCATGGTATCGCCGGGACGATAGCCGGGTTTATCCAGTTTCAGGGTCACGCGATCGGGACGTACTGCCCCGCTGCCGTCACTGTTATCCTGCCAGCTATAACCGGCCCAGAAGCGCACGCTGCTCACCGCGTCATTCGGAGCTTTCACTTCCAGGCGATAGGCACCCCACTCGACCGGGAAGCTGACTTTACCGGTCTCATCGGCCTTAAGATCCAGGGTCTGCTCGCCCTCAACCAGATCTTTTTGATCGAACTGCGATTGCCAGCCCTCACCTTCAGACCAGTTCCAGTAATAATCACGGCGTTCACGGATCAAACGCACCTGTAAGCCAGACACCGCTTTTTTCTCGCCTTGCGCATCGGCATACACAATATCAAAAGCGGCATTGCTGTTTTCATCAACGCCAGGCTGATTGACAGTGGTATCGGTGCGGTAGTCATAAACGGCTTTCGCCGCAAACTGCGGACGAATACCTGGCAGCGTATCCGCAGGCCAGATGGCTTGTTCAACCCGACGCGTCACCGGACGGCCACCCGACTCCAGCAGGCTGGCTTGCAGAATCACCTGTAATGGAGAATGCGTCTCCTGCCATTGGCTGTTGGTAGTCACTTCGCCGCGACCGTGGTCATCCAGCGTCAGTTGAACCTCATCGAGGCTGCGAGAAAGATTTTCTTCGGCAATATTACCAAACTGAAACCCCGGTAATGCCTGCACCGCTTCCCGCAACGGGCGCAGGAAAAGTTGCCCTTGCAAAGCATTGCCGTTGGCAGGCGCGCCGTACAAGTAGTAGCCCACCACCGAGAACTTCACTTCATCAGTTGGAGCCACCGGCATTTTATTGGCGGTGAGATTGAGCGCCATCCGCTCAGGCATGAAATCTTCGACATGGAAATCCCACATCCGCGGCTGGTTGTCGCCAGTATTGGCACGAATATGCCACATGCCGGTTGGCGCGCTGCTGTCCAGCGGCCAGCTAAAGCGATACAGACCGTTTTCCGGTTGGCTCACTACCGAGCGTAATACCTGTCCGTCGGGCTTAACGACCTCCAGCTTCACCGGCTGGTCAGGCAGCGTTTTGCCGTCGCTATCTCGCAGTAATCCGTTGAGGATCACCGTTTCGCCTGGGCGATAGAGGTCTCGGGGGCCAAACATAAAGAACTGCTTGCTGTATCCCGGCGCGCCGGCAATATCAAATTCAGCCAGATCCAACGCCGGGAGCTTCAGGTCCAGCAGCGTGGTTTGCCCGTCTTTGCGGGCCAGCAATAAGGCTGCGTCTTTATCGGTTTCCAGCTTGACGTGACCCTGCGCATCGCTGGTAGCCTGCGCCAGCGTCTGCCCTTTTTCATTGAGTAACGTAACCTCAATACCCTGCTGCGCAGCGCCGTTTTCCAGACTCTGCGTAAAGACATCCAGTTGATTGTGGTAACGGTGCGCAGACACACCAATATCACTGAGCGTAAACAGCGTAGCAGCATTGCTGTAGTTATAGTGTCCGGCCTGATTCATCACCGCAATGTAAACACCTGCTTGCTGCAACGGCTTGATATCGCTCAGCGGCAGTAGCAGCTTCTCTCGGGTGTTACGCGCCGGATTGAGGTCAAAGCGTCCGGTATAAACCAGTTCCGCCATTTTCAGCAGATTGTCTGACTCCCAGTTTGACAACGAATTGCGGTATTCCCATTGACTGACAAACGCACCGAGCGACTCAGGCTTCACGCGAAAGAAGTTCACATCCACGCTATTAACGTTAAGGGCCATCACCGGTAACCCTTCAATCACTTTTCCCGGCAGCAGCGAGCCGCGACTGGCGAACCCTACGCTTGGCTGGACGTCGCGGGTGGTAATGTTTTTTTCATAATCGATAGCGAACGTCGCTTTATTCAGCGCCAGCAAATCACGCTCGATGGTCACCACCAGTTCCCGATTAGGTTCGAGATGGCGTAAGCGTAGCTCTTTCAGATTTGGTGCCAGTTCCCAGGCACCGTCCACTTTGCCGCTTTTTTTATCAACAACGTGTACTACGCGAGAAAAATCTTGTTCCGGATCGAGGGGAATGGAGAAGGTCAAAACGAGCGTTGCCGCGCCGTCGAGCTGGACCTCGGAGGCATCAAGCAGCGTCAGTGACTTGCCCTGGCTTTGCTGTATCAGCTTTTGTAATTGGGCCTTATCTTTAGCTGGCGCAGTCTGCGGTGCAGGCGCATCAGGCTTCGCAGCGGTCGGTGATTTTTCGTTATTATTATCGCACCCAACCAGTGCCAGCATTAGCATACAAGCCGCTACGCGTAAATGTTTCATGTTTCATCCCTGGCCGTAGTGGCCCGTTAGCTACGTAGAACAACTATTATGCGTCAGATTTTCGGCGGTGGAAGCCAGTAACTGTTCGACGTTGTCCTATTTTTTCGTGATTAATGTGGATCCGCCTGACAAATCAGCCTCTTTTACTTGTCGCATTGCACTAAACATCCGACAATTTGCCAAAACCTGGTAGAAATGGAGATGCCTATGACCACCGCCTTTTTTGTCGCTGCCGACTGGCTTACCGAACACATTGACGACCCGGAAATACAAATTCTTGATGCCCGGATGGCACCTCCAGGACAGGAAGATCGTGATGTGGGCGAGGAGTATCGTGCGGGCCATATTCCCGGCGCAGTCTTTTTTGATATTGAAGCGCTTTCCGACCATACGTCACCGCTACCACATATGATGCCGCGACCGGAAGCCTTTGCCGTAGCGATGCGCGAATTGGGCGTTCATCAGGATAAACATCTGGTTGTCTACGATGACGGCAACCTGTTTTCCGCGCCACGCGCATGGTGGATGCTGCGGACATTTGGTGTCGAGAATGTCTCCATTCTGGCGGGCGGTCTGGCTGGCTGGCAGCGCGATGAGCTAATGCTCAAAGAAGGAAATGAGGATTTACCGGAAGGTGAATTTAACGTGGCATTTACGCCTGAAGCGGTTGTGCGCGTTACCGATGTACTGCTGGCCAGTCATGAAAAAACGGCGCAGATCGTCGATGCCCGACCGGCTGCGCGTTTTAATGCCGACGTTGACGAGCCGCGTCCAGGCCTGAAGCGTGGTCATGTGCCTGGTGCGCTTAACGTACCGTGGACAGAGCTGGTTCGTGACGGTGAACTGAAAACTACCGACGAACTGGATGCTATTTTCTTCAGCCACGGCGTAAGCTTTGACCGCCCTATTATCGCCAGCTGCGGCTCAGGCGTCACGGCGGCGGTGGTTGTGCTGGCGCTTGCCACGCTGGGCGTTCCTAACGTCGCATTGTATGACGGCGCATGGAGCGAATGGGGCGCGCGCAACGATTTACCGGTAGAACCGGCTGAGACTAAATAAAATCTGATTTACTCATCTTTTTCGCCCACAAAAAAACCGCTCAATTCAAATTGAGCGGTTTTTTTGTACCAGTCCGGTTCGCGGCCTTTCCAGCAAACTGTGTTGCCTTAGCAACGCAGGCACATCGTAGCGAACTCATAGTCACTTTTAAGGGAGAAAAAGCCAAATTAGTTAGCAGAAAAAATTATTTAGTTCGTTAAGTATTATCCTTCGGGGCGCCTTTCCTTCACTCAGATAATCCGGTTCTGTTTGAAGTCGCGCAGGAAACCGCCCCAGCGGCGTTCGTAGAACGGTGCGATGTGCTCAGTGATAAAGTGGCTCACGCCCTTCTCACCTTTCTTCACCTGGCAGATATCAATGGGTTCATCACCCGGCAACGTATCGGTCGCGACGCTACCCGCAGCCTGGATGATCTCTTCAATATCACCTTCAGCTTCAATACCAATCAGCAGATTCGGCTGGGCTTCCGCACTTTCTTTGATTGAGCAGAGAAACGCGCGTTTTACTGGCTTAATGGTTTTAAACAACGTGGTCAGCGAGTCAATCATCTGCGCCGGAGGTTCAGCGACTTCAGAAAGGATCAGCGATTCTCCCCCTTCCAGAACTTCCTGGGTGCTTAGCGGATTCCCCTCTTCCCCCATCAGCAGGCTGATTTCACGCGGCATAAACTCTTTGCCGGTCGGCAGTTTAGCGTTGAGAAAGAGCGTTTCGCCAAGCGTCATTTCAAATAACGTACGCACCGGCATAACGACAAATGCTTGCTCATCTTCAACCGCCTGTTGCAGGGCTTCCAGAGAGGTGAAGAACGGGATCACGGTCGTGCCGTCTTCTTTTTCCCAGTGTTGAAGATCGAGGGCGCTGTCTTCAACCACCGCCTCGCCTTCTGCGGCAGTACCCGGCACCCAGACGGTGGATTCCAGTAAAGTACGGAAAAACGCCGGACGATGCGCAGGCTCTGTCGCCGCTTGCTCCAGCAACGTTTCTAATTCGTTTTTTGTTTCGGACATAAGTATCACAAATTGGATGAATATATGTAAGCCGGATAAGCGTAGCGCCATCCGGCAATACAGTCATGAATTATGCGGTCAGCAGATTCGCGATGGTGCGCACACCCAGACCGGTTGCGCCCGCAGACCACTGCTCAACCGGCGCTTTGCGATAGGTTGCAGAGCAGTCGATGTGCAGCCAGCCTTGCTGGTAATTTTCCACGAAATGGGACAGGAAGCCCGCCGCGGTGCTTGCACCCGCTGGGTAGGCCGCACTGCCGGTATTGTTCAGCTCAGCAAAATTTGACGGCAGTTGGCTACGGTGGAACTCTGCCAACGGCAAACGCCAGAACGGCTCGTTTTCTTGCGCCGCACTTGCCAACAAACGAGCAGCCAGTTGGTCATCAAAGCTAAACAGCGCGTGGTAATCGTTGCCCAGTGCGGTTTTCGCCGCGCCGGTCAGCGTGGCGGCATCAATGATCAATTCCGGCTTTTGCGCGCTGGCGTCAATCAGGCCATCGGCCAGCACCAGACGCCCTTCAGCATCGGTATTCATCACTTCAACTTTTTTACCGTTGCGATAATGAATGATATCGCCAAGCTTAAAGGCGTTGCCGCTGATCAGGTTATCCGCGCAGCACAGATACAGCTTCACACGCTTGTTCAGGCCACGGGTGATGGCAAACGCCAGCGCGCCGGTGACCGTTGCCGCACCGCCCATATCGGACTTCATTGAGTCCATAAATGCGCTTTGCTTGATGCTGTATCCGCCGGAGTCAAAGGTAATTCCCTTGCCAACCAGGCAGGCATAAACGGGGGCTTCTTTGTCGCCAGTCGGGTTGTAATCCAGCGCCAGCAGCACCGGCGGACGTTCAGAGCCTCGACCCACGGTATGCAGCCCCATGTAGTTCTGCTCGCGCAGATCTTCACCTTTAGTGATACGGTACGAGACGTTATCGCAGGCAACAGAGCACAGCAGGTCTACCGCGCGTTGCGCCAGCTGTTCCGGGCCCAGCTCTTCTGCAGGTGCGTTAATGGTATCGCGCACCCAGTCAATAATCTTCAGACGGTTATCCAGCTCTTTGCGCTGCGCCTCGTCCAGAGCAGCCCACTCAACTTTGCGGGTGCCTTTTGGTCCTTTGTACCCCTGCCAGAACGCCCAGCTACGTTCGGTATCCCAACCTTCACCATCCAGTTGGACATGTTTAATACCCAGGCCGTCAATTTTACGCGCGGCGCGCTGGATAAGGCTGAGATCATCTTTTCCATCCAGGTGCAGGGTAATACCGTCATTATTAATGCTGTATGTCGCCTTTTCACCCCAGCGAGCGTCAGCGGGTTGCGTGGAAAGCGTAATTTTCATGGCTTCTGTCATTTTATTTATCCTTATTTCGCGCATACAGGAAAACGGGCCACCCGTGGGCAGCCCGTTGACTTATTCGGCTTCGTCCAGCCAGACCAGTAAAATGGCCTCAAGGATTTTTTCGTTCGATGCCTGTGGATCATCATCGAACTCTTCCAGGTCACAGATCCATTGATGCAGATCGGTGAAACGAACGGTCTTGGGATCGAGATCGGGGAATGCGTCGTACAGCGCCTCGCCGATTTCGCGGCTATCGGTCCACTTCAGTCCCATACTACCCTCTGTTAATGCTCACGTGCATGATTGATTGTGTAACGTGGGATTTCGACCACTAAATCGTCCTCGGTTACCCGTGCCTGACAGCTTAAACGGCTCTCCGGCTCCAGTCCCCAGGCTTTATCCAGCATGTCGTCTTCTTCTTCTGTGCTTTCCGGCAAAGAATCAAAACCTTCACGTACGATGCAGTGGCAGGTCGTGCAGGCACAGGATTTCTCACAGGCGTGTTCAATCTCAATACCGTTGCGCAAGGCAACGTCGAGAATGGTTTCGCCGGTCTCAGCTTCCAGAACTGCGCCATCGGGACAGAGATCCTGATGAGGCAAAATAACAATCTTTGGCATATTAAACCTCGTCCACGGAATGGCCTTTCAGCGCACTACGGACGGATTTGTCCATACGGCGAGCGGCGAATTCCTGGGTTTGTTTGTCTACGTTTTTAATGGCTTGTTCTATCGCGTCAACATCGTCACTCTGTGCTACCTCGCTCAAGTGCGCGGCAGCGGTGTCGATAGCCTGACGTTCTGCGGCGCTTAACAGCGCGGCATCAGCGTTCAGCGCACCGGATAAACTCTCCAGTACGCGAGCCGCTTCGACTTTCTGTTCTGCCAGCATACGGGCTTTAACGTCCTGCTCGGCAAAACTCATCGAATCCTGAATCATGGAGGCGATTTCACTGTCGGTCAGACCGTAGGACGGTTTGACCTGAATCGAGGACTCAACGCCGGTGGATTTCTCCATAGCGGTAACGCTCAGCAGCCCGTCGGCATCCACCTGGAAGGTCACGCGGATATGCGCGCCGCCGGCCGGCAACGCCGGGATACCGCGCAGCGCAAAACGCGCCAGTGAACGGCAATCCTGCACCAGCTCACGCTCGCCTTGCATCACGTGAATGGACATCGCGGTTTGGCCATCTTTAAAGGTGGTGAAGTCCTGTGCGCGCGCCACCGGGATAGTGGTGTTACGCGGGATCACTTTCTCCACCAGACCGCCCATGGTTTCCAGTCCCAGAGACAGCGGGATAACGTCCAGCAGCAGCATTTCGCTGTCCGGTTTATTCCCGACCAGAATATCCGCCTGGATTGCCGCACCGATAGCGACCACTTTGTCCGGGTCGATAGAGGTCAGCGGCGTACGGCCAAAAAATTCACCGACGCGTTCACGTACCAGCGGCACGCGCGTTGAACCACCGACCATTACCACTTCCAGCACATCCTGCGGCTCAACGCCCGCATCTTTCAGCGCACGGCGGCAGGCCAGCAGCGTACGTTTAACCAGCGCGGAAATGAGTTCATTAAAGGTTTCACGGGTGATTTCACCCTGCCATCCCGCCACGTTAACCGTCACAGAATCGGCGTCGCTGAGCGCGATTTTCGCTGCAATCGCGGCATCCAGCAGTTCGCGCTGTACACGGTTATCGCTGCGATCGGCAACGCCCGCCTGCTCACGAATGTAATCGGCCAGCAGATGGTCAAAATCGTCGCCGCCGAGCGCGGAATCACCGCCGGTCGCCAGCACTTCGAACACACCGCGACTCAGACGCAGAATAGAAATATCAAAAGTACCGCCGCCAAGGTCATAGACCGCGATCACGCCTTCCTGACCGGAATCCAGGCCATAAGCGATCGCCGCAGCGGTCGGTTCGTTCAATAGACGCAATACGTGCAGGCCCGCCAGACGCGCGGCGTCTTTCGTCCCCTGACGCTGTGCATCGTCAAAGTAAGCCGGAACGGTGATCACTACGCCATCCAGCTCGCCGGACAAAGATTCGGTTGCCCGCGCGGCCAGCGCTTTCAGAATGTCAGCGGATACGCGTACCGGATTAAGCAAACCGGCAGCGGTTTCAATCATCGGCAGGCCGTTTTCGCTTGCCTGGAATGAATAAGGCAGATGCGGGTAACGCGCCTGGATATCCGCCAGAGAGCGGCCCATCATGCGTTTTACCGAGCTGACGGTGTTTGCCGTATCCAGCGCTGCATTGGCGCGGGCATCGTAACCGACCGAGTAGCCCTGCTGCTGATAGTGAACCACTGACGGCAACAGGTGGCGACCTTCATGATCTGCCAGCGTTTCGGCCTGGCCGCTGCGTACGGTCGCAACCAGGGAGTTGGTGGTGCCTAAATCGATACCGACCGCCAGACGACGCTGGTGCGGCGCGGCGCTCAGACCAGGCTCACTAATTTGTAATAAGGCCATTTTCGCTTCCGGAAATTAAAAATCGAGCAGTTTTTCTTCGAGTTGTTCTGCACTGCTTCGCAGTTTATCGAGAAAACGCAGCTTACGCACGGTATCTGCCGCTGCGTCCCACGTCTCGCTATCCAGCTGTTCCACCATCAGTTGATGGCGAACGTTGTACATTTCGCTGACGCGTTGCATAAACGCATCCAGACGTTGGCTGTCTTTTGCCTGTTCAATCTTGTCCAGCTCTTCGCGCAGCTCAAGTTGCTCCATCAGGAACGCGGTATCGCGCACCGTGTGCTGCTCGCTGCGGATATCAAAGCCGTGTAAAGACAACAAGTATTCGGCGCGCATCAAAGGATGACGCAGCGTTTGCCAGGCCTGGTTGATAGTGGCGGACTGCGAAACCGCAGCAAGTTGTTCCGCCTGAGAACCGCTGGCGAATTTATCAGGATGATACTGACGTTGCAGATCCTGAAAACGGAGGCTCAGCGCCTGAGTATCGAGCTGATAACGGGCCGGTAAGCCAAAGAGGGTGAAGTAGTCCATAACATTCTCAGGGTAGCCTGTTAGAACAAACCCCACGCGTAGCAAAGCCACGGTGGGGTTATACCTTATTACTTCGCGCTGCATATGCGTTGTCTACACTTGTTCACCCCAGTCACTTACTCAAGTAAGCTCCTGGGGATTCACTCGCTTGCCGCCTTTCTGCATCACGAAATAATCGGTATAACAGAGGAACGCGTTACACGTGGAAGCTTTCGCCGCATCCACATTCGTCTTTCACGTTCGGGTTAGTGAACTTAAACCCTTCGTTCAGACCTTCTTTGACGAAGTCTAACTGCGTACCGTCGAGGAATTGCAGGCTCTTACCGTCGATCACGACTTTTACGCCTTTGTCTTCAAACACGGTATCTTCAGCCGCCGGCTCGTCAACAAATTCCAGTACATAAGCCATACCTGAGCAGCCGGAGGTTCTCACACCCAGACGCAGACCAAACCCTTTACCGCGGTTTGCCAGGAAGGTATTTACACGCGCTGCTGCACTGTCGCTTAAGGTAATCGACATAATAAAACCTCAACTCTTAATTATTTTGCTTCACGTTTGCTTTTGTAATCCGCAATCGCGGCTTTAATCGCGTCTTCAGCCAGAATAGAACAGTGGATTTTCACCGGAGGCAGTTCAAGCTCGTCGGCGATATCGGTATTTTTGATCGCCTGTGCTTCGTCCAGAGATTTCCCTTTTACCCATTCGGTAACCAGAGAACTGGAGGCAATAGCGGAACCGCAGCCGTAAGTCTTGAAACGCGCGTCTTCAATGATACCCTCATTGTTGACTTTGATCTGCAGCTTCATCACGTCGCCACAGGCCGGTGCACCCACCATGCCGCTGCCCACGTTCTCGTCGCTGTTGTCAAAAGAGCCCACGTTACGTGGATTCTCGTAATGATCGATTACTTTTTCGCTGTAAGCCATGATGAATTCTCCTTATGTGCGCCGAATTAGTGATGTGACCATTCAATACTGTTCAAATCCACGCCCTGTTTGAACATTTCCCACAGCGGGGAAAGGTCGCGCAAGCGGCCGATGGAGTTGCGAACCAGATTGATGGCGTAGTCAATCTCTTCTTCGGTAGTGAAACGACCTAAAGAGAAACGAATTGAGCTGTGTGCCAGCTCGTCGGTCATCCCCAGCGCGCGCAGCACGTAGGATGGCTCCAGGCTTGCAGAGGTACATGCAGAACCGGAGGATACAGCCAGGTCTTTCAGCGCCATAATCAGCGACTCGCCTTCAACAAAGTTGAAGCTAACGTTGAGAATGTTCGGTGCGCCCTGCTCGAGGTCACCATTAAGGTACACCTCTTCCATATCTTTCACGCCGTTCCACAGACGGTTACGCAGACTGCGCAGGCGCGCCATCTCGGTTTCCATCTCTTCTTTGGCGATACGGTAAGCTTCACCCATCCCGACTATCTGGTGCACAGGCAGCGTACCGGAACGCATACCGCGCTCGTGACCGCCGCCGTGCATCTGCGCTTCAATACGAATACGCGGTTTACGACGAACGTACAGCGCGCCGATCCCTTTCGGGCCATAAATTTTGTGGCCGGAGAAGGACATCAGGTCAACTTTCAGTTGGCTCAGATCGATAGGCAGTTTGCCCACGCTCTGGGTCGCATCAACGTGATAGATGATGCCGCGGGCACGGCACATTTCGCCGATGGTTGCGATATCCTGCACCACGCCGATTTCGTTGTTAACGTGCATGATGGAGACCAGAATGGTGTCGTCACGCATCGCCGCTTCCAGTTCTTTCAGGTCGATAATGCCGTTACGCTGCGGGGCGAGGTAGGTCACTTCAAACCCTTCGCGCTCCAGCTGACGGCAGGTGTCCAGCACGGCTTTGTGTTCGGTTTTGCTGGTGATGATGTGCTTGCCTTTTTTCTGGTAAAAGTTGGCTGCACCTTTAATCGCCAGGTTATCGGATTCCGTCGCACCGGAGGTAAAGACGATTTCACGCGGATCGGCACCGACCAGATCAGCGATCTGATTGCGGGCGATATCTACCGCTTCTTCAGCTTGCCAGCCGAAACGGTGTGAACGGGAAGCTGGGTTACCAAAGTTTCCGTCCAGGGTCAGACACTGCATCATTTTCTCGGCAACACGCGGGTCCACCGGCGTGGTTGCGGAGTAGTCGAGATAGATCGGTAATTTCATTGCTCTATAAACTCCGTACATCGCTTCAATGCAAGGAATCAGGCAACCGGCTGGATGTACGACCGAGTTAACGGGGCGTCTGGTGCCCCGGCCTGATTCTAAAATACTTTTATTATGCGCGTAACTTAACGTCGATCGCGTCTTGAGCACGATTAGTGCGTGGAGCGTCATGCGTGTGCTGGCGACCAGACACATCCAGGACTTCCTGATTATTCACCAGTTCGCCCAACGTAATGTTGTTGAGGAAACCGGTCAGACGATCGCTCAGATCGCGCCACAGCGCGTGGGTCAGGCATTTATCGCCGCCCTGACAACCGCCTTTGCCCTGGCAACGGGTCGCATCTACAGACTCGTCAACCGCGCTAATCACTTCACCTACTGCGATGCTGCCGGCATCTTTACCCAGCAGATACCCGCCGCCTGGCCCACGTACGCTGGAAACCAGACCGTTTTTACGCAAACGGGAAAACAGCTGCTCCAGATATGACAGGGAAATTCCCTGACGTTCAGAAATATCAGCCAACGGTACCGGGCCCGTTTCGGAGTTGAGCGCAACGTCCAACATTGCGGTCACGGCATAACGCCCTTTTGATGTCAGTCTCATGTCTTACTTAGCCTCAAACTCGCCCCTGCCCGGGGTTTTTTATTGTAAAATGGGGGTATTGCATAGCAGGGGCAAGTCTGACATTCCCGACTAAATCAGTCAACTATTTACTTGACTAATTTAGTCAGGTATTTAACCTTCAGTGCCATTTTCACTTACCGGATAGCGCGTCGCTAATCCGGCCTGGAAATCGTGCAGCCATCCGGCATTAAGACGCTTACTTGCCTTTATTCTGCTGCTCTATAGAAGCTAAAATTCCGCGCAAAATGTTCAGTTCCTGGCTCTCAGGACGCGCACGAGTGAACAGACGGCGCAGTTTGTTCATCACCTGCCCCGGATGTCCCTCGCGGATAAACCCAGTCGACAGCAGCGTTTGTTCCAGATGACCGTAAAAACGCTCTAAATCATCGACCAGCGGATACTCAGCGTCTTCGTACGCTGCGGTCTTGTCGCTTTCCTGCGTTGCCAGCCAGGCCATGCGAACTTCATAAGAGATGACCTGAACCGCCATCGCCAGGTTGAGCGAACTGTATTCCGGGTTCGCGGCAATGGCGACGTGATAATGGCACTTCTGCAGTTCTTCGTTAGTCAGGCCAACGCGTTCACGTCCAAACACCAGCGCCACCGGCGAATTCGTTGCTTCAGAGACGCTTTTTAAACCGCATTCACGCGGATCGAGCATCGGCCACGGCAGCGTACGGGAGCGCGCGCTGGTACCTACCACCAGGCTGCAACCCGCCAGCGCTTCATCAAGGGTATCGACGATCTGCGCGCTGCCGATCACATCGCTGGCGCCTGCCGCCAGGGCGATGGCCTGGGAATCCGGTTTAACCAGTGGATTTACCAACCACAGATTAGTTAAACCCATGGTTTTCATAGCGCGGGCCACAGAGCCCATGTTGCCAGTGTGAGAGGTTTCCACCAGCACGATTCGAATATTTTGCAGCATTGTATTTCTTCGGCTAAAGATTATTCGGGCATATTATCATAAAACGAAGACATATTCCGAACTCGCTGCTATACTCTGCGCCGTTTTCCCGTTCTTTAACATCCAGTGAGAGAGACCGATGCATCCGATGCTGACCATCGCCGTGCGCGCAGCGCGCAAGGCGGGTAATGTAATTGCCAAACACTACGAAACGCCAGACTCTGTAGAAACCAGCCAGAAAGGCAGCAATGATTTCGTGACTAACGTCGATAAAGCCGCCGAAGCGATAATTATCGAAACAATTCGCAAATCTTACCCGCAGCACACCATCATCACCGAAGAAAGCGGTGAGCATGTTGGTGAAGATCAGGATGTTCAATGGGTTATCGATCCACTGGATGGCACTACCAACTTCGTAAAACGTCTGCCGCACTTCGCGGTTTCCATCGCAGTACGCATTAAAGGCCGTACTGAAGTCGCCGTTGTTTACGATCCAATGCGTAATGAACTGTTCACCGCAACCCGTGGCCAGGGCGCACAGCTGAACGGCTACCGTCTGCGTAACAGCACCGCACGCGATCTGGACGGCACCATCATTGCCACCGGTTTCCCGTTCAAAGCGAAACAGCACGCCGCGTCTTACATGAAAATTCTTGGCAAAATGTTTACCGAGTGCGCAGACTTCCGCCGCACGGGTTCTGCTGCGCTGGATCTGGCTTACGTTGCCGCTGCACGTGTTGACGGTTACTTCGAAATCGGTCTGAAACCATGGGATTTCGCCGCAGGTGAGCTGATTGCTCGTGAAGCTGGCGCACTGGTTTGCGACTTCACTGGCGGTCATAACTACATGGCGACTGGCAACATCGTTGCTGGTAATCCGCGCGTAGTGAAAGCCATGCTGGCTAACATGCGTGACGAACTGAGCGACGCGCTGAAGCGTTAATTCAGTACAGCCCGGTGGTGTCATGCTTACCGGGCCTACGTGTTGATACAGGCCGGATAAGGCGTAGCCGCCATCCGGCTTTGATTAAAACGGTCTTATCCCTCGTCCCACCGGCACCGCGCTCATCCACATCACTACCGCCGCAGCAATCAGCACCGTACCACCGGCCAATGCCAGCGTCGTCCAGCCAATCTGTCGCCACAGCACCGGCGCGTTATGTCCGCTAAGTCTCACTGCCAGCGAGCGGAAACTGTGTACCAGCAAAGCCAGTGACGTAATGGTCAAAGAGGTTCCTGCCGCCATCGCCAGCGCCGACGCCATGCCCCAGCTAAAAACGCCAACCACTTTGCTAAACAGTAAAACCATAATTGCCCCGGAGCATGGCCGCATTCCCATAGACAAAACGATCATCAGCCGGGCGCGCCAGTCATCACCGCTTTGCAGCTGTTCAGGATCAGGCAAATGCTGATGCCCACAGCCACACCCCTCGTGATGCACATGGTGCGGCGTGAAGGCGGTAAATTTCGGGCGACGCAGCAGCTGGCGCAATTTCTTCAGCGCACGGAGGCACAATAAAACGCCCAACACGCCAACCAGCGCATAACTCCCTTTCTCCAGCCAGAAACTACTCATATGTAGCTGTCGTGCAGGCAACTGCAAAATGGTGAGCACCACAACCACCAGCCCGATGGCGACCAGTCCCTGTAATAAAGATGAGGCCAGCGTCAGGCCAATACTCGACTTCAGCTTCGAGGGATGCGTTGCCAGCCAGGTGGCAATGACGACTTTTCCATGTCCTGGCCCCAACGCATGCAGGACGCCATAGAGAAAACTAAACAGCAGCAGCGATCCCCCGGCCTGGGCCGGATTGGCCGCAACGGCTTTCAGCAAACCGCTCATCTGCTGATTAACGTCGCGCTGCCAGACGACACTCTTCATCATCACCTGCGGCCAGGCATGCCATAACCACAGTATGCCGACTGCAGCCAGCAGTAAAAACACCGCCAGCGGCCATAGCGTGAGCCAGCGGCGTCTGGCGACGCGTTGTTGATAACCTACGGACATTGCAGCGTCACCGTCTGTGCAAACTGTTTACCCAATTCCATATCCTCCGGCGGTGCGTCTTCTTTATCCAGCGACTGCGCAAAGCTCAGCATTTGTTCATTCGGCGTCGGCGTATGTACTGAAATACGGCATTGCTGACTAATGGCCTGCGCCAGCTGGGCATCGCTGTCTTTGTCATAGCTCATATCAACGTAGTAGGTGGGGTCGAAGGTTGAAATGGTATATTTTTGACCGCTCAGCGGCTGAGCTTCGGCCAGCGGCAACACGAACGTTAGCACTGCCTGATGTTCTTCACGCTCCATGCCATATTCCGTTGGCCTGTTTTTAAACTTTACCTTTTTCCCGTCGTGCCACACTTCGGTGAAATAGTGCTGCCCGAGGACGTTGGCCATCACTTCCGCCGCCAGTTTTTTCCAGATCTCATCACCAGGTTTGGCATTTCCCGCATCGTAAAGCAGATCTGCCGAGGTGATTTCATCCATCGTCCAGCGCATTTTTAGCGCGACGAACTGGTCATTCTCGCTCACTATCTCGGTTTTCAAATGGATAAAGCTGTGGGGATGCGCACCTGCGCCAAAGGACAGGATCGCGAGAAACAACGTCATAATGATACGTTTAACGCCTTGCATGAGTTCTCCACGAAAAAAATCTACACCGCCACAAATAATGATGCCGTGATTGGCGAAAGAGTGCTGAGGATACCATTGAACGAAAAAATGTTGAGCCTCCTTTTCCGGTATCGATTCAGTTCTCAATTTCAACAATTTCTTCTTCAGCAACATCCTCCCAAATACCTTTTCGTCGCCACAACTTAAGTAAAATATTAACAAGTTGTTAATTTATAGTTTCATTTTAATGTTTTATTAACACTAAATTTAAATTCCTGAGTGCTTTTCTGCGCAAATTTAACCAATATTTAACCATTCATTTTCCATAAAATTACAATAATGGGCATAGATCACATTCATCAAACTTGTGATTCATTCCCTCTTCCATTCGTTGTTAACTTCACGCCGTGACATGTCCTGCCCCCTACGAAAGGTACAACTATGAAATTCAAACTCGCATTACTCAGTGCAACCCTGGTTTCTGCATGCATGTTGTCCGGCACGTCCTTTGCGGCGGAAAAATATGAAATTGCTGTGGTTGCCAAAGTCACCGGGATTCCGTGGTTTAACCGGATGGAAACCGGTGTTAATGAAGCAGCAAAAAAACTGGATGTGAATGCTTACCAGACCGGGCCTTCCACGCCGGATCCGGCACAGCAGGTCAAAGTGATTGAGGATCTGATTGCCAAAAACGTCAACGCCATCATCGTGGTACCGAATGATGCCAAGGTCCTGGAGCCTGTACTGAAAAAAGCGCGCGATAAAGGCATTGTGGTTCTGACGCACGAATCCCCGGATGAGCAAATTGGCCAATGGGATATCGAAACCATCGATAGCGAAAAATACGCGCAGGCCAACGTCGATGAGTTAGCAAAAAACATGGGCGGCAAAGGGGGTTACGCCATCTATGTCGGTTCACTGACGGTGCCGCTGCATAACGCGTGGGCGGATTATGCAATTAAGTACCAGAAAGAAAAATATCCGGAAATGTTTGAGGTCACTTCACGTCTGCCGGTCGCGGAAAGCATCGATAAATCCTACGCCACGACGCTGGACCTGATGAAAACTTATCCGCAGATGAAGGGCATTATCGGTTTCGGTTCGCTGGGTCCAATCGGGGCGGGTCAGGCTGTGCAGAAAAAACGCGCCAAAGATAAAATCGCCGTCGTCGGGATCGCAATGCCAGCACAGGCTGCACCTTACCTGATGCGCGGTGATATCAAAAAAGCGCTGCTGTGGGATCCAAAAGACGCGGGCTACGCGCTGGTAACGGTTGCCGATCAGCTGTTGCAGGGCAAAGAAGTTAACGCCGACCTGAGTATCGATGGTTTAGGGAAAGCCGATATCGACACGGAGAAGAAAGTGATCCGCTTTAACAAGATCCTCGAAGTCACCAAAGACAACGCACAATCACTTGGTTTCTAAGGCTTTAGCCAACACCAGGGAACCTTAACGCCGGCCGTCTGGCCGGCGCTATCAACCAAACTAACACTCAGCGTCCATCCGGGCGCTCGCAGGGGTATTGTCCATGGCAGACACCACCGCATTTATCACTCTTGAGAATATCAGCAAACAATTCCCGGGCGTGCTGGCGCTGGATAACGTGAATCTGACGCTGAGAAAAGGCGAAGTTCACTGTCTGGCGGGTCAAAACGGCTGTGGTAAAAGTACCATTATTAAAGTGATCTCCGGCGTTTATCATCCGGAAAAAGGCGCGCAGATTTTACTCGATGGCAAATTGTTCCATCACCTGACGCCGCAGCTCTCTTCCCATTATGGCATTCAGGTTATTTACCAGGACCTGTCGTTGTTCCCTAACTTTAGCGTCGCGGAGAATATCGCGGTCAACCGTTATCTGCCCGGTGGCGATATCTGGGTACGTCGTGGTGCCATGAAGCAGCAGGCGCTGGCCGCCATGAAGCGCATCGGAGTGAACATCGATCCCGATAAAAAAGTTGAAAAACTCTCGATTGCCGACCGACAGCTGGTCGCCATTTGCCGGGCGATTGCCGCCGACGCGCGTCTGGTGATTATGGACGAGCCCACCGCCTCACTAACCCGTCAGGAGGTTAATGGCCTGCTACGGGTCGTTAACGAACTAAAAGCTGCCGGAATTTGTGTAGTGTTTGTCAGCCACCGGCTGGATGAGGTGATGGAAGTGGCGGACCGCATCAGCGTGATGCGCGACGGCAAACTGGTGGGCACTTATCCTGCCAGCGAACTCGACAGCCACGAGCTGGCTTTCCTGATGACCGGACAACGCTTCCACTATAGCCCGCTACCCGAAAGACCCGCTTTTGAGCAAGAGCCCCTGCTGGAGCTGCGCAACCTCAGCCGCAGAGGCAAATACCAAAACATTAATCTGTCGCTGCACGGCGGCGAGATTGTCTCCATTGTGGGTCTGCTGGGCGCCGGACGCACCGAACTTTGTCTGAGCCTGTTTGGCATGACGCACCCAGAAAGCGGTGAGATTCGCATTAACGGCCAGCCGGTTACTCTTCGCAATAACCATGATGCCATCAAACATGGGATCGGCTACGTCTCAGAAGATCGCCTGACGCAAGGGCTGATCATGGAGCAGTCGATCTACGACAACACCATCGTCACGGTGTTTGATCAACTGCATACCGGCAGCGGCCTGCTCGATCATCGTAAAGCGCAAAAGCTGGTCGCCGACTTGATCCGCGAGCTGAATATCAAAGTGTCTGATCCACACCTGCCGGTTAAAACCCTTTCCGGCGGTAATGCCCAGCGTATCGCCATTGCCAAATGGGTGGCGACTAACCCCCGCATCCTGATCCTCGACTCCCCTACCGTAGGCGTGGATATCGCCAACAAAGAGGGTATTTACCAGATAGCCCGCGATCTGGCGGAACAGGGTATGGCGGTGCTGATGATTTGCGATGAAATCCCGGAAGCGTATTACAACAGCCACCGCGTGCTGGTGATGCGTCGCGGCAGACTGGTGGCGGAATTTAATCCTCATCAGTGCCGTGAAGAGGAGATTGCTGAAGTGGTCGAGGTAATCAATGAATAAGATGCATCTCTCCCGTTTAATCGGGCAACATGAGTTTTGGCTGGGCCTGCTGGTTGTGGCCCTTGCCGTTGGGCTGAGCATCAGCACCGATGAGTTCTTGTCGTTGGGGAACCTGACGGATGTGGCTACCAGCTATGCGATTCTCGGCATCCTTGCCTGCGGGCTGTTTGTGGTACTGATTTCCGGCGGGATCGACATCTCATTTCCGGCGATGACCGCGATAGCTCAGTATGCGATGGCCAGTTGGGTTATCGGCCACGGCGGCAACTTCGCACTGGCGTTAATCATCGCGATTGCGGTGGGTCTGCTGCTGGGACTGATTAATGGTTTCCTGGTCTACTGGCTGCGCGTTCCGGCCATCATCATTACCATCGCCACGTTGAACGTTTACTACGGTCTGCTGGTGTACGCCACCAAAGGCACCTGGCTGTACGGCTTTCCGGACTGGTTTATGAACGGCATCAATTGGTTCTCGTTCACCGCGGCGGATGGCTACGACTACGGATTGACACTGCCCCTGCTGTGCCTGGCAGCTGTGATCATCTTTACCGCCGTGCTGATGAACTATACCCGTCTTGGCCGTCAGGTTTATGCCATGGGCGGCAATCGTGATGCGGCCTCGCGCCTGGGGCTGAATCTGCTGAAGCTGCATTTCTACGTGTATGGCTACATGGGCATTCTGGCAGGCGTTGCCGCTGTGGTTCAGGCGCAAATCACCCAGTCAGTTGCGCCCAATTCGCTGCTCGGCTTTGAGTTGACGGTACTGGCGGCGGTCGTGCTCGGCGGAACCAGCATGAGCGGCGGACGGGGCACATTAACCGGAACCCTGCTCGGCGTGGTCCTGCTGGCCTTCTTACAAAATGGCCTGACGCTGCTCAGCGTCTCCTCTTACTGGCACACCGTGTTCAGCGGCGCCATTATCCTGGTCAGCATTAGCGCCACGGCCTGGAACGAAAAACGCAAACTGGCAAGGGAGCTTTGAGATGAAAACAATCGCCAGATTTTTACCCGGTGATGCCATCATTCGTCTGCAATGCGTCATTATCGTGGTCGTCGCCCTGGTCTTCTCGGCCCTGCTCGGCAGCCGTTTTTTCAGCGTCGCTAACTTCCAGTCGATCGGCTCGCAGCTGCCGATCCTTGGCATGCTGGCTCTCGGGATGGGCATGACCATGCTGACCGGCGGCATAAACCTGTCGATAATTGCAGGAGCGAATGCCTGCTCGTTGGTAATGGCGGCGATTATCGTCACCCATCCGGATAACCCGCTGTTTCTGGTGCTGGCGCTGCTGGCAGGCGCTGCCGTGGCGGTGGCAATCGGCACGCTCAACGGCGCGCTGATTGCCTGGGTCGGGGTTTCGCCGATTCTCGCCACGCTCGGCACCATGACGCTTATCTCCGGGCTGAATATCCTGCTTTCCAATGGGACAGTGATTTCCGGTTTCCCGACCGCCATTCAATATCTTGGTAACGCCACGATTGCCGGTATTCCGGTGGCGCTGCTGCTCTTTTTCCTGGTGGCAATCCTGCTGTGGGTACTGCTGGAGCACACCACTCTTGGGCGCAGCCTGTATCTCGTGGGTTCCAATGAACAGGCTACCCGCTACAGCGGCGTGAATACCGTCCGGGTACAAATTTCCGTGTACGTGATTTCTGCCCTGCTCGGCTGGGTCGCCGCCATTCTGATGATGGCGAAATTCAACTCGGCAAAAGCCGGATACGGTGAGTCCTACCTGCTGGTCACCATCCTTGCCTCCGTCCTCGGCGGCATCAACCCGGATGGCGGCTTCGGGCGCATTATCGGCCTGGTACTGGCGCTGATTGTGCTGCAAATGCTGGAAAGCGGCCTTAACTTGCTGGGGGTCAGCAGCTATCTGACGATGGCGCTGTGGGGCGCGGTGCTGATCCTCTTTATCGCATTACAGAATCGTAAAGCCTGATTTCAGGAGAAAAAATTATGGCAAGTTACTTTATTGGTGTGGATGTCGGAACCGGAAGCGCCCGTGCTGGCGTGTTTGATCTCAACGGCAGAATGGTCGGCCAGGCCAGTCGGGCCATCGAGATTTACCGCCCGCAGGCCGATTTTGTTGAGCAGTCTTCCGATAACATCTGGCAGGCGGTGTGTAACGCGGTTCGCGATGCGATTAACCAGTCGGATATCAACCCAATCCAGGTGAAAGGTCTGGGCTTTGACGCGACCTGCTCACTGGTGGTGCTGGATAAAGAAGGTAAACCGCTGACTATCAGCCCGTCCGGGCGCAGCGAACAGAACATCATAGTGTGGATGGATCACCGCGCTATTACCCAGGCTGAACGTATTAACGCCCTGCATCATCGGGTGCTGGACTACGTTGGCGGGATTATCTCCCCGGAAATGCAAACGCCCAAGCTACTGTGGCTGAAGCAACATATGCCTACTACCTGGGCCAATGCGGGGTATTACTTTGACCTGCCCGATTTCCTGACCTGGCGCGCAACAGGCGATGACACACGCTCATTATGTTCGACAGTGTGTAAATGGACCTATATGGGCCATGAAGACAAATGGGATGCCAGCTATTTCCGCCAGATTGGGCTGGAAGACCTGCTGGAACATGATGCTGCCAAAATTGGCCGTTACGTGAAAACCATGGGCGAACCGCTCGGTCACGGGCTGTCCGCGCGCGCCGCCAGCGAGATGGGACTGATTCCGGGGACCGCGGTCAGCGTCTCGATCATCGATGCCCACGCTGGCACGCTTGGTACGCTCGGCGCCAGCGGTGTTTCCGGCGAGATGGCGGATTTTGACCGTCGTATTGCGCTGATTGGAGGCACTTCCACCGGACATATGGCGATTTCCAAAGAACCGCGTTTTATCGGCGGCGTCTGGGGACCTTACTACTCAGCCGTACTGCCGGAATACTGGCTCAATGAAGGCGGACAGTCGGCAACCGGGGCGTTAATCGACCACGTTATTCAGTCGCATCCGTGTTACGAAACCCTGCTGACGCAGGCTAAGACTCAGGGGCAAACTATTTATGAAGTGCTGAATGCTCTGCTGCGTAAAATGGCCGGTGAGCCAGAAGATATCGCCTTTTTGACCCGTGACATGCACATCCTGCCCTATTTCCACGGCAACCGCTCGCCGCGCGCTAACCCCACGCTCACGGGAGCAATCACCGGACTGAAGCTGTCCCGCACGCCGGAAGATATGGCGCTCCAGTACCTCGCGACTATCCAGGCCATTGCGCTGGGAACGCGCCATATCATTGAAACGATGAACCAAAGCGGCTACACCATCGATACGATTATGGCCAGCGGCGGCGGGACGAAAAACCCGATCTTTGTTCAGGAGCATGCCAACGCCACCGGTTGCGCCATGCTGCTGCCTGAAGAGAGCGAAGCCATGCTGCTGGGCGGCGCCATGATGGGAACTATCGCCGCAGGCGTGTTCGACACCTTCCCGGAAGCGATGTCGGCGATGAGCCGGATTGGTAAAACGGTCACCCCGCAGACCAATCGCATTAAGCAGTATTACGATCGCAAATATCGGGTATTCCACGAGATGTATCAGGATCATATGAAATACCGCCAACTGATGCAGGAGGACGCATGAGTGACTCCTGGTCTCAGGCCTCCGGCGTATTTCAGCTCTATAGTGATGCCCTCGCAGGTCTGGGACAGCATCTGACTGAACCGGTCTGGCAGTCGCTCATGGCGGAGCTGCGCGGTTGCCAGGGGAAAATCGTCGTCACTGGCGTCGGTACATCGGGCATCGCGGCGCGTAAAGTCGCGCATATGCTCGCCTGCGTGGAACGTCCGGCGATTTACCTCAACGCGACGGATGCGGCGCATGGCGATCTCGGTTTTTTACGCGCCGACGACCTGGTCATTATGCTATCGCGCGGGGGAAATTCGGATGAACTCACCCGGCTGCTACCCGGACTGGCTGCGAGAAATGTGCCCATCCTGAGCGTGACTGAAAACGCCGACTCCGCCATTGCTAAAGCGTCGAGGCTGGTGATTTCCACCGGCGTCCAGCGTGAGGCCGACCCGTTGAACATGTTGGCCACCACCTCAATTTTACTGGTCCTGGCTATCTTTGACGCCGCCTGCGCCTGTCTGATGAGCGAAAGCGGTTACTCAAAGGAGACGCTATTGTCTGTACATCCTGGCGGTGATGTGGGATTAACGCTGAGCCGCGAGCAGTAATACCAGACAGCGCATTGCCACTCACCTTACAACCCGTCACCCTCAGGCGGGTTTTTTTATGTCTCAATAGAAGATAAAACAGTGAAAAAGCCAGTTAACGCGCTGCGTTCCACTCCTGCTATCTGTTCCGCACGTTAAAAATTCTGTGACGCTCTCCAGCATTCCTGGTGGAAAGCATTCCATTCTCCAAATCTATGAGCAAACTTTAGCTATTCTTATCAAACATACTTACGGGAGATCCTACAGATGATGTCAACGCTTGCTCAGCCATCTGTACTTTCCGCTCCCCAGCGCCGCTGTCAGGTGCTGCTGACGCTTTTCCTGCCAGGGCAAATCGCTACTGCTCAAACCTTCAGTCGCCTCAATGGCGTTGATGATGCCACTGTTGAGGAAGACATTATTGGCGCAGGACTCGAAATCCAGCGCTATCACCGGCTCGCGATTACCACCGCGCTGAATGGCGGCTATACGATCGAAGGGACCCCGCTAAATCAGCGCCTGTGTCTGTTACAGTGGCTGCGCCGCGGTCTGCGGATCTGCCCGACTTTTATCGCCCAGCATTTCACGCCCGCATTAAAAATGGCGCTGAAACAACAAGGTATCGCGCGTACGCTTTATGACGATACGAATCTGCATGCGCTCATTAACCTGTGCTCCCGGCGCTTGCAGAAGTCGTTTGAGTACCGTGACATCCAGTTCCTGCGCCTGTATTTACAGTATTGTCTGCTACAGCATCACGCGGGGATCACCCCGGAATTTAATCCGCTCCAGCAACGCTGGGCGCAATCCTGCGCAGAGTATCTGCTCGCTGAGGAAATTGGCCGTCACTGGCAGCGTCACGTCATGCAAAGTGCGCCGCCGGGCGAATCGCTGTTTATGGCGTTGCTGTTCTCAATGCTCCGCATCCCCGACCCTCTCCGTGATAATCACCCGCAGGATCGTCGCCTGCGCCTTGCTATTGCGAGGCTGGTGCTGCGTTTTCGCGAGTATGGCAATGTGCGCTTCAGCGATGAGCAAGGACTGAACGATCAGCTGTATATTCACCTTGCCCAGGCGCTTAACCGCAGCGTGTTTGCCATTGGCATTGATAACACGCTGCCGGAGGAGTTCAGCCGACTTTATCCCCGTCTGGTTCGTACTACCCGCGAGGCGATACATGGCTTCGAAGCGGAGTACGATGTGCAGTTTTCAGAAGAAGAGATCGGGCTGGTCGCCGTTATTTTCGGTGCCTGGCTGATGCAGGAGAAGGATTTGCACGAGAAGCAGATTATCCTGCTGACCGGCAACAATGAACAACTTGAAGTGCATATTGAGCAACAGCTGCGCGAACTGACGCTGCTGCCGCTCAACGTAAAACATATGCCGATACAGGACTTTCAAAAACAGGGTACGCCGCGCGGCGTCACGCTGATTATTACGCCGTATACCACGCCGCTGCCGCTGTTTTCACCGCCTTTGATTCATGCGGATCTGGCACTTACGCCGCATCAGCAGCAGCAGATCCGCAAAATTCTCGAATCATAACGTTGCAGGCTGCGCCACCACCTTCGGGCGCAGAAAGATTGCCGGTAGCGCCACCAGCGCCATCACCCAGAATACGCCGCTGCCCAGATTCTGGTACAGGTAGCCCGCGAATACGGTCATGATGGCAATGCTGCCGCCCATCGCAACCGCAGAGTACACTGCCTGCAAACGTATCACTTCGCTGCCCTGGCGCGTCGCGATATAGCGCATTGCCGCCAGGTGGCAGACGGTAAAGGTTCCGCAATGGAGGATTTGCACCACAATCAGCCACGGTAGCTCAGTGCTCCAGCCCATCAAACCCCAACGCGCGACGCCGCAAACGGCGGAAAGCAGCAGCAAATCGCGCGCGCTAAAGCGGCGAAACAGCTTGTGACTGAGCGCGAAAATAATCACTTCCGCCACCACGCCTAATGACCATAAATAGCCCACCACCGAAGCGGAATATCCGGCAGACTGCCAGTAGATGGCGCTGAAACCGTAATAAGCGGCATGCGCACCTTGCAACAGACTCACGCAGGCAAGAAAACGCCAGCTTTGGGTTATCAACGCGCGCCAGGCGGGCCATCCCGCACTCGCCTGCTGACGGTTTTCACCCGCTGGCTGCACGCTCGGGCGGATCATCATCCCCAATAACATCGACGCGACACCCAGCGACAGCAGGACCAGGATCACCCGATAGTCAAACAGGCTAACCAGCTTGCCGGTCAGCGCGGAGCCAATCACAAAGGCTACAGATCCCCACAGTCGTACCCGACCGTAGTCCATGGTTATCTGTTTTTGCCAGGTGTTGGCCAGCGCGTCGGTCAACGGCACCAGCGGCGAGAAAAACAGGTTAAAGCCGACCATCACCACCATCAGCCACGCTACGTTGGTGCCCGCCCAGAAGGCCAGCGCAAACACCAGCGTCAACAGGGCCAGAATACGTAAAGCGGAGATCAGACGAGAGGGATCGCTTACGCGCGGCGCAATCAGCAAACTGCCGAGAAAGCGGGCAATCAGCCCCGCACCCAGCAGTAAACCGATGGTTTCCGGCGTCAGCCCCAGCCCTTCGAGCCAGACGCTCCAGAAAGGCAGAAAAATACCGTAGCTAAAGAAGTAGGTGAAATAACCGAGCGCCAGCCAGCGCGTGGAATGCAAAGCCATGGGTCCTCCCGTTTTAGAAGCCCTAGTCTACTGACACAAGCCGCATTCTGAAGAGCAATACTGTTCACATTACTGAGATAATTGTGACAAACATCACTTTTAACCAACACTGTTGGCTATCCGAATCCACAATCATTTACACCTGTACAATTTTACAGCAAAAAATGTAATGGGATGAGTAAACATAAATGCAAGGAAGGGAAAGATTTTTGCTAAAAAACACGCAACTAAATATCAAGAGGCTTAATATCATCACGAGTATACCATTTAGCAATCAACATTCGTTATTATAATATTTCACCCCTCACTAATTTAATATTATTTAATACAATGACAGTTAATTTTCTTATTTTTAATAAATATAATCTGAAAACATCACGCCTTAACTTGCTTATGCACGAATATCGAATACCATCGCCCCGCAATTAATTTTAACCTGTATGTTTTCATAAATTTAATTGTCAATAGGTTTATCGGATAAGAGGGAATTTAATGAACAAAATTACAAAAACTATGGCAGTTAGCCTGATAGCGCTTTCTGCAGGAAGCGCATGGGCGACAGATGGTACCATTGAATTTACGGGTGAAATTCTAACCAGCACCTGTGAGTTTTCTAATGGCGATGTCATCAACGTAGAACTGGGTCACTACGCCGCTGCTCAGTTTAAAAGCGTTGGCGACCGCTCCCCGGCGATTCCGGTTGATATTCCGTTAAAAAACTGCCCAACCACCCCGTGGAAGCACGTTGATGGCACAACGGACAACTCGTTCCAGCTGTGGCTGGAAACGCGTTCAGGCGGCACCGTGGCCAATCACGATGACCTGATCGCCGTTAGCAGTATGGATACCGCCGCAACCGGCGTGGGTATCCGTATCGACAGAGCCAGCGACGGCAAGCAAATGTCGCTGAATAAGCTCACCACGCCGAAAGTCAGTTTTACCCCGGAAGCCGATGGCACCACTACCGTAGGGCTGCAAGCCTATTACGTCTCCACCGTTGATTCATCACTGATCACCCCTGGGGAAGCCAACGCCAGCGTGGATGTCACCATAGACTACCGATAATTCCCGTACGCCGTCTCTTTTCTTCCCGCAAGGATGGAAGAAAAGAGACGTTTTCTGACATCAGGTTAAGGATGGCCGTGATGAAAAAACACACTATTCTCGTATTATCGATGCTGCTTGGCGGCTGGGTCAGCCAGTGCCTCGCGGGTGGAATTGTGCTAGAGAGAACTCGCGTCATCTACGATGCCGGGAAAAAAGAGGCCGCCCTGCCAGTAGCTAATCGCAGCGAGAACTTGCCCTATTTATTACAGTCGTGGGTCGAGAATGCGCAGGGAACGGCGCGTGGTCCTTTTATTATTACGCCACCGCTATTTCGTCTGGATTCGGGCAGCGATTCATCACTACGAATAATTAAATCATCTGAAAACATCATTAATAACAAAGAATCACTTTTCTTTATTAACGTGCGCGCAATCCCGGCAAAAAGCCAGTCTGCAGACAGCAATAACAATATGCTGACACTGGTATTTAAAACGCGCATCAAACTGTTTTATCGGCCAGCAAATTTAACAGGCAAACCTTACGATGCTTATAAATCTCTCGAATATAAATATAGCAATAGTAAATTAGACATCTATAACCCATCAGCGTATCACGTCGTCTTTGCCGGTATTGCGCTAGGTAACACCGATCTCACCAGTAAAATCGACTATATCGCTCCCGGCGAGCATAAACAGATCGAGGTTCCCTCTTCTGCAGGGAAAACGGTGCAGTGGGCAGCTATTAACGACTACGGCGGGGCCACCAAAACGGAAACCCGAACGCTGCAATAGCCGTACCCCATATTGATCACACGATAATAGCTCTCAAGGAATGACAAGCGAAATGGTGCAATTAACACCGCATTTATTAACCACGAAACGGATCTCTTTCTGGATACAGTGCGCGATTGTCAGCGGATGCCTGAGCACATGCCAGGCCCGGGCCAGCGATCTCTATTTTGACCCGGCGCTGCTGGAAACGGAGAAAAGTGGCCAGCGGGCAGTGGATCTCAACGTATTTTCTCAGAATAATGCCCAGCTCCCTGGTGAATATATTGTTGATATTTATATTAATAAAAAGAAAACGGTACAACGTACGCTGCCGTTCATCGCCGGTAAAGACCACCAACTGATTCCTCAGTTCACTCTTGGGCAGCTACGTGAGCTGGGCTTTAAGATCGACAACTATCCGCAGCTTGCGGAGCAGGACAACCGTACGATAATTGCCGATCTGGCGCAGGCTATCCCCGGCAGCATCTCTCAGTTCGACTTCAACCACAGCCGGCTGAATCTCAGCGTGCCACAGATTGCATTGTACCGCGACGCCCGCGGTTATATTGACCCCTCCCGCTGGGACGACGGTATGCCAGTGCTGTTTACCAACTATGCCTTTAGCGGCTCGCAGAACCAATACGACAGCGATAACACCCAGCGCCAGTATCTGAATATGCAAAACGGCGCCAATATCGGCCCCTGGCGGCTGCGCAATTATTCCACCTGGACGCACAACGATAACGACACACGCTGGGAGAGCATTAATAGCTGGTTGCAACGGGATATCAAAAGTCTGAAATCGCAGCTGGTGATGGGCGAGAGCGCAACGGAAGGCACGGTATTCACCAGCTATCAGTTTACCGGCGTGCGGCTGTACTCCGATGAAACCATGCTGCCCAACAGCCAGCGCGGCTTTGCGCCAACCATTCGCGGTATCGCCAACTCCAGCGCTATCGTCACGGTACGGCAAAACGGCTACACCCTGTATCAAAGCAATGTCCCGGCCGGCGCTTTTGAAATCAACGACCTCTACCCCTCTGCCTTCAGCGGCGATTTAGATGTCACTATCGAAGAAGCCGACGGTAGCGTGCGGCACTTCGTCCAGCCGTTCTCCGCGCTACCGCAGATGCAGAGGCCCGGATATCTCAAGTACAGCGTCACCGCCGGGCGCTTGCGTGCCGCCAGCTCGCAGGACAGCAACGAGCCGGAGTTCCTTGAAAGCACCGCCAGCTATGGCCTGAACAACGTGTTCACCCTGTACGGTGGCCTGAATGCCTCGCAGGACTATCGGGCACTGGCGCTGGGTCTCGGCTCTACGCTCGGCGTACTTGGGGCGGTATCGATGGATGTCAGTCGTGCGGATACCCAGCTTGATAACGATGAAAACTATCACGGCTACAGCTGGCGTACCCAGTACATCAAAGATCTACCGGAAAGCGGCACCAGCGTGTCACTAAGCTACTATCGCTACACCAGCAGCGGTTATTTCAACTTCTCCGACGCCAACCAGAAGGACATCAGCGCCGACGATCGCCTGCGCAATGAAGCTCAGTTCACCGTCAGCCAGTCGCTGTTTTCTGGTATCAGCTTCTACGCCTCCGGTTCGCAGCAGAAGTACTGGGATCGCGGGGGGCAGGATAAAAACCTGTCCATCGGCCTGAACGGCAATCTATGGGGCGTGAGCTATAACCTCAGCGGCCAGTTCACCGATTCGCAGGACGGCGACAACGATCGCACGCTGTCGCTCAGCCTGAGCGTACCGCTGGATCGCTGGCTGTCGCATGCACGGGCAACCTGGCGCACCACCGATCAACGCGATCGCGCCACACAGCACGAAGTGGGTATCAACGGCTCGCTGCTGGAAGACCGTCGACTGAGCTATAGCCTCAAACAGCGGCAAAGCGAAGGCGGCGGTGGTGATAGCAGCAGCCTGTACGGCAGCTATCGCTCTGCCTATGGCACCATGAATGCGGGCTACGACTACAGCAACGATAGCCAGCAGATGAGCTACGGCCTCTCCGGCGGTATTGTCGCCCATCCCCACGGCGTGACGCTGTCGCAGCCGCTGGGTAATGCCTTTGCGCTGATTGACGCTAACGGCGCGGCAGGTATCCGGGTGAAAAACTATCCGGGCATCGCCACCGACTATTTTGGCTATGCCATTATCCCCTATCTGACCGCGTATCAGGAAAACGCCATCTCTCTCGATACCACGATGATGCCGGATAATGTCGATGTGACCGAAACCGTGCGTACCGTGGTGCCTAATCGCGGTGCCGCCGTAACGGCGCACTTTATTGCCCAGACAGGCTACCGCGTGCTGTTGAAACTCACCGATGCGCGAGGGAATGCGCTGCCCTTCGGCGCAGTAGCCAGCAGCCAGACGCAGCAAAGCATCGTCGATGAAGGCGGCGTGCTGTATATCACCGGCGTGAACAATCAGCCGCAGAGGTGGTCCGTGCGCTGGGGCAATCAGCCGGATCAACAGTGCCAGTTTACCTTCAGCCTGCAGGAAGACGCCGCTCGCAGCGCCGCAATACATAATGGGAACGCACTATGTCAATAAAGAATTCGTGGATGAAAAATGGGATTGCCGCCGCGCTGCTGGCGCTATCTATCGCCCCGGTCTACGCGGCGAACGGCTCCTGCGTCGCAGCAGGTCGCTTTAACGCCGATGTTTCCAGCGACTGGACGCAAGCCCAGAACGTCGCCGGAACCTCGCTTGAGCTGCCGACACCGCTCTCGGGCGGTGCCTATCAAATTGATTGCGACTGTAGCGCGGGTAGCAGAGTGGCACTGTTCTATACGGTCACCAGCGCGCTACCTGGAATCGGTCAACTCAGCGGCTTTTACCATCTGAATGATAATCTGGATATTAAAACCGAAGTTGACGATATTCCCGGCGCCACAGCCGTCTTACCGACAAACCGTGACCCATTGAGAGAAAATGGCTCGTATGAAATGAACAACACCAAAGGCAGCGTGTGTACCGCCGATCCGGCGGAGACTCGCGCCGCACCGGTGAAGATTGGCGCAAGTACCCGTTTTACGCTGTACGTCACCAAACCCTTCTTAGGTGAACTGATGATTGAAGATACCCTAATTGCCTACGTACGGGCCGGATGGAGCACGACGACCACTTCTCCGTCAATGAACAGCTTGGGAAATATCGCCGAGCTGCGCATCCGGGGGAGCATTACCGTGCCTCAGGACTGTAAAATCAACCAGGGTGACGTCATTCAGGTCGATCTCGGTTATATCAACACCAGTCGTTTCACTACCCGAAATGAGATGCCGGACGGCTATAAACCAGTCAATTTTGACATTCACTACGACTGTGGCGATACATCAAGCATCAACAATAAGATGGAAATGAGGATTGATGGCGATGATCTGCTTGATCAGTACACGTTAGTCGCCCGCCGCCGGGAGGCCGATAAAACCCCGGACATCGGCGTGAGAATGGCTCGTATCGACGGCACCCACATCAATATCCCGTTCACAAATGGGTTAATCGGTATCCATCCTTCCGGCGAGGGGCGCATCAGCCTGGAGGCATGGCCGATCAATCTCCTCGGTGGACCGCCAGCCCCAGGCAAATTTAGCGGTACAGCCACGATTACCGTTCTCGTGAAATAGCGGTTTACTCTATCCTCTGGCGTTGTGCCAGTTCGATGAATTGCTGCAGGGCGGGCTTTCGCTCGCCCTTCTTCCATGCCATCAACAATGCCAGCGTTGGCGCTTCACCAACAATAGGCCGAAAAATCACCTGCCCGGTATTAAAATTATTCATATAACCGGGTATCAAAGTCACCCCCAGTCCCATGCCAACCAGATTCATGGTCACCAGAATATTGGTCGCCACCTGCACAATATTGGGCTGGCTTTTCTGCTGCTGAAACCAGTTTTGGACAATCATCGCTAGCGCACCTGAATAAGCGGGATCGGTACTGACAAAATTTACGCCGTGTAACTGTTCTGCGGAGATCGCTTGCTCATTGGCTAACGGATGATTCACCGGTAACACCACGACCAACGGCTCATGAATTAGCTCCAGATAGTCCAGCTCCGGGCTGTAAACCGGGTGACGCATTAATCCCACGTCCAGTTCTCCGTTGAGGATCCTTTCTTCCTGTTCGGTGGTTATCAGGCTTACCAGCTCAATGTGCGTATCCGGTTGTTTTAAACGAAATAAGGGCAGCACCTTCGGGAGCAAATTCACCTCTGCGGAAGGGACAAAACCAATAGCGAAATGATTATCTTCCTGCACCGTTTTACGGGCACGAACTTTGGCATTTTCCGCCTGCTCAAGGATCGCCAGCGCATCCTGTAAAAAGCACTCCCCCGCCGCCGTCAGCGCAACTTTTCGCTTATCCCGCACCAGTAACGGAACGCCCACGCAGGTTTCCAGATCGCGGATCTGGCTGCTTAACGACGGCTGAGAGGTATGCAGCTTTTCTGCCGCCCGGGTGAAATTCAGCGACTGCGCCACCGCCACAAAATAGCGTAAGTGCCTCAGTTCCATGCCCTTCTCCTTGTTATCGAAAAAATGTCTCAACTGGTAGAAATTTACTATTTCACAGATTGATAACTAACCAGCAACATCCTTATGGCACAAAAATAGAAGGTCAATACATCTTAGCTTTCAGGATTAAAAAATATGACCACACCCTCAAATTTAGACATCTACCAACTGATCGACACACAAAACGGTCGTGTAACCCCACGGATTTATACTGACCCAGAAATTTACCAACTGGAGCTGGAGCGCATCTTTGGGCGTTGCTGGCTATTTCTCGCCCACGAAAGCCAAATCCCGAAACCCGGTGATTTTTTTAACACCTACATGGGCGAGGATGCGGTCGTGGTGGTTCGTCAGAAAGACGGCAGCATCAAAGCGTTTCTTAACCAGTGTCGCCACCGGGCGATGCGCGTCAGCTACGCCGACTGCGGGAACACACGCGCCTTTACCTGCCCGTATCACGGCTGGTCGTACGGTATCAATGGCGAGCTGATCGACGTCCCGCTGGAGCCTCGCGCTTACCCGCAAGGGCTATGCAAATCACACTGGGGACTGAACGAAGTTCCTGGCGTAGAGAGCTATAAAGGGCTGATTTTCGGCAACTGGGACGCCACTGCGCCCACGCTGCGCGATTATCTCGGCGACATCGCATGGTATCTCGACGGCGTGCTTGACCGCCGCGAAGGCGGCACAGAAATCGTCGGTGGCGTGCAGAAATGGACCATCGACTGTAACTGGAAATTCCCCGCCGAACAGTTTGCCAGCGATCAGTATCATGCATTGTTCAGCCATGCCTCCGCTGTGCAGGTGTTGGGGGCAAAAGACGACGGTAGCGATAAACGCCTCGGTGACGGACAAACCGCTCGCCCGGTGTGGGAAACCGCCAAAGATGCACTACAGTTCGGCCAGGACGGCCACGGCAGCGGCTTCTTCTTTACCGAAAAGCCGGATGCCAACGTGTGGGTCGACGGCGAAGTCTCCAGCTACTACCGCGACACCTACGCAGAAGCTGAACAGCGTCTGGGTAAGGTTCGTGCTCTACGCCTGGCCGGTCACAACAACATTTTTCCTACGCTTTCCTGGCTCAACGGTACCGCTACGTTGCGCGTCTGGCATCCACGCGGTCCCGATCAGGTTGAAGTGTGGGCGTTCTGTATTACCGATAAAGCCGCCTCTGATGAAGTGAAAGCCGCATTTGAAAACAGCGCTACGCGAGCTTTTGGCCCCGCCGGATTCCTTGAACAGGACGACTCGGAAAACTGGTGTGAAATTCAAAAACTGCTGAAGGGCCATCGGGCGCGTAATAGCAAACTGTGCCTGGAAATGGGGTTAGGTCAGGAGAAACGTCGTGAAGACGGCATTCCGGGGATCACTAACTACATCTTCTCAGAAACCGCTGCCCGCGGCATGTATCAGCGCTGGGCCGATTTACTCAGCAGCGAAAGCTGGCAGGAAGTGCAGGAAAAAACCGCCGCTTACCAGCAGGAGGTGATGAAATGAATGCTTTAGTTTCCCTGGAACTGCATCACCGCATTACGCAGTTTCTCTACCATGAAGCCAGCCTGCTGGATGACTGGCAGTTTCGCGACTGGCTGGCACAATTGGATGACGACATTCGCTATACCATGCGCACAACGGTCAATGCCCAGACGCGCGACCGTCGCAAAGGGGTGCAGCCGCCAACCACCTGGATTTTTAACGACAACAAAGATCAGCTCGAACGTCGTATTGCGCGCCTGGAAACCGGGATGGCCTGGGCGGAGGAACCGCCTTCCCGCACACGCCACCTGATCAGTAACTGCCAGGTCAGTGAAACCGAGGTTCCTGATGTCTTTGCCGTGCGCCTCAACTATCTGTTGTACCGCGCGCAAAAAGAGCGCGATGAAACCTTTTACGTCGGCATGCGCATGGACAAAGTGCGCCGTTTACCGGGCGATGAGTGGCGCTTACTGGAGCGTGAGATCGTGCTGGATCAAGCGGTGATCACCTCCCATAACCTGAGTGTATTGTTCTGATGAGTCGTATTTATGCCTGCCCCGTAGGGGGTTTGCCGGAGGGTGAAGCGCTCCGGCTCGACACCTCGCCTGTCATCGCGCTGTTCAACGTTGGCGGCGAGTTTTATGCCATTAACGATCGCTGTAGCCACGGTAATGCCTCGATGTCGGAAGGTTATCTGGAAGACGATGCGACGGTGGAATGCCCGCTGCATGCCGCCAGTTTCTGCCTGAAAACCGGTAAGGCGTTGTGTTTACCTGCCACCGATCCACTGACCACCTACGCGGTGTACGTGGAAGGTAGCGATGTGTTCGTTGATATTCCAGAGGACGCGAGATGAGCGATTTACGCGATAACGTGGTTTTTATCACCGGCGGCGGCTCCGGTCTTGGCCTGGCGCTGGTCGAGCGTTTCATTGAAGAAGGTGCGCAGGTCGCCACGCTGGAGCTTTCGCCAGCCAAAGTCGCCAGTCTGCGCCAACGTTTTGGCGAACATGTGCTGGCACTAGAAGGCAACGTCACCTGCTACGCCGACTATCAGCGCGCGGTGGATCACATTCTGGCGCGCTACGGCACGCTGGACTGTTTTATCGGCAATGCGGGTATATGGGATCACAACGCCTCGCTGGTCAATACGCCAGCGGACGCACTGGAAAGCGGCTTTCATGAGCTGTTTAACGTCAACGTGCTGGGCTATCTGCTGGGCGCCAAAGCCTGCGCCCCTGCGCTTATCGCCAGCGAAGGCAGCATCATCTTTACCCTTTCCAACGCGGCGTGGTATCCCGGCGGAGGCGGTCCGTTGTATACCGCCTCTAAACATGCCGCCACCGGGTTGATTCGCCAGTTAGCCTACGAGCTGGCGCCAAAGGTGCGCGTCAACGGCGTCGGTCCGTGCGGCATGGCGACCGATCTGCGCGGCCCGCAGGCGCTGGGTCAGAGCGATACGTCGATTATGCAGTCGCTGACGCCGGAAAAAATCGCCGCCATTTTGCCGTTGCAGTTTTTACCCGAGCCAGCGGATTTTACCGGCCCGTATGTGATGCTGGCGTCAAAGCGCAACAATCGCACATTGAGTGGCGTGATGATCAATGCCGATGCCGGTTTGGGCATTCGCGGTATTCGTCATGTTGCCGCCGGACTGGATCTCTGAGGAGGCGTTATGAGCCATAAAATTATCGCTATCGTTGGTGGCGGTCAGGCTGCGGCAATGGCCGCCGCCGCACTGCGCCAGCAAGGATTTAACGGCGAATTGCATCTGTTTTCCGATGAGCCGCATCTACCCTATGAACGCCCTCCGCTCTCTAAAGCGATGCTGCTGGACGAAAACCCACAGCGACAGCCGATCCTGAACGCTGACTGGTGGCAGGAAAACAACGTACAGCTGCATCTCGGCGTCACACTGCGTCAGATTGACCGCACCTCGCGCACGCTGACGCTCGCCAATGGTCAGGCCTGTCACTGGTCGCAGTTGCTGTTGGCGACCGGGGCCGCCGCCAGACCGCTGCCGCTGCTGGATAAACTGGGCGAGCGTTGCTTTACCCTGCGTCACGCCGCAGATGCCGAGCGTCTGCGCGGTGCCCTGCTGCCGGGCAAGTCGATTGTGATTGTCGGTGCGGGCACCATTGGTCTGGAATTAGCAGCCAGCGCAACCCAACGCGGCTGTCGGGTAACATTAGTGGAGCTGGCCTCAACGGTAATGGGCCGCAACGCCCCTGCCCCGGTGCGCGACTATCTGCTAAACCGCCACCGACAGGCAGGGGTGCGGGTGCTGCTCAACAGCGCCATTGAGCACGCCGAAGCGGGAGAGTTTCTCTCGCTTTCTCTGCAAAACGGCGAGACGCTACAGGCCGATGCGCTGGTTTATGGCATCGGTATCGTGGCAAATGATGCGCTGGCTCGCGAAGCAGGACTGGAGACGGCTAACGGCATTATCGTTGATTCCGCCTGCACCACCTCCGATCCCGCAATTTTCGCCGCCGGTGACGTGGCGATAACGCGCCAGCCCGACGGTTCATTAGAACGAATAGAAAGCTGGGAAAATGCCAATAACCAGGCACAGATTGCCGCTGCCGCAATGCTCAACCTGCCGTTGCCAGAGAAGACACCTGGCTGGTTCTGGACCGATCAATTTAATGACAATCTGCAATTTGTTGGCGATATGCACGGCCAAACATGGTTATGTCGTGGCAACCCAGATGACGGCAAGGCTATCTGGTTCCAACTGCGGGATGGGGTGCTCATTGGCGCAGTAGCGCTCAACAACGGACGCGAAGTGCGCGCACTGCGTAAGTTGATTCATTCAGGGCGAGTGGTTAGCGAGGAAGCGCTGTGCGATGAAGGCGTGGCGCTGAAGTCGTTGTAATAGCAGTCAGCTAAGCGCATTTTGGCCCAGTCAACAACGCCGGAATAAATATAGAAGCCGCCAAAGTTGACGTTATTCCTGCCCGTCTCCGGGCAGGAAGTTTAACAAGACTGAATATTCAGGGTCATTTTTTGTCGCATGCTTTCGCCGCATGCCAGCAGGGTTAACAGACCAAATTCCGGGCGATGGTGATCGTCAGGCGCATGGCTCATGGGTTCAAAACAGAAAAAATCGAATGCATATCCCTTATCAAATGCTGGATCGGAAACAAAAACAAAATAGCAGGGCGCAGGTGGCTCGGTAGTCATCAAAAGCTGATACCCCAAATCGGGTTGCTGGATTGCCGCAGCCCCATCCCAACCGGAGAAGCCATTATTCACCCAATGTTCGGGCAGCGGAGCGAGCTGATTGAAATCCAACTCCTGGGGCAAGCTCTCCTGGTGTTCGCCTGTAAGCCAGTGCGCATTCTCAAGCCAGTAGCCGGTGGCATGCGCCTGTATACGGGTTCCCGGCGAAAGCGGGAAATAAGGATGCCACCCCAGACCAAACGGTAGCGAATCCCCCTCATTGGTGACGATCAGTTCAACCTCAACCCCGCTGGCGTTCAGGGTAAAAACCTGTTGCGCAGTATAAAGATAGACGCCCTGCCGATGGATATACTCCAGTCTAAGCTGCGTCGGAGAGTGTGCCACACAGCGCCAGCGATTCAGCCAGCCATCGCCGTGAAGGTAATGACGGTCCCACTCAACGTTAGGTTGCAGCTGATGCTCTCCCGTCAGGGAGCGAAACCGATTCCCGCTCACCCGGTTACCGAATGGCACGAGGGGGAAACAAGACGATTCCACCGCAATCCCGCTTTTCAGGCCTGGGCGCAGCACGGGGATCATTTCCCCCTGATGTTGCCACCACAGTCCCTCAATTGCCCCGCCCTGCTCCGCAACCTGAAGCCGCAGATCGCCATTTTCCAGCGTATAAAGCGTCATCTGGCCTCCTTAATCCGGAAAGTTAATAACCACTTTGCCGCACTTTCCACTCGCCATCAGCGCATAGGCTTCCCCCGCCTGTTCAAGAGAAAAACGATGCGTAATCGCACTATGCGGCCATAGCTTCCAGTCGGTCAGATCGCGGGCGCATTTCTCCATGTGAAACAAGCTGGTCACCCAGGAGCCGATAATACGCCGCTGGTGATGCATTAAGTCAGCGCTCACTTCAAATTCAACCTTCCCGGTTTCACCGATATAGACAACTCGTCCCCAGTCGGCGGTCGACTGCAATGCCAGCAGACGACCCGCGGCATTACCGGAACAATCCAGCGCCACGTCCGCGCCACCGTGCGTCAGTTCGGCAATCAACGCCGGTAGATTCTCCGTCGTGGCCAGGAATCCGTTATCCATCACGCCCAGTTGTTTTGCCGTCGCCAGGCGATCCGGCAGCATATCAACGCCAATTACGCGCTTCGCCCCACGCCCCTTCGCCAGCATCATGGCCATCATGCCGACAGGCCCCAGGCCGACAACCAGAACGTTGTCACTGCCGGACACTTCGCCACGCAGAATACCTTCGTAGGCTGTTCCAACGCCGCAGCTAATAAACGCCCCGTCTTCATAGCTCAGGGCATCCGGGAGATGAATCAGGTCTTTCTCTTCCGCTAATAAATATTCAGCATGACCCCCGTCGCGCTGCCAGCCGTAGGCGGCTTTGCCCTCCCCGGTACAGGAGATCGGAAAGCCCCGTCGGCAGTTAGAACAGAATCCGCAGCCGGAAATATGGTAAACCAGCACGCGGTCACCCGCTTTGAAGTGTCGACAGCCAGCCCCGGTTTCAATAATTTGCCCACAAGGTTCATGACCGTTAACAAACCCCTGATACAATGGCTTATCCGGCGCTGCAGCAGTACCCCGATGCTGATGATAAATATAATGAACGTCGCTCCCACAAATTCCTGATGATTTCATTTTAATAAGAACCTGATTGATCCCCGGCGTTGGCACAGGAACCTCTCGGAGTTCAACGGTGGAATTTCCCGGTAAAAAAGCAGCCAGCATTGTTTTCATCATTCCCTCTACATAAATTAATAAATATTAATGTTTACTGTTACGTTGGGTCAGCAATATATTCGCCAGCACTGCCACCACAATAATTAGTCCGCGAACAACCTGCTGGAAGAAAGAGTTAATTCCCAGCAGCACCAGTCCATTACCAATAAGGGTAATCACCAGTACGCCTAATAAAGTGCCAAACAGTGAACCGCGACCGCCGGACAGCGCGGTGCCTCCGACAACAACCGCCGCAATGACGTCAAACTCCAGGCCATTTGCCGCCCCCGCATTACCCGAGCCAAGCCTGGCGGCCAAAAGAATCCCGGTAATGGCAGCCAGCAGACCGGAGAGCGTAAAAATCAAAATACGCACCCGCTTAACGTTAATCCCGCAAAGCTGCGCGGCGGTCGCATTCCCGCCGGTGGCAAAAACGGAGCGACCAAACGCCGTCTTGCGGCTGATAAAGACAAAGATGACAAACAGAATCAGCATAATGAGTGCCGACACGGGAATGCCAAAAAGCTGCCCGCCGAGCCATTCCAGCACCTCATTTTCATCAATCGGTACCGGGAGCGCGTTGGTCATAAACAGTCCCATACCGCGTAAGGCGCTCCACAAACCTAATGTGGCCACGAAGCTTGGTACGCTAAATACGCCACGCAATACGCCAGCAAGCGTGCCCAGCGCGGCACCCAGAATTAACACCATCAGGCAGGCAAGACTAAGCGGCACCTGAAACTGTAACAGGAAGGCCAGGCAGACAGAGATAAACGCCACCATCGGTCCGACGCTCACGTCTATTTCACCGGAAATAATAATGAGCGTCATTGCCCATGCGGCAATCCCAATTGTCGCGGCATCCCGAAGGACGTTCATTTGGTTATTTAACGAAATAAATCCTGGCGCGTTAAATGAAAAAACAAGATATAAAATAGCAATAACCACCAGCAAACCAATTTCATTAATATGATTGCTAATAAACTGCTTTAGTGCGGTACTTTTGCCTTGCGGCAGCGTTAATGATGAGGCAGACATCTGTTAGTTCCTCAATAAACGTAATGGCTAATGCGTGGATAGAATGGCCGACATTAATTCATCGACATTTACAGGGGCTAAAAGCTCGTGGGTAAACTCGCCGTTTTGCAGCAGCAAAATACGATCGCAAACCAAAGGCAGTTCTTCTATTTCGCTGGAAATGAAGATGATGCTTTTCCCTTCTGCGGCCAGCTCCCGCACGATACGATATATCTGCTGTTTGGCTTCGATATCGACTCCGCGCGTCGGCTCATCAAGGAGCAAAATTTCGCTTTCGGCATACACCCAGCGTCCAATGACCACTTTTTGCTGATTGCCGCCCGATAACGTCCCGATTGCGGTCTGCGTATTTGCCGCTTTTACCGTCATCCTGTTCATCACAGCCGCCGTCAGCGCCTGGATCCGCTGCCAGTTCAATACGCCACGCTGACTCACCTTGTGGCGGTTAGTCATTACCGTGTTTTCATCCACGCCCAGGAACGGAATGATCCCCGCTTCTTTACGGTTTTCCGGTGTATATCCCACGCCGCTTTTGAGCATTGCGGCATAATCAGGCTGCGAAATATTCACGCCGTTAAGCGTGATTTCTCCGCGGGAAAACGGCTCTAATCCCATGATGGCCTTGAGTAATTCACTGCGGCCCGATCCTAGCAGCCCTGCAATCCCCAATACTTCGCCCCGGTGTAGCGTAAAGCTAATATTGTGCAACTTTGGCGGGTGGCATAATTGCGCAACCTGCAGAACCGGAGTCGTTAGCGAGATGCCGGGTTTAACCCGCGGGAGGTCGATATGTTCCCTGCCCAGCATCAGCGATACGATCTCCTGAGTGGTCGTGCTCTCCAGCGAAACATCCCCGGCGACCTGACCATCTCGCATGATCGTTGCGCACGAGGCGATCCGGCGGATCTCCTCCATGCGATGACTGACATAAATCACGGCGACGCCCAGCGCTGACATCCGTTTTACCGCGTTGATCACCAGCTCAACTTCCGCATTAGCCAGCGAGCTGGTAGGTTCATCGAGGATAACCACCTGCGGCTGGCCTTTCATCACGCGGGCAATCTCCACCAACTGCTTTTGTGCCGGACTCAACGTCCCAACGAAAGCATCGGGCGGAACATCAACCCCGAGAGCCGCCAGTGCCTCTGTCGCCTGGCGAGCCATCATAGTCTGATTAATCATGCCATTACGACGCGGCCATTGACCAAGACAGAGATTTTCAGCAACCGTCAATCCCTCAACCAGACTCAGCTCCTGGTATACGGCTCTGACCCCCAACTCCGCTGCACGCCGCGTCAGCGTTGCATCGCTGCCCTCGAGGCGGGTTCCACCCAACCAAATTTCGCCGCTATCAGGACTTTCACTGCCGGTCAGCATACGAATGAGCGTGGACTTTCCCGCGCCATTTTTCCCCAGCAGCGCCCGAACCTCACCTTTTGAGAGCGTAAAATCCACGTTATCCAACGCTACGACGCCGGGGTAACGCTTATTTCCCGCGACGATCTTCGCGACCGGTGTCGACGTTTTTTCACTTGCTGTCATCACATCTCTACCTCAGTTAACGGACAGGAGTCATCAAGGCAGACCGTCGACATGCGTAGTCAGCCACTGTTTACCATCTTCAGATTTAACGTAGGTATCGATGTCCACAGGGATGATTTTGTTTGCCTGTGGGGATTTATTAATCACATTCATGGTTTGTGCGAAAACGGCATTGCCCATTTTCTTACCCGAAATGTCGACAACGGCTTTCAGCACCTGATAGCTTTGCAATTCCTGAGCGATTTCCGTGGTCATATCAGAACCGAACACGGCAATTTTGCCTACTTTCCCCTGATTACGAACCGCTTTAACCGCACCCAGCGTCGCACCGCCGGACTCTCCCATAATGGCGTCCAGGCCGGATGAGGAGATAATCAGCTTTTCGCCCACAGAGATGGCTTTATCGAGCACAGTCCCTTCCTGATTCGCGACAATCTGCATACCCGGAACGCGTGCTTTTAGCGCCTCTTCAAAGCCTTTTCGCCGCTGCACACAGACCTCGAACGCTTCACAGTTGATTATCGCAATTTTTGGGGCGCTGTTTTTTTGTGCAATAAAATAATCAGCCGCGGCCTCCCCCAGCTTTTGACCAAATTCAACCGGATCGCCAACCAGGTAGGCAGAGACATACTTGTCCACGCCTTTCTCATTGATACAGGTGTTGTAGCAAATCACCGGAATACCGGCTTCACTGGCCCGGCGAACCGCGCGGCTGCTGCCGTTTTCTGAAACGGCAGAGAGAATAATGGCGTCCACGTTACGCGCAACCAGCGTATCGATAAACGAACTCTCTTTGGAAATATCACCCTGAGCATTGGTTTCAATGAGCTGAATTTTCGCCTGGTTCTCCAGCGCCGCATCCTGAACCCCCTGACGTACGCCAGCGTAATACCCTTGAGTATCAAGGTAGATTGCACCGACGGTAATCTCTTTCTCTGCACTAAAGCTTGGGAATGAAATACTCAACAACGTTAACAGTAAACATGAAAAAAATGAGACTACCTTATTTTTAGACATACGTGCCTCCTGTAGGGTCAGGCATTTCTTGTTGTTTAGCGTCGGCGGAACATAAGCGTGCCGCCGGGCGATTTCACATATTCTAAACATCCCAACGAAAGCGGCGGGTCAGGCCGCTCAAAGATTACAGTAAACGTTCTTTAGTTAATGAGGTGCAGCACGAAGGGCATTATCTGTCGAAACAGCGCTGCCTTCGCCCAGGCGGGATTGAGCGCCTCCAGTTCAGATACCGCCTGCTCGTACCTTGATCCATCGCCCAGTCCTGCTGTCGCCAGGGAACGTACAAGTAAACATTTCTCCTGATGTTGCTTTTGAATATCGGCATATAGCGAGAGGAGATCGGGTTGGGATACCGCGAAGAAATCGGCCTCCACCTGCTCAGTCTCCATTTGTTGCGACCATTGCAGCATATCGTTGAAAAGCTTGTGGCTGGCCGCATGTTCACCTGTCATCCGCAAGGCAATACCTTGCCAGAAGAGGTAGTCCACCGGCTGATCGTTGTAGTAGTTATGAATGTTGATAGTCCGATCGCCCCGCGACGCTTTCTGGAAACACTCGACAGCACGCTCTTCCATCCCCTGCTGTCGGGCGCAAATTCCCAGCCAGAACCAGATATCGTTATCGGTCTGACCTGGCAACCGTCCTTCGCTGAGGTTATCCGGATAATGCAGCGCGGCTGTCAGCAACGCCTCAGCCTGTTGCGGACGCTGTTGCTGAATATGCTGCCAGGCTCGCAAAAGATGATTGATGATAAACTGACTGGTTATTTTTCCTTCGCCACCTTCCCAGGGATGAAACTTACGCGAAGAAAGGATCCCGGCCGCGTGATCCGTTTTCCCGGCCAGATGCCAAAGATGCAGCAGCTCCGCCGTTAAATCGTCGCGTTTCAGAGCCGTAGCAAGATTTGCCTCCAGCCGGGCAAGGCGTTTGCCTAGCTCTGCGGCGGTGAGCTTATCCAGCAGGTCGCGCTCAAACAAAAGACGCGCGTCTTGCGGTTGTTGCTCGCACGCTTTATCCAGATACACCGTCGCCAGCCTGACATCAGACAGTTTATTCCACGCATGAATCGCCAGCCCTCGCCAGGCATCAGCAAAATCAGGGGCCATCTCAACACAGCGCAACCACAGATGAGTCGCTTTCGCATAATTACGCCGACTGTAGTGGAAGCAGGCGAGCAGGTGCTGAGCAAAATAGCACTCTGTGACATTTTCCAGCGCCGCCACCTCCGCCAGTAGATTAGGAAAACGCACAAAGTCAGGAAATACCTCGCGTGCGCGCTTTATCAGCGCAAGGCGTTCATTCCCCTCGCTCAAGCTGGCGTGCAAATAGAGCGGGAGCGTTTTCTGGCAGTTAAGCGCGGTCAGGACGGCTTTCGCCCGCTCAGTCATTCCCCAGTCCAGTAATAATCCGGCGGTCTGCAAGGCGTTAATATCCCGCGACTGGCAGACGCCCACCCAGCGGGCCATGTCCGATTCGGCTTCAGAGATCGTCGCTTTCACCCACCAGAAGGTAGGATTCAGCGGATAGTCACGCAGCAGGTTTTCAATCTGTTGCAGTGCCTCGCCATGACGACCAGTGAGATGCAGTAATAATGTTTCGAGAGACAGCACATCCTGGTTGGTCTGACACGCCAGCAGACTTTGCCGACAAAAATTCAGGGCATCATCGTAACGCGCATTTCGCGTAGCCAGCCTGGCAAGCCCGTAATATCCGCCCGCTTTGCTGTTACCACTCCACACTGCACGCCAGAAATCCTCCTGCGCATCGTGCCATTGCTGTAGCCGTTCTCTGGCGCTGGCGCGGATCAGGCTTGCCTGCCCGCACTGCGGGTTTTTGTTCAGACGATGTGCACGCGCCAGCGCCTGAGTTGCATAATCGATCGCTCGCGCGTAATCGGCACGATTATATTCCAGCATCGACAGCGCCAGATTGCAGCGATAATCCTGTGGATCCAGTTCAAGGCCACGAAGGTAATAGTCGAAAGGTGAACGGCTGGCATGATGATATTGCTCCAGATGCTGGCCGATAAACCACGCTTCATCCACGCTGCCGATCTCATCCGCGCTTAGCGGGGCTTTCGCCACTTCCGGCAGCGGTAGATCCTGAGGCTGATGCTCCTGATAGCGCAATACGCACCTGCCATGGCAATCGGACAGCGTTACCGTCAGACGAGCGGGGTCAATCCCGGCTAACATTCCCTGAACAACGGCGCATGGCATCAACTCAATCCCTTCATCCAGTAGCGGTTGTGGGTTCCCCTCTTCGTGAACGGTAAGACGGTGGGCGGAAAGAGGCGAAATGGCATACACACCCCAGGCAATCCCTTCATCATCACGCTGTAGTTTAATCACCGCATCGCGCGAGGCGTTCTGCACCATGCCCAGCGAGTGGTAAGGCAGGAAGTATTGCTCAAAACGCTTTTCTTCATACGGGTCGAGCCAGGTAAAATCCGGTTGGTTATCGGCAAAAATACCGGTCATCAGTTCAATATAAGGCCCGTTCTCATCGGTCAGATTTTTATCCCATGCCTGACCAAATTCACTATACCCCCAGCTCCACTGTTTTTTCCCCGGCGCGATATGATGATCCGCAACGTGTAGTAACCCGCCATTTTCATCATGGCACCAGGCACCGACAAAATCGTATTCTGACTTTTCCGCCATGTAGGAAGTCGGTACCGGAACATTTTTATAGCGAGAGATATCAACACCCGCCGAATAGTCCACCTTGTAATAGGTTCCGGTGGCAATAGGAAAGGCTGAAACCGCCCGTTTGCCGTGATCAAATACTGCGGTGACATCCGGTGGAAAGACGCTTTGATGCCCGTCACCGCCTTTCACCGCCGGATTCGCCCACCATAAGAAATGACGCGGCGTGGCATTACTGTTGTAGACACGACTGCCAATCTCCAGCGCTGCACGTTCCGGGCGCAGAGTAAATCCGGTCATCACCTGCAACCCATGCATCGGCTCAGTCTCACCAACCCACACTGTTTTTGAGCCATCGTCATTTTCGCTAATCGTAAAATCCACCGGCATATATGTTGTCGGTCGATGATGCTGCGGCCAGTTGAATTCGATACCCCCGGAGATCCAGGGACCAAGCAGCCCCACCAGCGCGGGTTTGATAACGTCATTGTGATAAACGAAATCACGCTGCCTCACCTTATCCCATGCGCGATGCACGCGGCCCCCGAGCTGGGGCAGGATCATGATTTTGATATAATCATTTTCCAGCCAAACCGCCTGCCAGGCCTTTAACGTTTTATCCTCGCTCAGCGTATCCGTCACACCGTAGGGATACACGGCCCCGGAAGACCCCTGATAAACCCGATTCTCCAGAAACATGGGATGTACATCCTGCGCCCCCGTTTCATAGGTCGGAATATGTACCGTCTCCTGCCAAACGTTTACTGAACTCATAACGCCCTCAAAGTTAACAAGACATACTGGAGTGAAATAATGAGAGCAGTGTAATGGACAGAATTACGGCTTTTACGCACAATAATCACGCAATTTAGTTAACGAGGTTTAGTGTATGAAAGCCTGCATTAACAATCAGCAAATTCGCCATTACAATAAGGGTGTGCTGCTGGAGTACCTGTATCGCAAGAAACGGGCCAGCAAATCAACCCTCGCCCGACTGGCACAAATCTCGATTCCTGCCGTCAGCAATATTCTTCAGGAGCTGGAGGAAGAAGGACGCGTCGTAAATGTACCGGACGACCGTCTGTCACGCGGCCATAGCAGTGGCGCCTGGCTTATCGCCCCGGAGGGCGACTGGACCTTATGCATGAACATCACGCCAACCAGTATCGAGTGCCAGCTTGGCAACGCCTGCTTGAGTCCAAAAGGCGACGTTGAATACCATGCAATTGACGCCCCCCATCCCCAGGCATTACTCGCGGCCATTGAGAAATGCTGGCATCAATACCGTAAAAATTGGCCTAATCGAAAAATCAACCTGGCGTTGGCGGTTCATGGACAGGTTGATGCGGGAACGGGGGTATCGCAGACGATGCCGCAGGCCCCCTGGAAACAGCCTGTGGAGTTGAAGTATCTGCTGGAAGAAAAACTCAACGTGCGCGTCATGGTCGATAACGATTGTGTGATGCTGGCGCTGGCGGAAAAATGGCAGAATGACGGTCAGTATCGGGACTTTTGCGTCATCAATGTCGATTATGGTATTGGCTCCTCATTTGTTATCAACGACCAGGTCTGGCGTGGCAGTCTCTACGGCAGCGGACAAATCGGGCACACGATTATTAACCCTGATGGTGTAGCCTGCGATTGTGGTCGATACGGTTGTCTGGAAACCGTGGCGTCCCTCAGTGCGCTGAAAAAACAGGCGAGAATGTGGCTAAAAACGCGCCCCGACCTCGCTGATAATCCTGAAGCGCTAACCATTAATGCCTTAATTGAAAAATGGCAACAGGGGGATTTACGCCTTCATGCCTGGGTTGAAGACTCGGCCAACGCCATCGGGCTTAGTCTCTACAACTTCCTGAATACCTTAAATATAAACAATATTTTGTTATATGGCCGCAGTTGTGGCTTTGGGGAAGAGTGGCTGAATATCATCATCAGGCAGACAGGATTTAACCCCTTTGATCATCGTGACGCGACGCGCACCAGAGCAACGCAAATCAGCTTTGGCAAGCTGAGCCGCGCACAACAGCTAATGGGAATTGGTTATCTGTATGTGGAGGAGCAACTACAGACGATTCGTTGACCGGGATGAGAATGAAAAAAGGCCGCATCAGCGGCCTTTCGTTTTGCGTAAAGCAGAATTACGCGTAAACCGGGAAGCGTGCGCAGATATCCAGAACTTTACCTTTGACGCGCTCGATAACGGCTTCGTCATTGATGTTGTCCAGAACGTCACACATCCAGCCAGCCAGCTCTTTCACTTCCGCTTCTTTAAAGCCACGGCGAGTCACAGCCGGAGAACCGATACGGATACCGGAAGTCACAAACGGGCTCTTCGGATCGTTCGGCACGCTGTTTTTGTTAACAGTGATGTTAGCGCGGCCCAGTGCGGCGTCAGCTTCTTTACCGGTCAGGTTTTTATCAACCAGATCCAGCAGGAACAGGTGGTTTTCAGTACCGCCAGAAACCACTTTGTAGCCACGGTTCAGGAACACTTCCACCATCGCTTTGGCGTTTTTGGCAACCTGCTGCTGGTAAATCTTGAACTCAGGCTCCATCGCTTCTTTCAGCGCCACGGCTTTCGCCGCGATCACGTGCATCAGCGGGCCGCCCTGCGCGCTTGGGAACACCGCGGAGTTCAGCTTTTTGTACAGCTCTTCGTCACCACCTTTCGCCAGGATCAGGCCGCCGCGCGGACCCGCCAGGGTTTTGTGGGTGGTGGTGGTCACTACGTGTGCGTGTGGAACCGGGTTCGGGTAAACGCCTGCGGCGATAAGGCCCGCAACGTGCGCCATGTCAACGAACAGGTATGCGCCAATGCTGTCGGCGATTTCACGCATTTTTGCCCAGTCAACAACGCCGGAGTAAGCAGAGAAGCCGCCGATGATCATCTTCGGCTTGTGCTCTTTGGCCTGCTTAGCCATATCTTCGTAGTCAATTTTACCGGACTCATCAATACCGTAAGGAATGATGTTGTACAGTTTGCCAGAGAAGTTAACCGGGGAGCCGTGAGTCAGGTGGCCACCTTGCGCCAGGTTCATACCCAGAACGGTATCACCCGGTTGCAGCAGAGCGGTGTAAACAGCGAAGTTAGCCTGAGAACCAGAGTGCGGCTGTACGTTAGCGTAGTCAGCGCCAAACAGCTCTTTTGCACGATCGATAGCCAATTGTTCAACAATATCAACGTACTCACAACCGCCGTAGTAGCGCTTGCCCGGATAACCTTCAGCGTATTTGTTGGTCAGCTGAGAACCCTGCGCCTGCATAACACGCGGGCTGGTATAGTTTTCGGAGGCGATCAGTTCGATGTGCTCTTCCTGACGTACTTTTTCCTGCTCCATAGCCTGCCACAGTTCGGCATCATAATCGGCAATGTTCATTTCACGCTTTAACATCCGCATCTCCTGACTCAGCTAACAATAGAATTTCGGCCTAAAAAGGCAGTCCCGTTGGACGACGGCCAACAGTATAACCGAATCATTCTTCGATAACAGGTCTTGACAAAGGATTTTACGCAAACGATTACCTTCACAGCCCGCAAGGCTTTGGAGAACAAAGGACTGCTGAATTTCAACGGATTTCTTTTCAGGTTTGTGATGCACATTTTTCACGATGTAACCTTTACAACGCAAAGTTACAAAGAACCATTTACAATGCAGGGGTATTTTTTATAAGATGTATTTGATATACATCATTAAGATTTCAGATAAAGGAAGACCGTATGCTTGATGCACAAACCATCGCTACAGTGAAAGCCACCATTCCCCTGCTGGTTGAAACAGGCCCGAAGCTGACCGCCCATTTCTACGATCGCATGTTTACGCATAACCCAGAGCTGAAAGACATCTTCAACATGAGTAACCAGCGTAATGGCGATCAGCGTGAAGCGCTGTTTAACGCTATTGCCGCGTATGCCAGCAATATCGAGAACCTGGCGGCGCTGTTGCCTGCCGTTGAGAAAATCGCACAGAAGCATACCAGCTTCCAGATTAAACCCGAGCAGTACAACATCGTAGGCGGTCACTTGCTGGCAACGCTGGACGAAATGTTCAGCCCGGGCCAGGAAGTTCTGGATGCATGGGGCAAAGCCTACGGCGTGCTGGCGAACGTTTTCATCAACCGTGAAGCGCAGATCTACAGCGAAAATGCCAACAAAAATGGCGGCTGGGAAGGTACCCGTCCTTTCCGCATCGTGGCAAAAACCCCACGCAGTGCACTTATCACCAGCTTTGAGTTTGAACCTGTCGACGGTGGCGCAGTGGCTGAATATCATCCGGGGCAATACCTGGGCGTCTGGCTGAAGCCGGAAGGTTTCCCGCATCAGGAAATTCGTCAGTACTCACTGACCCGTAAACCAAATGGCAAAGGTTATCGTATTGCCGTGAAGCGTGAAGATGGTGGTCAGGTTTCCACCTGGTTACACAACCATGCGAATGTTGGCGACGTCCTGCACTTAGCCGCACCTGCGGGCGATTTCTTTATGGACATCGCGACTGATATCCCTGTGTCTCTGATTTCAGCAGGCGTGGGTCAGACCCCGATGCTGGCGATGCTGGATACGTTGGCAAAAGCGAATCATACGGCGCAGGTTAACTGGTTCCACGCGGCAGAAAATGGCGATGTACATGCCTTCGCCGATGAAGTGAATGAACTGGGCAAAACGCTGCCACGCTTTCGCGCACACACCTGGTATCGTGAGCCAACCGAAGCCGATCGCGCGAAAGGTGCGTTTAATAGCGTTGGTCTGATGGATTTAAACAAACTGGAAGGTGCAATCAGCGATCCGGCGATGCAGTTTTATCTGTGCGGTCCGGTTGGCTTTATGCAGTTTGCCGCGAAGCAGCTGATCGGTCTGGGCGTGAAAAACGAGAACATTCATTACGAATGCTTCGGCCCGCATAAAGTCTTGTAATGACGTCATGCCTGATGGCGCAGCGCTTATCAGGCCTACGGGATAATGTAGGCCTGATAAGGTGTTTACACCGCCATCCGACAAGCACGGCGCGGCTTAGATTGCCGCGTCGTCTTCTTCACCGGTGCGAATACGAATCACGCGTGCCACGTCGAAGACAAAAATCTTACCGTCGCCGATTTTACCGGTCTGGGCAGTACGAATAATGGTGTCGACGCAGGTGTCGACGATGTCGTCGGTGACCACAATTTCAATTTTCACCTTCGGCAGAAAATCCACCATATATTCCGCGCCACGGTACAGCTCAGTATGGCCTTTCTGACGGCCAAACCCTTTCACTTCTGTTACAGTCATACCGGTAATGCCGACTTCAGCCAGCGCTTCGCGGACATCGTCCAGCTTGAAGGGTTTAATAATCGCATCAATCTTTTTCATGCTATTCCTTGAAAAGGTCGCCTGTCTTTTGATCGAATAAAACTAACATAATCCGCAGATTTATTCTTTGAAATCGTTTGCATCCAGCTCATGGCGAGAGAGCAACTTGTAGAATTCGGTGCGGTTGCGCCCCGCCATTCGCGCCGCATGGGTCACATTGCCCTTGGTGATTTGCAACAGCTTACGCAGGTAGTTAAGTTCAAACTGGTTACGTGCTTCAACAAAGGTCGGCAGCGCGGTGTTCTCCCCTTCCAGTGCCTGCTCTACCAGCGCGTCACTGATCACCGGCGAAGAGGTCAACGCCACGCACTGCTCGATCACGTTGACCAACTGACGCACGTTACCAGGCCAACTGGCGGTCATTAACCGTTTCATGGCATCGGTCGAAAAGGCGCGCACGAACGGTTTGTGTCGTTCAGCAGACTGACGCAGCAGATGGTTTGCCAGCAGTGGAATATCTTCCGTACGCTCGGCCAGCGCCGGGATCTTCAGGCTCACCACGTTGAGGCGATAGTACAAATCTTCGCGAAATTCCCCCCGGGCCATCGCTTTGGGTAAATCGCGGTGGGTCGCGGAAACGATCCGCACATCAATATCGATATCGCGGTTACTGCCCAGCGGCCTGACTTTTCGCTCCTGCAATACACGTAGCAATTTAACCTGCAACGGCGCGGGCATATCGCCAATCTCATCGAGAAACAGCGTCCCACCTTCCGCGGCCTGAAATAGCCCTTCACGATTGCTCACCGCGCCGGTAAAGGCACCGCGCGCATGACCAAACAGTTCGGACTCGAGCAGTTGTTCCGGCAATGCGCCGCAGTTAATGGCAATAAAGGGCTTGTGGCTGCGTGGGCTGGCGTTGTGAATGGCCTGGGCAAAAACTTCTTTCCCGGTTCCGCTTTGGCCGTTAATCAATACGCTAACGTCCGATTGCGCCACCATGCGCGCCTGTTCCAGCAGGCGTAGCATCAGTGGACTGCGGGTGACGATAGACTCACGCCAGCTGTCATCAGCGGCAGGCGCAGACTGTTCCAACGCCCCGTCGATCGCATGGTATAACGCGTCTTTATCGACCGGCTTGGTGAGAAAGCTGAATACCCCTTGCTGGGTCGCCGCAACGGCATCAGGAATGGAACCGTGAGCGGTGAGGATAATAACCGGCATTCCCGGCTGCACTTTCTGGATTTCAGTAAACAGCTGCATGCCGTCCATTTCATCCATGCGCAGATCGCTAATAACCAGATCCACTTTTTCACGGTTCAGCACACGTAGCCCTTCCTGCCCGCTTTCTGCGGTTACGACGCTGTAGCCTTCGCTGGTCAGGCGCATTCCAAGTAATTTCAACAGGCCGGGATCGTCATCCACCAGCAGCAGATGCGCGGGCTTACGGCTTATCATGGCGTGACCTCATCGGCAGACGGCGCTGGGCCTTCCTCGTTATCAGATGGGGTGAGTTTATCGTTCCCGTGCGGCGCATCAGGGTTGTAACTACCGGCAGGTTTGCGCGTGGAAAGCTGGCGTTCAATATCGGTCAGATTCTCCAGCTTGCGGGTGGTGAGATCGAGCTGAGACTGCAAATGTTGTTGCTGCTGACGTAGCGCATCAAGATCGCTGTCTGACGCCTGCTGAAGCTTGCTGTAGCGCATACGCTCTTCGGCCAGCCGCAACTGCAACGTCTGACTGCTGCGCCAGACCTGATACAGCGGGCGTACCTGGGGCGGAATTTGCGGGCTTAATGCGTCGAGGCGCGTCACAGTCTCTCGCCTTTCAGGCGGCGTAATGTTGGCGTTATCAAGCAGGATCCCGCGCCTGAAAGCCCCCTGCCAGGTATTATGCATCATCGTGCTGGCTTCACTCCGCGCCTGTGCCGGCATCAGGCGATTGGCGCAGTCCATCGCTCGCAGCCAGTACAGCGGATTGGTCTCTGTGGGCTGACCAGACAGCGACCAGATATCACTACAGTCGGTTGCAAGGTAGTCCGCCAGTTGATGAGGCGGAATTTTCTCCTGCGAGGGGTCGCCGATAATATGATTCACCGCGTTCGGCACGCAGCCTACCAGCACCAGGCACGGCAGGCTTGCGAGGATAACGCGACGGAAAAAATGTCGTTTAAGCATTCGGACAACAACGTATGGCATACTCACCAGACTTAGGTTGATTTTAGTGATTTTTCGCAGCAGATAGCGGCAGTTCGATGCGAAAACAAACGTTTTGCGCATGCTCATCAACCAGATACAGTTTGCCTCGCATACGGCGGATGCAATCTCTGGCAATGCTCAGCCCCAACCCGCTTCCTTTTACCGCCCCTTTTCGCTGATGGCTACCCTGGAAAAAAGGCTCGAAGATCATGGTCTGTTCTGCTTCTGGAATCGGTGTGCCGGTATTAATTACATCAATGTATACCATTGAGCCATGCAAACTGCTGCGGATCCAAATGTTACCGGATTCAGCGCCATAGTGCACCGCATTGGAATAAAGATTGTCCAGCACGCTCATTAATAGCATCGGTTCTGCCAGGCAGGCGTTCACCGCAAGCGCAACATCAGTATGTATCATTTTGGCGCGAGCGGGCAGGCTATGTGCAGAAACAACGCTTTCCACCAGCGGCGCGATTTCCACACGCTCAAGCTCAACCTCATCATCCGCCAGCTTGCGGTTGTAATCGAGCAGTTGCTCAATCAGTTTTTGCAGGTTGCGGCTACTGTCATCGAGAATACCGACCACCTCTTTTTGCTCCGGCGTTAACGGCCCAACCACCTGATCGGCTAACAGCTCGGTACCTTCGCGCATGCTCGCCAGAGGCGTTTTCAGCTCATGAGACAGATGGCGTAAAAACTGATGCCGTTGCGACTCCAGCCAGGAGAGACGTTCGCTCAGCCAGACAATGCGCTGCCCCACGGAGCGCAGCTCCCGGGGCCCCGTAAATAATACGCTATCGCCCAGTGAACGCCCTTCTCCCAGACGATTGATCATTTTTTCTATGCCCTTCACCGGGCCGATTATCATGCGGGTAAACAGCAACACCATCGCCAGACTGACAAGAAACAGCACCAACGCCTGCCAACCAAAAAACTGCCCACGTTCGGCGATTTCCTGCTGTAGCTGCTGCCCGCGAGAAAAGACGACGGTGCGCGTCGCTTGTACCATTTCAGTATTGGCACTGGCGAAAGCGTCCAGCCGCGCCGACGCCACACTGTCAGGACCGCTGTTAGTGCACTGCAACTGCGCGAGATCGTTGAGGTCCTGACGCAGTGCCTGATAAAGCTTGGTATCCGGCAACACGCCCGCATGCGCATCCAGCATGTCGCTGTAGCGTTTACGTTGGCTCTGGTAAACCTTAGCCAGCGTTGGGTCATCAAGCACACAGTATTGCCGGTAGCTACGCTCCATCTCCAGCGCGGCATTGGTCATCGCTTCACTGCGTCTGGCGTCAATCAGCGTGGTTTGGTTCGTCAGCGCCGCCTGCGCGCTCAGGGCATTCAGACTTTGCCACGCCTGCCAGGCCAAAACTAACAATGGCAGCAGGATAAGCAAAAATGCCAACGTAACCAATTGACGTAAAGATCGGGGGAAAACAGACCAGCGCTTCAAGGCGTTACTCTCAATGGACAGGAATAGGGTGATGCTAACTGAGGGGAACGTCAGATACAACAAAGCCGGGATTAACCCGGCTTTGTTGTGGAATAAGGCGGTGCCTAACTCGACGTTTCGCCCGAAGGTTGATATGAGCAATGCTAATATCAGATGTTGGACGGCAGGCACCTTGTTGTGCGTCATTCGAAGTTTATGTAGCACGTCCCGAAGGGGCTGACATAAGAAGGTGAATGAGCCACTGGGTTATATTATGCAGCATCTGTGCCAATATTCAAAACACTTTATTAACACAATGATAAATATGGAAAATGTTCTTATTCACATGAAAAATGATTTTGGCTATTTTTCACCCTTACTGTCGCCAATCAGCAACACCAACAGCACTTAAAAACAAATTCATTGTAAATCATATAATTAAGTGTCTCTTTTTGACGACAACATAACCCCGCCTATGTCGGGATTTCCCGACACTTAAACGCATTGTCGGATAGCGGCATACAAAATAACAGACAAAAAAGCCCCTCACGCAGAGGGGCTTAAAGGTTATCGGGCTGATTACCCGAGCTGTTTACGCGCGTTGCGGAAGATACGCATCCACGGGCTGTCCTCGCCCCAGTTTTCCGGGTGCCAGGAGTTGCTCACGGTACGGAATACGCGTTCCGGGTGCGGCATCATAATGGTGACGCGACCATTTTCAGTAGTAACGGCAGTAATTCCGTTCGGCGAGCCGTTCGGGTTAGCCGGGTAGGTCTCGGTCACCTTACCGAAGTTATCAACGTAGCGCAGCGCCACCAGCCCCTTACTCTCCAGCGCGGCCAGATGCGCGCCATCACGCACTTCCACGCGGCCTTCACCGTGAGAAACGGCAATCGGCATCATCGAACCTACCATATCGGCAAGCAGCAAAGACGGGCTTTGCGTCACTTCGACCAGGCTGAAGCGGGCTTCAAAACGATCGGAGTGGTTACGCACAAAGCGCGGCCACAAGTCGCTTCCCGGGATCAGTTCACGCAGGTTAGACATCATCTGGCAACCATTACACACCCCGAGCGCCAGCGTTTGCGGGCGATGGAAAAAGGTTTCGAACTCATCACGGACACGGTTGTTGAACAGTATCGACTTCGCCCAGCCTTCCCCAGCGCCGAGCACATCGCCATAAGAGAAACCGCCACAGGCAACCAGCGCCTGGAAGTTACCCAGACCGATGCGTCCGCCCAGCAGGTCGCTCATATGCACATCGATGGCGTCAAAGCCCGCACGCTGGAAGGCAGCCGCCATTTCAACATGGGAGTTCACGCCCTGCTCGCGCAGCACGGCCACTTTTGGACGCGCGCCGGTAGCGATGTACGGGGCGGCAACATCTTCGTTGATATCAAACGACAGTTTAACGTTGAGGCCAGGGTCGGCATCGTTGGTTTTAGCGTCGTGTTCCTGATCGGCACACTCCGGGTTGTCGCGCAGACGCTGCATCTGCCAGGTAGTCTCAGCCCACCACATACGCATCGTGGTGCGGCTTTCACTGAACACCGCGTGACCGTCTGCTTCAACCACGAAGCGGTCGCCCTGCACGGCTTTACCCAGATAGTGCACGCAATCGGCCAGGCCATGTTGAGCCAGCAACACCTCAACCGCTTCACGATCAGCCGCGCGAACCTGGATCACTGCGCCCAGCTCTTCATTAAACAGCGCCGCCAGACGATCGTCACCCAGAGAGTGGATATCAGCGTCAATACCGCAGTGACCGGCGAAGGCCATTTCCGCCAGCGTAACCAGCAGTCCACCGTCGGAACGGTCATGGTAGGCCAGCAGCTTACGCTGCGCGACCAGCGCCTGAATGGCGTCGTAGAAGCCTTTCAGTTGCTCAACGTTACGCACGTCGGCAGGCTTGTCGCCCAGTTGACGATAAACCTGTGCCAGCGCCGTCGCGCCCAGCGCGTTGTGACCAAGACCGAGGTCAATCAGCAGCAGGGCGTTGTCTTCAGTAGAGAGCTGCGGGGTTATCGTGTGGCGCACGTCTTCCACGCGGGCGAAGGCAGTGATCACCAGCGACAGCGGCGAAGTCATTTCACGCTGCTCATTACCTTCTTGCCAGCGGGTTTTCATCGACATAGAGTCTTTGCCCACCGGAATAGTCAGGCCAAGCGCCGGGCATAATTCTTCCCCAACGGCTTTTACCGCTTCGTACAGCCCGGCATCTTCACCCGGGTGACCCGCAGCCGCCATCCAGTTGGCCGACAGTTTAATGCGTTTGATATTGCCAATCTGCGTTGCCGCAATGTTAGTCAGCGCTTCACCTACTGCCAGACGCGCAGAGGCCGAGAAATCCAGTAGCGCAACTGGCGCGCGCTCACCGATAGACATTGCTTCACCGTAGTAGCTATCCAGACTTGCGGTAGTGACCGCGCAGTTGGCTACCGGGATCTGCCACGGACCCACCATCTGATCACGCGCCACCATACCGGTAACGGTACGGTCGCCGATCGTCACGAGGAACGTTTTCTCCGCGACAGTTGGCAGATGCAGCACGCGGTTAACCGCATCTGCAATCGAGATTTCGCCACGATTCAGGGCATCGCCTTTGGCTTTCAGCGTCTGCACATCGCGGGTCATTTTTGGTGTTTTACCCAGCAGCACATCAAGCGGCATGTCGATCGGCTGGTTATCGAAGTGGCTGTCGCTCAGTGTGAGGTGCTGTTCTTCGGTGGCCTCACCGATCACCGCATACGGCGCGCGCTCGCGCTTACACAGCTCGTCAAACAGCGGTAGCTGGTCAGCAGCAACCGCCAGCACATAGCGCTCCTGGGATTCGTTACACCAGATTTCCAGCGGGCTCATACCCGGCTCGTCGCTCAGGATATCGCGCAGCTGGAACTTACCGCCGCGACCACCATCGCTTACCAACTCCGGCATGGCGTTAGACAGACCGCCCGCGCCAACGTCATGGATAAACAGGATCGGGTTCGCATCGCCCATCTGCCAGCAGCGGTCGATCACTTCCTGGCAACGACGTTCCATTTCCGGGTTGTCGCGCTGTACCGAAGCGAAATCAAGATCTGCATCAGACTGGCCGGAAGCCATAGAGGAGGCCGCCCCGCCGCCAAGCCCGATGTTCATCGCCGGGCCGCCGAGGACGATCAGCTTGGCGCCAACGACGATCTCACCTTTTTGCACGTGATCGGCACGGATGTTACCGATCCCGCCCGCCAACATGATCGGTTTATGGTAACCGCGTAGCTCTTCGCCGTTGTGGCTGTTGACCTTTTCTTCGTAGGTTCGGAAGTAGCCGGTCAGCGCCGGGCGACCGAATTCGTTGTTAAACGCAGCGCCGCCCAACGGACCTTCGGTCATGATATCGAGCGCGGTAACAATACGGTCCGGCTTACCGAAGTCTTCTTCCCACGGCTGTTCAAAGCCAGGAATACGCAGGTTGGAAACGGAGAAGCCCACCAGCCCGGCTTTCGGTTTCGCGCCTCGGCCCGTTGCACCCTCGTCGCGGATTTCGCCGCCGGAGCCGGTAGCCGCGCCCGGCCACGGAGAGATAGCCGTCGGGTGGTTGTGGGTTTCAACCTTCATCAGGATGTGGGCAGGCTCCTGATGGAAATCGTAGCGATCGGTTTTGTGGTCGGCAAAGTAGCGGCCTACTTCAGAACCTTCCATTACCGCGGCGTTGTCTTTATAGGCAGACAGCACGTGGTCCGGCGTGGTTTCGAAAGTGTTTTTGATCATCTTGAACAGCGACTTCGGCTGCTGTTTACCGTCGATAACCCAGTCGGCATTAAAAATTTTGTGACGGCAGTGCTCGGAGTTAGCCTGCGCAAACATGTACAGTTCAATGTCATTCGGGTTGCGTCCCAGTTTGGTAAACGCATCCTGCAGATAGTCGATTTCGTCTTCCGCCAGCGCCAGACCGAGACGCAGGTTAGCGTCGATCAGCGCCTGGCGTCCCTCACCCAGCAGATCAACACTGGAGACCGGCGCAGGCTGGTGATGGGCAAACAGTTTTTCGGCGTCGTTCAGCGCAGAGAAAACCGTTTCCATCATGCGGTCGTGCAGTTCGTCGGCAACCATCTGCCACTGCTCAGCGGTCAGTGTAGAAGCTTCTACATACCAGGCAATACCACGTTCCAGACGGCTAATCTGTTGCAGGCCGCAGTTGTGGGCAATATCAGTCGCTTTAGAAGACCACGGGGAGATGGTGCCTGGGCGAGGCGTAACCAGCAGCAGTTTGCCTTCAGGCGCGTGGCTTTGAAGAGCTGGACCATATTTCAGCAGGCGTGCAAGCCGGGCGTGCTCATCCTCATTCAACGGTGCATTCAGATCGGCAAAATGGACGTACTCGGCGTAAATATTGTGGACCTGGAGGTTGGCAGCCTGAAAACGTGCCAGCAGTTTGTTAATACGGAATGCAGACAGTGCAGGTGAACCACGCAGAATTTCCATCATAAGTCTCTCGTCTTCTAAGCTTTCGGTGTGCCCAAGTGGGGGAAACGGGCGTCATTATAAAGAATCTACCGCGCCGACGAAACCGTTTGCGTCGAAATAAAATCACGACCTTCTCTTATCACCAAATGCGGTCTGGTTTCTGAATAAGTTGCCAACTGACGCAAGTTTAAGCAAAATGCCGCTCAATAATGACGACTTCACTTCTTAAACATCACCACAGCAGGCAGAGACAACGTACGGTTCAGAGAATTAACTAATTGAAAAAATTAAAGATTAATTATCTGTTCATCGGCATATTAACGCTGTTGTTGGCAGCGGCCCTCTGGCCATCTATTCCCTGGTTCGGTAAAGCCGAAAATCGTATCGCCGCCATTCAGTCGCGGGGAGAGCTGCGCGTCAGTACCCTCGACTCGCCGTTAACTTACGCGACCCTCAACGGCAAAAAATTCGGTCTGGATTATGAACTGGCCCAGGCGTTCGCTAACTACTTAGGCGTGAAGTTAAAAGTCACCGTGCGTCAGAACATCAGCCAGCTTTTTGACGACCTGGATAATGGCCATGCCGATCTGTTAGCCGCAGGCCTGGTATATAACAGCGAGCGGGTGAAAAATTACCAGCCAGGCCCCACCTACTACTCAGTTTCACAACAGTTGGTGTATCGGGTTGGGCAATACCGCCCGCGCACGCTTGCCACCGTGAATGAAAATCAACTGACCATCGCCCCGGGGCACGTGGTGGTTAACGATCTCCAGTTGCTTAAAGAGAAAAAATTTCCCGATCTGAGCTGGAAGGTGGATGACAAAAAGGGCACCACTGAACTGCTTGATGATGTTATCGCCGGGAAGCTGGATTACACCATTGCCGATTCCGTCGCCATCAGCTTATACCAGCGCGTCCATCCTGAGCTGGCCGTGGCACTGGACGTATCTGACGAACAACCGGTGACCTGGTTTAGTCACCTGGACGATGACAACACGCTGTCTGCCGCCCTGCTAGATTTCTTTAACACCATGAATGAAGACGGTTCTCTGGCGCGTCTGGAAGAAAAGTATCTCGGACATGGCGATGATTTTGACTATGTTGATACCCGTACCTTTTTACGCGCCGTAGACAGCGTGTTGCCGGACCTTAAGCCGCTCTTTGAGAAATATGCGCAGGAGATAGACTGGCGACTGCTCGCCGCAATCTCATATCAGGAGTCACACTGGGACGCGCAGGCCACTTCCCCGACCGGCGTACGCGGGTTGATGATGCTGACCAAAAATACCGCTCAAAGTCTCGGACTGACTGACCGTACCGATGCCGAACAGAGCATCAGCGGCGGCGCGCGGTATTTGCAGGATATGATGAGTAAAGTGCCGGATACCGTTCCCGAAGGGGAACGCATCTGGTTTGCGCTCGCAGCCTACAACATGGGTTATGCGCACATGCTGGATGCCCGGGCGCTAACCGTGAAAACCAAAGGCAATCCGAACAGCTGGTCTGACGTAAAACAGCGTCTGCCGCTGCTCAGCCAAAAGCCGTATTACAACAAGCTGACCTATGGTTATGCGCGTGGCCACGAAGCCTACGCCTATGTGGAAAATATCCGTAAGTACCAGATTAGCCTGGTGGGATATCTGCAGGAGAAAGAAAAACAGGCGCTTGAAACGCAGCAACTGGCGCAGGATTACCCGGCGGTGACGCCGGCAGAGCTATTAAGTAAAGATGAATTGCCGCTTTCGGCGTTTCTGTCTCAGACGTCGTCAAATTACCTGTCGCACTCTCCTTCCCTGCTGTTTTCACCGCATAAAAAAGAGGGCAAGTAGCCTCACGGGCCTGATAAGCGCAGCGTCATCAGGCAATCAGACCAGCATTTACAAATTGGCGTTTTTTTTCAGGGATTTGATTTCCTGGCGACGCATGCGGAAGAAATCACTGAGCAACGTGGCGCATTCATCACGTAACACCCCTTCGGTCACCTCCACCCGATGATTCATTCCAGGGTGATGCAATACATCCATTAATGATCCGGCAGCCCCCGTTTTTGCATCGCGCGCACCAAAAACGACCCGGCCGATACGGCTGTGCACCATCGCGCCTGCGCACATCACGCACGGCTCCAGAGTGACGTACAGCGTGGCATCTAACAGACGGTAGTTTTGCAACACCAGGCCGCCCTGACGCAGCGCCATAATTTCAGCGTGGGCAGTCGGATCATGGTGACCAATCGGACGGTTCCAGCCTTCGCCAATCACGCGATTGTTATGTACCAATACCGCGCCCACCGGGACTTCACGCTCATCCCAGGCGCGCTTAGCCAGCGTTAAAGCATGACGCATCCAGTATTCGTGGCTAAATTCAACTTCAGACAAAGGGGATAACTCCAGTAATCAAAGCGGGCGCATTATACACAGACGCTATCGTTTACTCTATTCGAGCTGTTGCAGCTCTCCGCGCGGCGTGACGCGCCAGCGATGCTGGCAAAAAGAGAGCAGAGGATTATCCTGATTACTGTCGCTGTAGCCACTGTAAAGCCGTAGCGGCGCGCCAATGTGGCGTTCCAGTTGCGTCACTTTCTCATGGCCCAGACAACGCAGAGGCAGCACCCACCCACCGAATCCCCGCGCCATTTTACTGGCGATCAGATTGACACGCGGTAGCCAGGGCGTGTCGAAGTAAACCTGCTCAACCAGCGACTGCGGGGAGCCCGTGATAAGCCAGATATCGGCATCAGAGCTTAACAGGTAGGTTGTCAGCCGCTGCTGCACGAGCGGAAAGGCCGTCACGTTACTGCGAAACCAGCGCACAAAGTCAGCCTGATGCCCTTTCAGACACGCCTCGCTACGACCAAAAGTGCATCCCCACAACAGCAGGCTCATTGGCCAGCGGGCGGCGCGCCCTTGTATCAGCAACGCCAGCGCAATCACCGGTAGCAGAGGCAGCACAAGCAACGCGTTCAGCGGCTGGCGACGCAGCAGATAACGAATAAAACTACCGAACATATCTTGCTGGTGTAATGTGCCATCCAAATCAAAAAAAACAACGCGGCGCTGGTGATTGGTCAAACCTTATTCCTCTGGATCGTTGAACCCCAATAGCCAGGTAAACAGGAACCCGGCGAGAACTGCTACCAAATAGCCTAACAGATAGAACATCACTTTTCCGGCAACAATCGTCAGTGCCAGCGGCAAACCGGAGATGCCAAAGGTGATAACCGTCGCCACCTTCCAGTAGCTAATCAGCGCCCCGCCTACCGCTCCGCCAAGGCAGGCACCGATAAACGGTTTACCCAGCGGCAGCGTGACGCCAAAAATAAGCGGCTCGCCAATGCCCAGCAGCCCGACCGGTAGCGCTCCTTTGATCACTTTCTTTAGCCGCGCATTGCGGGTTTTCATCAACACCGCTATCGCAGCGCCGACTTGTCCAACGCCTGCCATCGCCAGGATGGGAAAGAGCGCGTTATAACCGTGGGCCTGTACCAGCTCAACGTGGATGGGCACCAACCCTTGATGAAGTCCGGTGAGCACCAACGGCAGAAAAGTTCCCGCCAGTACAGCACCAACCAGGAAACCGCCGCGATCGATAGCCCAGGATGCGCCGTGAGCGATCGATTCAGAAATCCAGCCACCAAGCGGTTGCAGCGCCACAATCGCGATGGCCCCGGTAATGATGGTGGTCAGCAGCGGGTTAAGGATCAGCTCCAGCGACTCCGGCAACAGCTCGCGGAATTTGCGCTCGATCCAACACATCAGCGCAACCACCAGCAGCACCGCGATCACCCCGCCGCGCCCCGGCTGTAACGCTTCGCCAAACAGGGTAATTTGCGCCAGCTGCGGACTGGAGAGGATCCCCGCCATCACCCCGCCCATCGCCAGAGAGCCACCGAAGACTTTGGCGGTGTTCACTCCAACCAGAATATTCATGATGGCAAATACGGCGCTGCCAAATATGCCCATCAGCCCCAGCATATTCGGATAGTGGGTCGCAAAATCCCCCACAATATCTGGTCGCTTAAGAATGTTAATAATACCAGTAATCAAACCGGAGGCGATAAACGCCGGAATAAGAGGGATAAAGACGTTCGCCAGCTTGCGCAGCGCATCGCTCATTGGCGCTTTGTATTTCGCTTTGGCCTCTGATTTGGTGCGCTCAATATCATTCACTTCTGCACGCTCGCCGCCCTCGGCAATCAGGGAGCGCATGGCATCCACCACCTTGGCAGCTTTACCGGGGCCGACGATTATCTGATGCTGTGCGCCCTGCTTCACGTAACCGCTAACACCGGGCAGTTGCCTGAGGCGGGGAATATCAATCTGACCGTCATCCTGAACTTCCACCCTGACGCGGGTCATACAGTTTTCCAGGCGTAGAATATTTTGCTCTCCGCCAACGCCCAGCAGAATGTCGCTGGCCAGCACCGCCGTCTTATCCATATAAACCTCTTAGTGTTCTAACGCCGCACGTAAAAATCCCTGGTGAGCGGCAAGCTTTTCGCGGGCGGCTGCGGCATCCAGGCCGGTGAGCGCCATTAAAATCGCGGGCTTAACGTCAAAATCAGTCTGCTTTAACAGCGCTTGCGCCTGTTCACGCGCAATGCCGGTGGCTTCAACCACCATACGGCACGCCCGATCGACCAGCTTGACGTTGGTTGCCTGCATATCCACCATCAGGTTCTGGTACACCTTGCCAAATTTCACCATCGCACCGGTGGAGATCATATTGAGCACCAGCTTTTGCGCGGTGCCGGATTTTAGTCTTGTTGACCCGGTCAACGCCTCCGGTCCCACCACCGGGGAGATAGCAATATCCGCTTCATGCGCGACAGGAGAATCCGGATTGCAGGAAATCGCCGCCGTCGTACAACCCACCGAACGCGCATATTTCAGCCCACCAATCACATACGGCGTGCGACCTGAAGCCGCCAGACCAACCACCAGATCCTGTGCGGTAAGGTTGAGTGCGCGCAGATCGTCTTCGCCTAACTGCGGGTTATCTTCCGCGCCTTCTACCGCCTTGAGCAGCGCGCCCGGCCCCCCGGCAATCAGCCCGACCACCAGACCATGCGGTACACCGAAGGTCGGTGGGCACTCAGACGCGTCCAGCACCCCAAGACGCCCGCTGGTACCTGCGCCCATGTAAATAATGCGTCCACCAGCTTTAAGCGCGTTAGCTGCCGCATCGACCGCGCACGCAACTTGAGGCAGAGTTGCTTTTACTGCTTCCGCTACCAGCGTATCCTGTTGATTAAAACGATGAACCAACTCCAACGTTGAGAGCGCATCCAGATCCATGGTCTGTGGATTGCGGGTTTCTGAAACTAACGCACCAAGATTCATTTTTTGTTCCTTAGGAATTTTTAATTCATAATAATCTGTCATAATGGAATATTATATTCATCCAGGCGAGTGAAATTTTGTTTTGCAATCGCCATCACGTTTTCGCCAGGAGACAGCATGAACTGTTTGATTCGCATTCGTCAGCGTTACCCGGACCTCGCGCAAAGCGATAAAAAACTTGCGGATTATCTTCTTGCTCAGCCGGATACCGCGCGCCATCTCAGCTCACAGCAGTTGGCTTTTGAAGCAGGCGTCAGCCAGTCCAGCGTGGTGAAGTTCGCGCAAAAAATGGGCTTTAAAGGGTTTCCGGCACTGAAACTGGCGATTAGCGAAGCGTTGGCCAGCAATCCCAACCCTCATTCCATTCCGGTGCATAACCAGATTCGCGGTGACGACCCCATGCGTATGGTGGGCGAAAAACTGATTAAAGAGAACGTGGCGGCGATGCATGCAACGCTGGATGTCAACAGCGAAGAGAAACTGATAGAGAGCGTCACGATGCTGCGCTCAGCCCGGCGTATTATCCTGACCGGAATTGGCGCATCGGGTCTGGTAGCACAGAATTTGGCCTGGAAACTGCTAAAGATTGGTTTTAACGCGGTGGTTGAACGCGATATGCACGCCCTGCTGGCGGCGGTACAGGCACTTTCACCCAACGATCTGCTGCTGGCCATTTCGTATACCGGAGAACGCCGCGAACTCAATCTGGCTGCGGATGAAACGTTGCGTGCCGGAGCCAAAATTCTTGCCATCACCGGATTTACACCTAACGCCCTGCAACAGCGCGCAACTCATTGTCTGTACACGATTGCTGAAGAACAAGCCACGCGCAGCGCTGCGATTTCCTCTACCCATGCGCAAATGATGCTCACTGATTTACTGTTTATGGCGCTGGTGCAGCAAGATCTGGAGCATGCCCCGGAACGCATTCGCCACAGCGAAGCACTGGTAAAAAAACTGGTCTGAGCAAAGAATGCGCGTATAATGCCCGCCCGATTTGTGATGTTTTGAGAGTTTCCTGATGGCCCTGTTAATCACTAAAAAGTGTATCAATTGCGATATGTGCGAGCCCGAATGCCCGAATGAGGCGATTTCGATGGGTGACAGCATTTACGAGATTAACAGCGACAAGTGTACGGAATGCGTAGGCCATTACGACACGCCAACCTGCCAGAAGGTGTGCCCGATCCCTAATACTATTTTGAAAGATCCGGCACATGTCGAAACGGAAGAGCAGCTGTGGGATAAGTTTGTACTGATGCACCACGCCGATAAGCTGTAACGTTGCCTGATGACGCTATGCTTATCAGGCCGACGAACCTTAGCTCTCGATAATCACCGTGGCGCAGGCGTAGTGACGCTCATCGGCCAGCGTCACATGCATATGTGCGACGCCGAGTTTTTCCGCCAGTTTTAACGCCTCCCCCCATAACCGCAGACGCGGCTTACCGAGTTCGTCGTTAAAGACCTCAAACTGATTAAACGCCAGACCGTTGCGAATACCGGTACCAAAGGCTTTTGCTGCCGCCTCTTTGACCGCAAAACGCTTCGCCAGAAAGCGCACCGGTTGCTGATGCGTCTCCCAGATTGCCCATTCGTAGTCGCTGAGCACGCGTCTCGCCAGACGGTCGCCGGAGCGGGAGATCACCGCTTCGATGCGGGCAATCTCCACGATATCCGTACCTAATCCCAGAATCGCCATTAGCCACGCGCTTCCAGCATCAGGCGCTTCATTTCAACTACTGCATCTTTCAGACCACTCATCACCGCACGTCCGATAATGGCATGGCCAATATTCAGCTCATGCATTTCCGGGATCCGCGCGATGGCTTTAACGTTGTGGTACGTCAGGCCGTGACCCGCATTCACCTTCAGGCCAAGGCTGGCGGCAAAGGTCGCCGCTTTGGCGATACGCGCCAGTTCACTGGCCTGTTCAGCGTCAGTTTTCGCATCGGCGTAACAGCCGGTGTGAATTTCGATGTACGGCGCACCGACTTCAGCTGCGGCCTTAATCTGTTCGTCATCGGCATCGATAAACAGCGAAACCAGAATGCCTGCGTCCGCCAGACGTTTGCAGGCATCACGCATCTTGTCACGCTGACCGGCGACGTCCAGACCACCTTCAGTCGTCACTTCCTGACGTTTTTCCGGCACCAGACAGCAAAAATGCGGCTTAGTCTCAACGGCAATCGCCAGCATCTCTTCGGTTACCGCCATTTCCAGATTCATACGCGTATCCAGCGTCTGGCGCAAAATACGCACATCGCGATCGGTAATATGGCGACGGTCTTCACGCAGGTGCACGGTAATGCCGTCTGCGCCCGCCTGCTCAACAATAAACGCCGCCTGAACCGGGTCAGGGTATGCGGTGCCGCGTGCATTACGTAAAGTGGCAATGTGGTCAATGTTGACGCCTAACAGTAATTCGGCCATGGCAATCCATCCTCGTTAATCATTTTTTGTTTTTACTGCGCGTTTTGGCATAAATTGCCGGAACAGTTCCCGGCTTTTTAAAGGCTTACCACCAAGATACGGCTTTAACGCCATGCGGGTAAAGAGTTTCGCGGCGCGAAGCGTATCAACATCCGGAAATTCACGCGATTCAAGTGCTTTCAGATGCCGTCCGGTAAAGGTGGCGTTATCAATCACTACGCTTGCGATAAACCCTTTTTCTTCCCGGTAGCGATAAGTCATGGTGTCGTCTACCGGCTCGCCGCTACCCGCACAGTGGGTAAAATCGACGCCGTACCCCAGATGTCCAAGTAAGGCCAGCTCAAAGCGACGCAGCGCAGGCTCTGGCGAACCCGTCGCGCCAGCCAGCGCCTGAATACAGTTCAGGTAGTCGAAAAAGAGTTCAGAAAAGCGGGTCTCGTACTCAAGTACGCGAGAGATAAGCTCGTTGATATACAAACCGCTGTACAGCGTGATACCGCTAAGCGGGAGAGCCAGAGAAACGGCTTCGGCACTGCGTAAGGTTTTGACCTCACCACGTCCACCAAAGCGAAGCAACAACGGAGTAAAAGGCTGGAGCGCGCCTTTGAGATTAGAACGTTTGGAGCGCGCGCCTTTCGCCACCAGGCGCACACGACCCGATTCCTCCGTGAAGACGTCCAGCATGAGACTGGTTTCGCTCCACGGGCGGCTATGCAGGACAAAAGCGCGTTGCCATCCTTCCATCATACCCGCCGTCTTTCAAGCTGCGGGTGTGTTGGCTGCGCCCACTCCCCCCAGTCACTCACTTGAGTAAGCTCCTGAGGAGCTGCGGCCTTGCCGCCTTTTTGCACCCCGAAAGCCATAACCTATGAAAAATTAGACGTCGTCGCCGTAACCGAGGCTACGCAGCGCGCGCTCGTCATCGGCCCACCCGGATTTCACTTTCACCCACAGCTCGAGGTGAACGGGTGCTTCGAACATCTCCTGCATGTCTTTACGCGCTTCAATACCGATGGTTTTAATTTTGGCTCCTTTGTTGCCAATAACCATCTTCTTCTGCCCTTCACGTTCAACGAGGATCAGACCGTTAATATCGTAACCCCCGCGCTCGTTAGAGATAAAACGCTCAATCTCCACGGTAACGGAGTACGGCAGTTCAGCCCCCAGAAAACGCATCAGCTTTTCACGGATGATTTCAGAAGCCATAAAGCGCTGAGAACGGTCGGTGATGTAATCTTCCGGGAAGTGATGAATGGCTTCCGGCAGGTGCTTACGCACGATGCCCGCAACGGTATCGACATTCAGGCCGGTTTCGGCAGAAATCGGGACGATATCAAGGAAGTTCATCTGGCTTGCCAGGAACTGCAGGTGCGGCAATAAATCGGCTTTTTCCTGAACGTTGTCCACTTTGTTCACAGCCAGAATAACCGGGGCTTTACCGTCGCGCAGCTTGTTGAGCACCATTTCGTCGTCCGGCGTCCAGCGGGTGCCTTCCACAACGAAAATAACCAGTTCAACATCACCAATTGAGCTGCTCGCCGCTTTGTTCATCAGTCGGTTGATCGCCCGTTTTTCTTCCATATGCAGGCCCGGGGTATCAACATAAATCGCCTGATACGCACCTTCGGTATGGATGCCAACAATACGGTGACGTGTTGTCTGAGCCTTACGTGAGGTAATGGAAATCTTCTGCCCAAGCAGATTATTCAACAGGGTGGATTTGCCAACGTTCGGGCGACCGACGATGGCGATAAATCCGCAGTAAGTTTTCTCTTCGCTCATTCCAGCTCCAGTTTTTTCAACGCCTGTTCGGCGGCAGCCTGCTCAGCCTTACGACGGCTCGAACCTGTGCCAACCACCGGTTCACTCAGGCCGCTGACCTGGCAGTGGATAGTAAATTCTTGATCGTGTGCTTCACCACGAACCTGCACCACCAAATAAGACGGCAGAGGCAGGTGGCGACCCTGCAAATATTCCTGCAGACGCGTTTTCGGATCTTTTTGTTTATCGCCTGGGCTAATTTCATCCAGACGAGTCTGATACCAGTTCAGGATCAGTTGTTCAACGGTTTGAATATCGCTGTCGAGGAAGACGCCGCCAATCAAAGCTTCAACGGTATCTGCCAGGATCGATTCACGACGGAAACCGCCGCTTTTCAGCTCGCCTGGCCCCAAACGTAAACATTCACCGAGGTCAAACTCACGGGCTAATTCAGCCAGCGTATTGCCGCGAACCAGCGTCGCGCGCATGCGACTCATATCACCTTCATCCACACGCGGAAAACGGTGATACAGCGCATTAGCGATAACAAAGCTCAGAATAGAGTCGCCTAAAAATTCTAAACGCTCGTTATGTTTGCTGCTGGCGCTACGGTGAGTCAATGCCTGCTGCAACAGCTCCTGATGATTAAAAGTGTAGCCCAGCTTCCGTTGAAGCCGATTAATTACGATGGGGTTCATGCGATACCAATAAATGAATGCGTCAACAATTCAGCACACGAAACAGACCTGATATACGCACTTCGCTTAGCCATCCCGCTTCGGCTGAATGCATTTATATACAAACCAACGCTGTTTCGTGTGCCGTGGCAACCTGTCGGTGCCAACCTAAAACTTCGGGGAAATATTCTATACACAACGACAAGGGATGTCGTTAGTCTGCGGGTATTTATCCGAGAAATAATTCACGTTGTCGCCAAAATGACGACAACGTGAACGATTATCAGCAATTAGTGAATACCACCAATACGGCTTAAACGCACACCGGTCGGCCATTCGCCTTCTTGCTTATCGAAACTCATCCAGATAGCGGTCGCTTTACCCACCAGATTCGCTTCCGGCACAAATCCCCAGTAACGACTGTCCGCGCTGTTGTCACGGTTATCACCCATCATGAAGTAGTGTCCCGGCGGCACGATCCAGGTTGCCAACTGCTGGCCTGGCTGGCGGTAATACATCCCCACCTGATCCTGCGCGATTGGCACGGTCAGAATACGGTGCGTTACCTCACCCAGCGTTTCTTTACGCTCGGAGAGGCGAATACCATTATCTTTCGTTTCATTTAGCGGAACCTCAAAGAAGCCGCTGGTCGCTTCACCGCCGTTACGACGCGCAAAGGTCTGCACAAAATCACTTGGCTGAACATTAGAGTACGTCACCGGCAGCGCGTTTTCACACGCCTGACCGGAACTGCATCCTGGCTGAATAGTGACCTCTTTCGCCACCGGATCGTACGTCACTTTGTCTCCCGGTAAACCGACAGCACGTTTGATGTAGTCCAGGCGCGGATCTTCCGGGTATTTAAACACCACGATATCACCGCGTTTCGGATGGCCAGTTTCGATCAACGTTTTCTGGTAAATCGGATCTTTAATCCCGTAGGCGAATTTCTCCACCAGGATAAAGTCACCGATAAGCAGTGTCGGCATCATCGAACCAGACGGGATCTGGAACGGCTCATAAATAAATGAACGCACCACCAGCACAATAGCTAAAACCGGGAAAACGGATGCCCCGGTTTCCAGCCAGCCCGGCTTAGGGGCCACTTTTTTCAGCGTTGCTTTATCCAGTGAATCACCTGCAGCAGCTTGCGCTGCTGCCTGACGATCCCGGCGTTTTGGCGCGAAGATGAATTTATCTACGCACCATAAAATGCCCGTAACCAGTGTAGCAATCACCAGAATCAGGGCAAACATGTTCGCCATGCCAACTCCTTAAGATTATTTGCTGTCTTTACCGACATGCAGAATGGCGAGGAAGGCTTCCTGCGGCAGTTCGACGTTACCGATCTGCTTCATGCGCTTTTTACCCTCTTTCTGTTTTTGCAGCAGCTTTTTCTTACGGCTGATATCGCCACCGTAGCATTTCGCCAGAACGTTTTTACGCAGCTGCTTAACCGTTGAACGCGCGATGATGTGCGTACCAATGGCCGCCTGGATCGCGATATCAAATTGCTGACGAGGGATCAGATCTTTCATCTTCTCGACCAGTTCACGACCGCGGCTCTGGGAGTTGTCGCGGTGGGTAATCAGCGCCAGTGCATCGACACGTTCGTTGTTGATGAGAACATCAACGCGCACCATGTCAGACGCCTGGAAGCGTTTGAAGTTATAGTCCAGCGACGCATAGCCGCGAGAGGTCGACTTCAGACGGTCGAAGAAGTCGAGTACCACTTCCGCCATCGGAATTTCATAGGTCAGCGCCACCTGGTTACCGTGGTAAACCATGTTGGTCTGTACGCCGCGCTTCTCGATACACAGCGTGATGACGTTACCGAGGTAAGCCTGCGGCAGCAGCATATGACACTCAGCAATCGGCTCACGCAATTCATAAATGTTGTTCAACGGCGGCAGCTTGGACGGGCTATCGACGTAGATCGTCTCTTTCGCCGTGGTTTCGACTTCGTAGACTACGGTCGGCGCGGTAGTGATCAGATCCAGATCGTATTCACGTTCCAGACGTTCCTGAATGATCTCCATGTGCAGCAGACCGAGGAAGCCACAGCGGAAGCCGAAGCCCAGCGCGGTAGAGCTTTCCGGTTCATAGAACAGGGAGGCGTCGTTGAGGCTCAGCTTGCCGAGCGCGTCACGAAAGTTTTCGTAGTCGTCAGAGCTCACCGGGAACAGACCGGCATAAACCTGCGGCTTCACTTTTTTAAAGCCTGGCAGCGGCTTGTCCGCCGGGTTACGCGCCTGCGTCAGGGTATCGCCAACCGGTGCGCCGAGGATGTCTTTAATCGCACAAACCAACCAACCTACCTCGCCGCATTTCAGCTCGGTACGGTCAACCTGTTTAGGCGTGAAGATGCCCAGACGGTCAGCGTTATAGACCTGACCGGTGCTCATCACTTTAATTTTGTCGCCTTTACGCATGGTGCCATTTTTAATACGCACCAGTGACACGACGCCCAGGTAGTTATCAAACCAGGAGTCGATGATCAGCGCCTGTAACGGACCTTCCGGGTCGCCTTCTGGCGGCGGGATGTCACGCACCAGGCGTTCAAGAACGTCAGTGACGCCAACGCCGGTTTTCGCCGAGCAGCGAACGGCATCCGTCGCATCGATACCGACGATATCTTCGATCTCTTCTGCCACACGCTCAGGATCGGCGGCTGGCAGGTCAATTTTGTTCAGTACCGGCACCACTTCCAGATCCATTTCCATAGCGGTATAGCAGTTAGCCAGGGTTTGCGCTTCGACGCCCTGTCCGGCATCAACCACCAGCAGTGCGCCTTCACAGGCGGCAAGCGAGCGGGAAACTTCATACGAGAAGTCAACGTGGCCCGGGGTGTCGATAAAGTTAAGCTGATAGGTTTCACCATCAGATGCTTTGAAATCGAGCGTCACGCTCTGCGCTTTGATAGTAATACCGCGCTCACGCTCAAGATCCATCGAGTCGAGAACCTGCGCTTCCATTTCACGGTCAGACAGGCCACCGCAGATCTGGATAATACGGTCAGACAGCGTCGATTTACCGTGGTCGATGTGAGCTATGATTGAAAAGTTACGTATGTTCTTCATATAGTGTAATTATTGTGCCTTACGCCCGCCTGAGCAGGCTCTGAGAAGTCGCTGATCTGAGCTTAACGTCTGTTTAAGTGAAACGCCGCATTCTACACTACAACGCTGAGGCGAGGAAATGTTCATAGAGCAAGGATAGCGGGAACTGGAAACAACTTTGCAAAGTCGGTGAAACTTTTGCCGGATGGCGACACAAGCGCCATCCGGCAAAGCTATCACTGTTGGGTTTCGACGCGAATGAGATCGGGTGGAAGAGCAACGTTCAGAATGACCGGCTGCCAGGCTTCGCGCTCAGCAAGCTTACGAGAGTATCCACGGGCAATCAGGAATCCGCCCACGCCCCCCAGCACGGCACCGCTTAATGCCGCAAGGTCGGAACCAAACAGCACCTGGAAGAGCGCCGCGAAGAGAAAGAGCCCCGCCAACGGAGACATGTAGACCAACATCGCTGAACCCAGCAGGCTACCCTCGGCAATGCCCAGTTCAACTTTTTGACCGGGCGCTAAGGGTTCGTCGCTGGGCACCACGATGGTATGCGTGGTCTGCGGCCCAAGTTTGTTCAGCACGCGGCTCCCGCATCCGGCCCGCGAAGCACAGCTGCTGCATGATGCTTTAACATCACAGCTGACCGTCGCCAGACCATTTTGCCAGGAGACGACTGTCGCCCACTCTTTAATCATTGCGCAGCCCTGAACTTAATATTGTCCGCGATCCGCTTCGCCGTTTGCGGCGGAAGTTCGCCCACAATCGTAATTTCCGCGTTATCACGCACGCTGGTGCTAACCGTTCTACGCCCGGTTCGCAACAGTTGATCGGCGCTGTTTTGCGTCGCACGGTTTACGTTCACGGAGAAACTGAACAGGCCATCAGAATAGAGGCGCGATTCGATCGGCATGTTATCCATCGTCGGCAGCGGACGTCGACTGCTGGAAACTTCGCTGAAGCCTTGCGGCAACCACGACGGGCTCCAGTTGAAGTTGGTTTTCTCACCTGCAGGAACTGACAGCAACGGCGGTAGATTGGCTTTCGCCAGCGCCTGCATGCTATCGCTGACGCCGTTGTTTACGGTAAAGGCGATAACGCGGAACTGTTCCAGCGTCTCGCCGTCACGGTCGAGAAGATCGACACGCATCGGCAGCTTAGTCTCCGTGTCCATCCAGACGATATAGCTGTAACGCGTACCGTCACGGGCGACAACGCGGATCACTTCACAGAGCCGATCGGCAATGCGGGTGCGACCTACTGAGATAAAGTCATAGTAGGGAGCAAGACGTTTGAAGTCGGTGTAAATCAGAGAAGGCAGAGAGTCAACGATATAGTCGCCGTTCAGCGTGAACGGTTCGAGACCAGGCTCAAAATAGCTAATTTCATTGCCACGTTGCACCACTTCCCGGCGCGGTCCATCCATTTGCAACAGTTGCGCTAGCGGACGGTTATCCTGGCGGGCATGGCGATAACGTAGGGATTCAACACCCTGCTTATTGATGCTGACAAATGACAGCTCATAGGTTAGCGACTGGCTGGCCAGATTCATCTGCTGCAACAACGCCCCGGACGCAGGATTGGCCGAGGCGTTTACAGAGAAGAACAGGCTACCAGCCACAAGTGACATGGCAAACCAAAGTTGCTTCATTACTGCGATTGCGTTCCTAAAGTTTGAATTCCTGGCACCTGCACAGCGGCTTGCTGTGTTTGGGCCTGCTCAAACTGAAGCTGTTCAGAGTGCAGTCGACGTTGCAGTTCGTAGTCCTGCAACATGGCATTAATACGACGACGCTGCTCCTGTACCTGCTGTTGCTGACCGCCGCTGGCCGTCGCGTCAGAAGGTACACCCAAGCTTACCGGACTGGCTTTACCCATCATCGGTAATGTATTAAATACCGGTGTTTCGGGCTGCTGGGACGTTTCAGATTGCCCATTATAGTGCTGGACGCCAACAATAACTGCAAGTGATACACACGCGGCCACACCCATTTGGGTAAGCTGCGCGGCCCACGGACGCATTTTCTTCCAGAATGGCATTTTCTGCCACTGGTGCGGTGCTGGCTGGGCCTCAGGAATCAACGGCACCGTCTGACGTACTGGCTCATCCTGGATGGCAGCCATTACGCGGGCGGAAATATCGAAATGGAGAACGTCGGCGGTATCACCTCGCATGGAGTCGCGAATCAGGTGATAACTCTCCCAGGTTTTTTGCATTTCCGGGTCATGAGTCAGCTCTTTGAGTAACTCAGTATCCAGCGTTTCACCATCCATTAAAGCGGAAAGTTTTTCTTTCTGCATGCCTAATACCTTTTCCAGTATCCCGCCATCGTCAACGCCTGATAAGCGGTTGAACTTTATTATCAATAGCTTCCCTCGCTCGGAAGATACGTGAACGCACCGTACCAACCGGACAATCCATGATGACGGCAATCTCTTCGTAACTTAGGCCATCCAATTCCCTGAGGGTAATAGCCATACGAAGATCTTCGGGAAGCGCCTCAATGGTGCGAAAG